>Ga0209654_1001568_pt1 | contig 17843 bp, 17 predicted proteins | sample SaaInl1SG_22_DNA_FD_184646 | JGI IMG/M metagenome (GOLD analysis project Ga0209654, IMG submission 184646) | Marine microbial communities from expanding oxygen minimum zones in the Saanich Inlet - ESP_161SG_22_DNA (SPAdes) (version 2) | ecosystem: Environmental > Aquatic > Marine > Intertidal... | reverse complement strand
GGCGGTACGCGAGGCTCATGGCACAGAGGCAACCTTGCACGCCTCAGAAGCCCTGCTTACCCAAATCTGGGCAAAGGAAACCGATATTGGCGATGGGGCAGTGGTTGCATCTGCCCTGACAGAGGCTGGATTGCCAGGGAAAGCGCTGGTAGATGAGACACATAAAAATGCAGATGCCCTCAGCGCATTAGTGGCCAGGGATTCGCACGCCGCGATTGAAGCAAATATTTTCGGGGCGCCCAGCTTTGCTGTTGATGGTCAGGTATTTTGGGGGCAGGACAGGCTGGATATGCTGGATTGGTACCTGTCCAAACGCTAGGATATCCAAACATCAGGATTATCGACCGGTTGCGACAAGATGTGCCAGAGACTGTGCCAGATATCCTGCCAGAAGAACGCCAGAAAAGCGCCAGAAGAACGCCAGAAAATTACCGGCTCTTGTTTTAAATTCTAAATTATGAGAGCAATAAAGACGCACAGGAAATAAATCGCCTCTGGCATAAAAGCGGTTTATTTTTACCGTGAAATACAGCTAATAAGTGTTTTTTAAAATAATAAATATGGGTAAGGTTTTATCGGTGAAAGGGTATGGGAAGATGATTTTTAAAGGAACAGACCATGCAGAATGCAGCACAGAAATCGGCTCAAAAGAAAAAAAGACAAACAAAAAAACCGGATAAGCCCGAAAGGACTGGGAAGATCGGAAAGATCGGAAAGCCCGGAAAGATCAAAAAAACTGGCACAAAAAAAGGGGTAGAAGAGGTTATTACCTTAAAAAATGTCTGGAAAATTTTTGGCACGGCTGCAGAAGAGGCGATGCAAGCGGTACAGGAACGCGGGCTGGGCAAGCCGGAAATATTATCCGAATTTGGCTGTGTGGTCGGGCTGGCAGACTGTTCTTTTTCTGTCAGGCGCGGCGAAATATTTTGTATTATGGGCTTGTCCGGTTCGGGAAAATCCACGCTGGTGCGCCATATTAATCGCCTGATTGAACCGACCTCCGGCACGATTGAGGTATTGGGCGAGGATATTTGCGCCCTGGAAAACGAAGCCTTGCGGCAAATGCGCTCGCTTCATATCGGCATGGTATTTCAGCATATGGCGTTACTGCCGCATCGCACGGTGCGCGATAATGTGGCTTTTCCTTTACAAGTGCGTGGCGAGCCGAAAGGCAAGCGCTGGGAAATCTCGCAAAATTGTTTAAAAATGGTCAATCTGGAAGGGTTTGAAGACCGATTCCCGAGAGAGCTGTCCGGGGGAATGCAACAACGGGTGGGGCTGGCACGCGCGCTGGCCTCTGATCCGGAAATCCTGCTAATGGACGAGCCGTTTTCTGCGCTTGATCCGCTTATTCGCCGGCAATTGCAAAATCAGTTTCTGGATCTCTCTGCCCGGCTGAATAAAACCACTATTTTTATCACCCATGACCTGGATGAAGCTATCCGTATTGGCGACCGTATCGCGATTATGAAAGATGGGCGGATTGTGCAAATTGGTACCCCAGAGCATATCGTCACCCAGCCCGCGGATGACTATGTCAGCGATTTTGTCGAGGGGATTTCAAAATTAAAGCTGGTTTTCGCCTATTCGGTGATGCTGGATTTTGCCAGTTATAAATGGCCAAAAGGCACCTCGCCTGAAACAGCAGAACGCGCCCATCTCAGCACCAGCCTGGATGGGCTGATAGATATCGCAACCTTGACCGATAGTCCTATTCTGATAGTCGATGACAGGAAAAAACCTTGCGGTGTTATTGATAAAACAACCTTGCTTAAAGGGATAAAGGGAGGCAAAAAATGAGCGCCCATAACCAGCCAGCGGCCGAACTCTCGCAACGCCAGATAGAACAGGCCAATAGCCCCAATCTTGGTCACGGGGTGGCCGAATTTGCCGGTCTGCGAAGCCGCTATTATGAACAGGCTTTCGTGCAAATACAAAATGCGAAAGGCTTTGTGTTTTGCTGGAATATTGCGGCGATGGCGTTTGGCCCTTTATGGGCAGCGGCGCGCGGCCTTTGGGGATTTTTCTGGATTTTTCTGGTGTTGGAGATGTTTGCCTTTGTTCAGCTGGGGCGCGGGTTATGGGGCGATTTGGGCGCGGATCAGATGGCCCGATATGACCGGCTGATTGAAAATATCAATAACCGTCTTGAACAGGCAGAAACCTTGCGCAGTACGGGCGATATTGAAGGGGCAGAAGGGGCGCTTCGCATCGCTGGCAATCTGCAACGCGCCGCAGATGCGCTGCTGCTCGATGCCCAGGATGCCTCTAATGCCCTGCCCATTGCGCTGGTTGGGATTGGCCTGTTCATCGCGGTAAAACTCATTGAAGGCAGCTATGCCAATTACGCTTATGAGCGGCAATATCTGCGCTGGCGTTCCAACCCGTCCATTCAAACAGGTATCAGCTGGAAAAGCGCCTTTTGGGGCGGGGTATTATTTATCTCCATTTTGCCGCTTACCCTGTTTCGCTTTACGGTCAGCAATATAGATGGCCGCCTGGCCAGCCTGACCAATGGGGTACTGGGCGAGAAGATAACCCTTACCGCATTTCCGGTCGGGCGCGAATATTTTGCCGCGCTTTCGATTAAAGGGGATGCAGGGTTTGACTGGCTGGCCGATAATTTTGGCAGTGTTTTTGATGGTATTACCTTTGCTATTCGCACCGTTCTGGACGGCATAGAGGTGGTATTGATACAAACGCCCTGGCCGGTGGTGATGCTGGTGGTCACGGTGATGGCCTTTCGCCTTGCCGGGGTACGGGTCGCGATTTTTACCGCCGCCGCCCTGGCCTATCTGGCCTTTATGGGGTTGTGGGAAATTTCCATGATCACGGTAGCGCTTATCGGCACAGGCGCGTTTTTATGTGTGTTATTCGGGATTCCGCTGGGGGTGTGGTTTGGCAAGAGCCAGACTGCCTATCGCTTTGCCGAGCCGGTGCTGGATTTTATGCAGACCATGCCGGCCTTTGTATATCTGATCCCCATCATCGCCTTTTTTGGCACTGGCAAGCCGCCGGGCGTTTTGGCCACGCTGATTTTTGCGATGCCGCCTGTTATTCGCCTTACCGCCCTTGGCATAAGGGGGGTACCAGACACCATAAAAGAAGCGGCCATTGCTTATGGCTGTACGCGCTGGCAATTATTGCGCGATGTTGAATTGCCGCTGGCCTTGCCTTCTATCATGACAGGGGTCAACCAGACCATTTTGATGAGCCTGTCCATGGTGGTTATCGCCTCATTAATCGGCGCGCAAGGGCTGGGGGCATTAATACTTGAAGCCTTGCAATATGCGGCCAAGGGGCAGGGGTTGCTTGGCGGGCTGGCGATTTTGCTCTGTGCAATGGTGATAGATAGAATAGCACAAGGCTTTTATCGTAAAAAAACCTGAGGCAATAAGCTAACTGCGCGGATAAGGCAGGGGGCTGGAAGGCGGCCTGTCAGCCGGGCTGTTTGCGGTGTAAAATGCGCGATGCAGATGTTTTTTGAAGATGTTCAAAACCAGAGGAATGGATTTTCTGTGTTTGATGACCATCTCTACCAGCGCGGATTGATCATAGCCGTCTATTTTTTTCAGCTGGCCCTGCTCTATCCATCTGCTGGCAAACGGGTCTGGCAGATAGCCGATAAAATGTCCGGTCAGAATCAGAAGCAAAATACATTCTATCTGATGAGCGCTGGCAGAAATCTTCATCTCCTTGGACAGGGGCGTGATAGCTGATTCTGAAAGATATTTGCGTTCGGCAAAATGAGCATTGCGCATCAGGCGAGTAATTTCCTGCGGGTCGGTGGCACAAAAAAGCGGATGCTGAACCCCGCAATATAGCCCCATCATCTCGCTGGCTATCGGCTGATAGACCAGAGGCGGCTTATGATGATGAAACACCCCTATGCCTACAGAAACAGACCCGTCCAGTACCCCGCGCTCTATCTGATCAGGCGGCAGGGCATACATCTCGATATAGACATCCGGTGCAACCTCTCGAAAATGCCGCAAAGCCTCGACCAGTTTAGGCTGTTTTTCCGATGTCCAGTTTTCGATGACCGCCAGCGATAATGTGCCCGTAGGCTTGTCATGCAGGATGTTGATATCGCTCTCAAAAATCTCAATCGCCTTGAACAGATCCAGCGCCGCATTATAGACCAGCTTGCCGCGTTCGGTCAGCTGAAAGCCGCTGCGCCCACGCTGACACAGATTGAGGCCAAGGCGGATTTCCAGATCAGAAATCTGCCGGCTGATAGTCGAATTGGAAACATTGAGCGGAATTTGCGCCGCGGTAAAGCCGCCACTTTCGACCACTGTGATAAAGACAGATAACAGATGAATATCTGTTTTGGATAATTTTGCCGGCAAAACGCTCATCTATCTGGCTTCCTACTATCTGGCTTCCTATTATTCGGGCTCATTTATCCTGTTTCATTTAGTCGGGTTCATTTAGTTGGGTTCATTTAGTCGGGCCTGGCTGCCCGGCGACCGTCACACGCTTTATATGCATAAACATACAACTAAATATATACCATTTAATATTTAATACGATTAAAAAATGTATTTTACTGAAATCTGTACGGCGTCATTAAAAACCTCAACATGTAAAGGGACAGGCAGCAATGCAGAGACCAGAAGAGAAAAAGAAAATGCCAGCTTCCAATGCCAATATTGCCGGAAAAAAATGGGGCATTAATAATGATTATGCGCCTTTGCATGATGTTTTGCTGGGACGGCCGGAATTTTATCGCTGGGTAGAGGCAGGGCCGATGATCGGTCGTACCATGGCCAATGCCCATAAAACAGGGGTGAAATTTGATTTGCAACTGGCGATGGCCCAGCATCAGGAAATGGTTTCCATATTTGAGGAAAATGGCGTGAGCTGTCATTTCCTGCGTGCAGATGAAAGCCTGCATCGCAATTTTTTTGCCCGTGACAGCTCGTGCATGACCCCGTGGGGGGCGCTGATTTGTCATATGCAGCTAAAAGTGCGCCGTGCCGATTATGTTACAGCCATAGAATTTTATCAGCAAAATGATATTCCGATTTGGCAATATGCCACCGCTGGCCATTTTGAAGGGGGCGATTTTGTTATTCTGGAGCCTGGCCGCGTGCTGATAGGCTATTCCGGCGAACGCTCGGAGCAGGCAGGCGCAGAGCAGGTAGCCGCGATGGTGCGCGCACAAGGCTGGGAGGTGATTGTTGCCCCGATCAGCCGCGAATTTATCCATATGGATGGCCTGGTCGTACCGCTGGCAGAAAAACAGCTGGTGGCATGTGTGGACGCGCTGGAAGATTGGGTGGTTGAACAATTGCATGGCTGGGGTTTTCAGCTGGTAGATGTCGCCTATCGCGAGGCGAAAAATCTGGGTGTCAATCTGGTTGCCCTTGGCAATGATAAAGTCCTGTCGATGAAGGGCGCAGATGATCTAAACGCAAAGATGCGCGCCCTTGGTTTTACCGTGTTTGATCCCGATTTATCGATGTTTACGCTTGGCGGCGGCGGTGTGCATTGCCTGTCGCAAGCGCTATGCCGGGACGACGTATGACAGATTCTTTAACCATAAATGGCCCGCGATTATGGCAATCCATCATGAAGATGGCAGAAATTGACGCACTGCCAGAAGGCGGATGTGGCCGGCTTGCCCTCAGCCCGGGCGATAAAGAAGCGCGCCAGCTTTTTACCCGCTGGTGTGAGGAGGCAGGATGTAGCGTCAGCTTTGATGCGCTGGGCAATATGTTTGCCCATCGTCCCGGACAGAATAAAGACCGCTTGCCGGTGGCGATAGGCAGCCATCTGGATACCCAGCCCCATGGCGGCAAATTTGACGGGGTATATGGGGTTCTGGCCGGGCTGGAGGTGGTGCGTACCCTCAATGACAATAACATTACAACAGATGCCCCTATCGAGGTAGTAAACTGGACAAATGAAGAAGGGGCGCGTTTTGCCCCGGCCATGCTCTGTTCCGGGGTCTATGCCGGGCTGTTTGATCTGGAATTTGCCCTGTCACGCCTGGATAGCGAGGGCATTTCGTTTGCAAAAGCACTACAGGATATCGGCTATGCGGGCGATGTGCCATGCGGGGCACACGCCATTGGTATTTTTCTGGAGGCTCATATTGAACAGGGGCCGATATTAGATGATAGCGGCGAGCAGATAGGCATTGTTACCGGCGGGCAGGGCCAGCGCTGGTATGATATTATTTTGCGGGGCAGGGATGCGCATTCCGGCTCGACGCCTATGGCGGGGCGAAGGGATGCGCTGGTGGCCGCTGCCCGGCTGATCCTGGAAATTCAGGATATTGCCAAACGCACCGACCCGGACGCGGTGGCAACCGTTGGCGCGCTTACCGTATCGCCCAATTCGCGCAATACCATACCAGGGGAAGTGAAATTTAGTGTGGATATGCGCCATCATGATGACCGATTGCTGTCGGCAATGGACAGATATTTGCGCGAAGCCTGTTCGGCTATCACACCGGTTCGCGCAGAGCTGGATATGATTTGGCACAATCCGCCTGTTCAATTTGACGGGCAGGTGATTTCTGCGATACGCGAGGCCACAGCCAAGCTGGGCTATCCCAGCCGCGAGATGGTATCGGGGGCGGGCCATGATGCGTGTCAGATTGCCTGTAAACTGCCTACCGCCATGGTGTTTGTGCCATGCAAGGACGGGTTGAGCCACAATCAGGCAGAAAGTGCGAAACCAGAAGATTTAGAGGCTGGATGCAATGTGTTGCTACAGGCAGCTTTGCGTCTCAGCGCATAGGAATTTTATGTATGGGCAAAGAAGAAAAAGAAGGGGAAAGGCAGGGGAAATAAACAAATAAGGAGGAAATCATGAAAGGATTTACCATCTATCTGGCAGCTATCATGACAGCTTTGTCCATGACAGCGGCCCAGGCACGCGATATTGTTATTGGCGTGCCAAACTGGGATTCGGTTCGGGCAACAGCTAATATTCTGGCCGTTGCAATCGAAGAAAATCTTGGTCTGGAAGTAGAGCTGCAAACCAGCACGAATCCGGTTATTTTTGAAGCGATGGACAAGGGCAATATGCATGTCCATCCGGAAGTCTGGCTACCCAATCAGCAAAATCTGTTCGATACATTCGTCATGGATAAAAAATCAGTAAGATATAATCGCCATGCGGTGTTAAGCGATCAGCATATTTGCGCAACCGCTGGGACAGCCAAAAGGCTCGGCCTTAAATCTGTCTCTGACCTTACCGATCCGAATATTGCTTCGGCACTGGATCGCGATGGGGACGGGCAGGGTGATATCTGGATTGGTGCGCCTGGTTGGGCGTCCACAAAGATTGAACGTATCCGTGCAAAATCCTATGGCTATGACCAGACACTGGATTTGAAAGAAATGGATGAAACACTGGCGCTGGCACAAGTGGCCAATGCCATTTCTGCAAATGATAATATCGTCTTTTACTGTTACACCCCGCATCATATGTTCACGCTCTATGATTTGGTTGTGCTAAAAGAGCCAGCCTATGATGCCAGCAAATGGGTGATTAAACAGCCAACAGATGATCCGAACTGGCTGGAAAATTCCTCTGCACCAACCGCATGGGATGCCACGCGTTTGCATATCCATTATTCTGCCAGCCTGGAAAGCTCTCACCCCGAAGTGGCGGCGATGCTGTCTTCGGTAAAGCTGGAAACCTCGCAAGTGAACGGAATGGTCTTTGCCCTATCGGTTGACCGTCAGGATGCGCGCGAGTTTGCCCAGAACTGGGTGAAGGAAAATAAAGCTCTGGTGGATAGCTGGTTCCGCTAGGCAGCGCTATCAGCCACAAAAAAATCAGGGGGCAGGGCTATCATCTACAGGCTCTGCCCTTTTTTGTTTTATCGCGGCTTTTTTTCAAAAAAATATAAATGGTGGGGACACCCGGACTTGAACCGGGAAGGCTTATTCAGCCGACAGATTTTAAGTCTGTTGTGTTTACCAATTTCACCATGCCCCCAAAGACACTGGCAGGCGCTATACCCTGTCAGGATTTTTGCGCATTGCTGGCGCTCACCCTACCTTACAGCTTGTCCAGTTGCAAGTTTGTCTTTGCCTCTTTTCAGGTCAATTTAATCTTTTTTTTAAGATATTTTTTGCCCCGATAATAATTCAAACCGCCGCAAAAACAGCGCGGCCGCCTTTTTAGGGGGGAGCGGGTCAAGCAAAATATCAGCCGGTGTGCCGCGCGGGCGCGAAAACAGGCGGGTGGCCTCAGCCTCATCAAACCCGGCTAATTGGGTGGCTTCCAGAAATGCGGCCATTCTATCGGCACGTTTAATGGATTTTGTAACCCCCTCTGGTAACAGGGCTGGCAAACCAAAGCGCAGATGCACCGCTTCCATCAGCCGTGCCTCGATATCTTTATAGCCCTTGCCCAGATTAGCCTTGAACGGTGTTATCATATCCCCGATAACATATTCAGGGGCGTCATGCAGCAAACAGGCCAGCCGCCATTTTTGCGACAGGCGCGGGGCATTGCGCGAGAGCATATCTTCTACCAGCACAGAATGCTGGGCAACCGAATAGCCATACGCCCCCCTGGTCTGGCCATTCCAGCGTGCCACCCGTGCCAGCCCATGAGCAATATCTGCAATTTCGATATCCAGGGGGCTAGGCATCAATATATCCAGCCGGCGCCCGGATAACATACGCTGCCAGGCACGAGACGGCTGGGCACGAGAAGGCCGGACACGAGAAGACTGGGCACGAGAAGGCCGGGCACGAGAAGGCCGGACACGAGAAGGCTGGGATTTAGAGGCAGAGGGTTTTTTGCGCATGACAATATCTGTTATAAACGGTTTCCTATCCTTGTTGTATCTGCAACGCTAGCCTCTTTGGGATAGGGATACAAGCCTGCAAAAAAGCGGCTGGACGGCATTGTTTTTGCTTATCAAAGCGGGATAAAACCAGTATCGTGCCTATCAGTATCATGTGCAGCATCATGTGGCGCATCATGTGCAGTATCATGTGGCGTATCATGTGCATCACCTTTTGCGGTATCATGTGCCGTATCATGTGCCGTATCATGTGCTGGTAGGGCATGGGAAAAAATATTCATGGATTTTTTTGAAACCAGAGAAAAATATCGCCGCCGCGAAATCAGTATCTATTCGCGCTGGATTGCCAGATTGTTTTTTCTGGGATTGGCCTTGTGGCTTGGCTGGCAATGGGGATCGCTGGAACAGCGCCAGATCCAGGCAGATCGCGATTTGGTTTTATATGAACGCGCCCAGCGCATTGAGCTGTTAAACCGCGATGTGGAACGCCTGAACCATGATCTGCGCGAGCTAAAGGCAGAAAAAGAAGCCCTGGGTCTGACCCAGTCTTTTGGTGATTCGAAATTAACCAGATTGATTAAGGGTCAAATCGCCAGAGGGACGACGATTGAGCAAATCCATCAGCGTTTGCAAGCGCTGGGGACGCCGGTAAATTGCCGGAATGTTGAAAATAAAACAGTGGCGGTGGCAACCGAGCTCTATAGCGGTGTTGAATCCAATATCACCTTTTTTGAGGGGGGGCTGGGCTTGCATGTGGAAGGCAAGCCTGCGGCCCAAGGGTCAAAAAACAACCCCTGGTTTGATACCAGCAAGCCCTTATCTGTGCGATTTATCTATCTCGGCTCGCAAAAAGTGGTAAAAGGGGTGTTGCCGCTTAAAACCGTTATCCCTGCGGAAGATTGGCTATTGGCCGTAGAAATAACCCCGGATGATTTGCGCGGCTATGTTCGGGTAGATATCGAAAACTGCACCCTTCGATAGCGGCTTGGCCCGCTTAAGGGGTCATTTCCTTAAGGGGTCATTTCCTTAAGGGGTCATTTCATAAACATCTGTGACATTGGCATAATCCATATAGCCTAGCCGGGCAACGGGCTGAAAGCGGGTCACATCCACCCGCCCGTTTTCCACCATATTATCATCAATATGAATACCGACAATATGCCCCAGCACCATAACAGAATGGCTGCCATTCGCATTTTTCGGCAGGTCAATATGGTTGTAATAGGTGCATTCCAGATGGGCAGGCGCACCTGTTACCAGAGGGGCAGAAATTTTTTGTCCCGCCATTTTGGTTAAACCTGCATGGTCAAATTCATCAATACTGGCTTCTACAGGCTGGCTGGATTTAACCATTTGCTCTGCCTGTTTCCGGCCAACAATATTAACCCCAAACTCTCTGGTTTCCAGTATGTTAGCCAGGCTGTCCTTGTGCCCGTTTTTATTTTCAGCCCGTGCATCCGGGGCAGAAATAAACATCACCATAGGCGGAAATTCGGCAATAGCATTAAAAAAACTGTATGGGGAGAGATTAGCCACCCCGCCAGCAGAAACACTGGATATCCAGCCGATGGGACGCGGCGATATCAGAGCCTTTAACGGTGAATGGGTTAAGCCATGTTCTGTGTGCGTACCTGGAATAAAAAACATCTTGTCACTACCTCTTTTTTATATGCATCACTTTATCTGCACCATACGGGTATGCCTGCCTGATCTGGCAAATCGCCTGAAACGTAAAAAAATGTATCAGGCTTGTATGAAAATGAAAAGAAGCTGTTCTTTTTTCAGCATTTTTATTTTTAGTGATTTCATGAAAAAAAGGATGGATGGGATGCCAAAAATTATCATATTCGGGGCAACAGGTGGCATTGGCCGTCAAATGGCAGAGGATTTAGCTGATAAGGGGCAGGGCCTTCACCTTGTCGGACGCCCGGATAGCGGGGTTACAGAATTGGCTGCCTCATTGGGGGCAAGCTATTCCCATGCAGAGGCAAAAGATACAAATAGTCTGATAGAGGCTGTGGGCGCAGCAGATGATGGAAGCGGTATTGCCGGGCTGGTCTGGGCCATCGGGTCTATTTTGCTGAAACCGCTTGCCGCCCTTAGCGAAGAGGATTTTATCGAAACCTATCGTTTGAATGTCAGCGCCCCGGCTATGGCGATCAAGGCAGCGAAAAACGGGCTGAAAAAAGCACAGGGCGGGGTGGTGCTGTTCAGCTCTGTTGCGGCCAGTAGCGGGTTTACCAACCATGCCGCCATCGCTGCCGCCAAGGCAGGGGTAGAGGGGCTTGGGCGCTCTCTGGCAGCAGAGCTGGCCCCGGATATCCGCGTTAATGTGATTGCCCCTTCTTTGAGTGATACAAAGATGGCCGCCCCGCTTCTGGCCAGCGAAGCGATGGCCAAAGGCATTGCCCAGATGCATCCGCTTGGCCGCATTGGCAACGCCCGCGATATCGCGCCGCTTGCCTGTCTGTTGCTGGATAATTCTGCTAGTAGCTGGATAACAGGCGAGGTGTTTGCCATTGATGGGGGGCGCGGTCATCTGGCAACAACCGGCCGCTCTAAATAGGCAGGGAAAATGGCGATAGAAAAAAAACCGCATCTGCTGATAACCGGGGCAAGTTCCGGCATCGGTGCCAGCCTTGGCGTGTTGATGGCAGAAGAGGGATACCGGGTAAGTGCCTGTGCGCGCAGATTGCCGCGCCTGCACGCCTTGCAGGAAAAAAACCCCGGCATTACCCCGATTGAAATGGATGTATCAGATCACGCATCGGTACAGCTTGGCCTGGCCAAAGCCGAGACAGAAAATGGCGCGGTAGATATTGCGGTGTTAAATGCCGGCATTTATCAGCCTGTCAATGCAGCAGAATTTGATCTCTCTTCTTATAACCGGCACATGGCGGTCAATTATACCGGCATTTTGCATTGCCTGGACGGGCTTATTCCAGCGATGATAGCGCGGCAATCCGGGCATATTGCCTTTATGGCGTCGGTGGCCGGCTATCGTGGATTGCCTCGTTCTTCTGCCTATGGCCCTAGCAAGGCAGCGGTGCAGAATTTGGCGGAATCGGTTTATTTTGATTTAGCGCCAAAGGGGATAAAAATACAGCTGATAAATCCGGGCTTTGTGGAAACAGAAGCCACAGCGGTGAATGATTTTGTGATGCCGGATCTGATTTCCAGCGATGCGGCCGCCCGGCTGGTCTTAAAAGGATTGCGCTCGGATGATTTTGAGATTGCCTTTCCAAAGAGATTTGTTCGCAAGATGAAATGGTTGCGTTTACTGCCGGCAAAAAGCTATCTAAAGCTGATGGCAAAATTTACAAATCATTAGCCGAATTAACGTGCGTTATCTGGCTATCGGGAGGCAGAGATAGAACTTCACACCCTGACCAAAAATTATGCCGAGCTGTTTGCCGCTCTGTCGCCGGACACGCTTGACCAGCTAGAGGCAAGCCTAAGCGAAGAGGTTATCTTTACCGATCCCTTTAATATGTTGCACGGCAGACAGGAATTTATCGCCATTTTTGCCCATATGTTTGAAGTGATGGACAGGCCTGCCTTTGCAATACTGGATATCGCCGCCTCCGGGCAAGCTGGCTATATCAAATGGGAAATGACGGGATGTTTGAAATCGCGCCCCTCTTTTGGTGTAAAGCTGGTGGGGATGAGCGAGCTTGTCTTTGATGAAAAGGGTCTATTGCTGGCCCATCACGACCATTGGGATAGCGCCCATCAATTATTGCAGCATATTCCGGTGGGCGGCTGGTTTGTGCGTAAATTGCTGGGTCTGTTTGCCTTGCCGGCAAAATATAAAAACCGATAGGGGGTTTTAAAAAAACCTGTTCTAGGCTGATTTGGTAAAGGTAATGACAAGCTCGCCCAGCAATAGCCCGAATTTGGAGACTTTTGCACGGTTCAGGATGGTGGTGTCTGTCTGGCGCACCATAATATCGTTAAAGCGCACTTTTACCCGCCGACCAAACATCTTCAAAAAGAAATCATAACGCAATTTAAAGACAGGGCCATCAACCTCGCCAATCGCGTGGCCAGCGACATCTTCTGTATGGGCAATATAGCTGCCATCTTCATTTTTTGTGATGACCCAGATGCGGTTTTCGGTCTCACCATTATCATAGATAAAGGCCTCATGCAGCTCGGTCTGATTATCATTGGCACGGCAATCAATTTCGGCCGCAAAACGGCGCTGAACGCTGCCGAAACGGTCGACAAACATACCTTGTGCGACAAATTTTCCGCTAAAAAAACGTACCGGATCGAATGTGTCGGCAGCTAGATTAAGATTTGCCGGGATGCCGTCTGGGGACATGTAAAAAACCGCTCTGATCATGGATTATATAGTGACTGTTACGTCACCCGTCCCGACCCGGATCAAGCGTTTTCAGCAGGTGAAAACCTATTTCACTTATGTGATATCAGCATTTGTTTAACATCGATCATGCCGGCACGAAAACCGCCTTCGCAATAGCATAAATACAGCTCCCACATCCGCTTGAAGCGTTCGTCAAATTTGCGCATCTGGCTAAGTTCTGGCCAGGCGGATAGAAATTTCTCGCGCCAATAGGCCAAAGTGCGCGCATAATCCAGCCCAAATCCGTCATGGCGATCCAGCTTTAATCCGGCATAGGCAAGCGGGCTTTCCAACACTTCCATAGATGGCAGCATCCCGCCCGGGAAAATATATTTCTGAATAAAATCGGGCTGGGATTTATATTCATAAAAAGCAGTGTCATCAATGGTTATGACCTGCAAGGCAGCCTTGCCACCTGTTTTCAGGCATTTTGACAGGGTCTGGAAATAAATCGGCCAATAGGCTTCGCCGACAGCCTCAAACATCTCGATAGAGATAATCTTGTCATAGCGCTGATTAAGATCGCGGTAATCGCACATACGGATATGGGCTTTATCGGATAGCCCGGCGGTGGCTATGCGGCGCGTGGCAAAATCATGCTGAGCCTGGCTGATGGTAATGCCGTCAATGACAGCCCCGCGCTCGGCGGCGGCATATTCAGCGAACCCGCCCCATCCACAGCCAATTTCCAGCACTTTATCGCCTGGCTGTATATCTGCCAGATCTGCCAGCCTTTTATATTTACGGCGCTGGGCAACATCCAGCTTTTCTTCTGCACTGCCAAAAATAGCCGAAGAATAGGTCATCGTATTATCCAGCCATTTTTCATAGAACTGATTGCCCAGATCATAATGATAGGTAATATTCCGGCGTGACCCTTCTTTATTATTGCGGTTGCGCCAATGCAGCAGCTTGCGAAACAGGGTTTGCAATTTGCCAAAGGATAAATTTTCCTCAATATAGCGGTCATGCAAAACCGCTAACTGTATCAGTGCGGCCAGATTATCGCTGTCCAGCTCGCCTGCCATATAGCTCTCGCAAAAGCCCATCTTGCCATCGGATAACAGGCGGGTAATCGCTCTTGTTGATTTTAATTCCAGCCGGGCATGGGGGCCTGGCTGCTGGCCTTTAAAATACCGGGTCTCCTGATTTGGCAGGGTAACGTCCAGCGCGCCAAATTCCAGATGAGACAGCAATTTTAAAAAGGCCTTTTCTTTCAGGCTTTGACCGGTAAACATCATCATTTTATGCGTGCTCTTTTTCCTGTTTGAGGGGGGATGCCAATGTGGCAGGCCTTGAAGGCGGGGAGGGCCGCTTGTAAAAACGGCACTTTTTCAAAAATAATTTTACCGCCTCGATATGAATGGAAAACAGGGGGCGAAGCGGCCAAAACCCCTTGATAAATAATGCCTGTAACAGTTTAAGGCTGGTCAGGCTGTGTATTTTTCCCTGCAAGCGAGCCGTTAATAGCTGCTGTTTATCACGGGCATAATTCACCAGCACAATCAAATCATCCCCGCGCTGTTTTACCGATAGCCGATAATAGCCCTGCAGATCAAAAAAAGGCGATACATGCAGCTGTTTATCCACCTTTTGCAGGATATCCCGGCTATCTGCATCTATCACGCAGATATAGGAATGGGCATCGCCAAAGGTGTTATGCACCTCATAAACGTAAAAACAGGGGCGGTTTTTGGCGTCATAACACAAATAGATAGTAATCGGGTTAAAAGCGATGCCCAGAATACGCGGGAAGGCCAGCAGCTTTATTGTGGCGATTTCGCGCCCCCCAAGATAGGGAGCGGCCAGGGTGCGAATATAGCTGGCAAGCGGCACGGCATCGGATGGCCTGTCGGCATGGGATTTGTGGTTAATGCCAAAATCCCGCTCATAAAAAGAAAACAGATTAAAGCGGTTAACAGAAAAAAAAGCACTCAGCCTGTCTGCTGCCTCCAGCCTGTCCAGATCTATCAGAATAGACAGACCCGGGCGATGCAACACATGCGAAGGCGGCCCATAACGTGTATGGGTGATTTGCGAAGCAACAAGATGACAAGCATATGTCTGCATAAATAGCCGGCCTTTAAAATCCCTGTTAAACTCTACTATCAGGCGGGTCTGTCTTGCAACTGATCTGTTCTTTGGGGCCTGACAGGTGCCACCGCTTTTGTCGGGCTGTCCCAGGGGATATTGATATCCAGGCTCTTTATCACAGAAACAGCTGATTTCAGCCCATCTTCATGAAAGCCATAGGCGGTCCATGCCCCGCACCAGAACAGCCCGTTCCTGCCCTGAATTTCGGGTAAATTCTGTTGTGCCTGAATAGCTTTGCTATCAAAAATGGGATGCTGATAATCGATTTCCCGGTGGATTAAATCTGCTTGCGGACGGGTTTCGGGGTTTAAGGTCACAAACAGGGGATATTTTTCCTCCAGACTTTGCAGACGGTTCATCCAATAGGTAACAGCCAGCGTTTTATTGCTATTTTCCAGATAGTTCCAGGCTGCCCATGCCCCCCGCCTTTTCGGCATCAGCGAGGGGTCGGAATGCAAAATGACGTGATTATCGGAAAAAGAAAAGCTGGAGAGAATATCACGTTCTTTTTTGCTGGCATCGTCTATCAGTGCCAGGCTTTCATCTGCATGGGCGGCCATGATGGCATAATCATACCAGACCTCGCCGCGCCCGGCGATGGTCAGCACAACCCCGCCAGCCTCGCGCCGGATAGAGGTAATCTGCGTTTCCAGCTCTATTGCATCCCCTAAATCAGCGACCATTTTTTGAACATAATGGCGCGATCCGCCCTTTACCGTGCGCCATAAAGGTCGGCCGGTAAAATCCATCAGCCGGTGATTATCCATAAATTGCAGGAAAGAGCGCACCGGGTAATCCAGCATCGTTTCTGCCGGGCAAGACCAGATGGCCGCACCCATCGGCAACAGATGATCCTCAACAAAAGCATCTGGCAGATTGCATCTCTGGATAAAGCCTGCCAGTGTTTCGCCTGCCGGGCCTTTATCTTTTTCGGCCATGGCGCTGCGGTAAAATTTTATCAGGCCAGACAGCATTGACCAGAAACGCGGCTTTAACAGGTTGGATTTTTGTGCCAGCAAGCCGCGAAGAGAGCCTTCATATTCAAATTGCTGATCGCGCAAGGATACCGAAAAAGACATATCGGTGGGGATAGTGGTGACCCCCAGCGCATCAAACAGGCCAATCAGATTGGGATAATTGGCCTCATTATAAACAATAAAACCGGTATCCACAGCGATTTTGTGATCGCCAAAATGGGCATCTACCGTATGCGCGTGCCCGCCAATACGCGGGGCTTTTTCATATAATTTTACATGATGATTTTTGTTTGCCAGCCAGGCTGCCCCCAACCCTGAAATACCACCGCCTATAACCGCTATTCGCATCTGCCCTGTCCCTTTTCATTTGATGACGGATATCTTTATATAAACCCGCCTAACCCTGTCCTAGCGCTTCAAGAAGACCTTGCGATCAACTGGAAATGTGTAAATTCTGCCCGCATGACAGAAATGTGCCTGTTGCGGTTTACCCAGCAAGTTCTGTATGGCCGGATCCAGAATATTCAGCCCGCCGGTAAACACGCCAAAGGCTGGCAAGATCATGCGGCGCCCATCCTGAATAAAACACCGCCCGCTTATGCGCCTGAGTTTGAGCGAAAGCCGGGCTTTGGGATGATAATGCCCGCATATCAGACCGGAAATCCTTGCCTCATCTGCCCCGATTTGATGGGTGAAATACAGGCCGTCAGCTATTACATTTGGCAAAACCCTGCCTGGCAAAAAGTTGGGGAGTTCACTGTCGTGGTTTCCTGTAATCCAGATAAACGCTCTGTCTTTTGCCAATTTGGTCAGCTGTTTTTGATATATCTCCGGCAACTGAAACGCTTGCCGATTGGTATGAAAACTATCTCCTAAAAAAATAACCTCTCTGGCCTTGATACGTTCAATTGCCGCAGATAGTTTTGCCAGGCTCGCATCTGTATCAAATCCGGGCAAAGGGGCGGCGACAGATTGAGCCTGTCCCTTTTCCAGATGCAGATCAGAAATAACCAGCAGGCCTCTATCTGGCAGATACAGGCTGCCATCGGCATATAGCTGGATATCCACCCCGCAAAAACGGGTCTCGATATATAATTTTCCCTTATCCATCTGTTGCGGGCTCATGGTGCTAATCGGGGGGCATCTATCATAATAGCCGGCCTTGATATTGTTTTTCTGCTGGCAGCGTTTCTGCACTGCCAAAGGCTTCTTCCAGCAGAGTTTTTTCCAGATCCGATAGCAGATCATCCACCGCAGAGGCCGTCACCGCCTCGCGCCCAACTTCCAGCAATAACGGGACAGATAGGGGCGAGATGCGGGGCAGGTTTTTATGCAGGATATTACCATCAAACCGGGTCAGCAATTCTGCCAGCCGGTGAACATCTGTCAGGCCGCGCGCCGCATCCTGGCGGGTGGCTTCCAGCAATAAATGTCTCGGCTGATGGCTGCGCAATACATCATAAATCAAATCGGAATTGATGGTGACCTGCTTTTGGGTTTTTTCGCTACCAGGGGCGCGCTTATCGATCAGGCCGGCGATGATGGCAACCTGCCAGAAGCTGCGTTTCAGCATGGGCGTCTCGGCCATCCATTCTTCTAAATCATCGCCCAGAATATCGCT
>Ga0209654_1001559_pt1 | contig 17920 bp, 25 predicted proteins | sample SaaInl1SG_22_DNA_FD_184646 | JGI IMG/M metagenome (GOLD analysis project Ga0209654, IMG submission 184646) | Marine microbial communities from expanding oxygen minimum zones in the Saanich Inlet - ESP_161SG_22_DNA (SPAdes) (version 2) | ecosystem: Environmental > Aquatic > Marine > Intertidal... | reverse complement strand
CAGATCGAAAAGTATCCCAAAAGTATGCATTGTTGTCTACTAGGCGCTTAATATCTTTGTGTGCAAATACCTTAGGCTTGTCATTATACATCTGTTCTAAGATGTTTCGATTGATACCTTTAGCAGTAGTAAAGTAAACCATGTGTGCATCTCTATATACATCGCTAGTTGTACTCATGGCAACGAAGTTTGAAATACCATCTTGTGTAGTAAGTTCTTCTTTAACATTGGAACGATATTTGATCTGTACAGTTACCGGACGACTATTAACTTCGTTACTTGTGCCAACTCCATCAATACCCATGTCCTTGCCTTGCCACGGAGCGTAGTCTCGAATACCAATACGCTTGTCACCTTGCATACAATTAATCATAACTTCGACAAACGCTTCAAATCCGTCACCTTTGAACTCGTCTGATGTCCAGCCGTAGCCGTTGCCTTCTTGTGCCGCAGCCATCTTATTCAGTCGACTCATAAACGTAGACAGCTTGTAGCAATTGTCTAACAGTGTGTTAGCATCTAAGCACGTTGTAGTAAATCTATGTTGCATTATGCCTCCTCAAAAAACATGCCAAACTTATCATCGGCACTTTTTGTTTCTTGTACACGTACCCAAAATTCGTCATTTTCGATTTCATGAAGAATTTTTTCAATGTCAAAGAGCTTGCTAAATTTATTCTTTGCATCAAACGCATCTTCCATGTCTTCGTCTTCTGCTTCGTGACGTTCACCTTTAGTTTCGTATACGTCTTCTTTTGAAATATCAAAGCCACCGTTTCGCAGTGTACGAATAACAAAAGCAATACGTGCCATGTCATCTTCGTTGCCGTTTACTACAGGCACACTAATCCAAGCCTGTGGTTTCTTACTAGGGTCTGGTTTGTACAAACGTACAGCACGACCAATAGTTTGTAGTAGTTTAGACAAGCTCATATTACGCATAATAGCAACACCTGTAATACCGTCTACATCAATACCTTCTGACAGGATATCGTAGTGAAAGATAAGGGCGTTTTCACAGTCTTTAAGTTGTGACATAAACTCTTTACGCTTAACAGTCTTGCCGTTTACTAGTGCGCCCGAGCGGCTTGTAATTGTAAACACATCATGTGTAGGGAACTCATTGCGTAGTTTGCTTACATTGTCTTCAATAGACTTAACATCGTCTGTGCCGTTCATAGCAAATAACACTTTACTAAAGTCTAGCGTTTGCTGAGTAAGGGTTACTTGCTCACGTGCAATCTCAATTACTTGACTAACAACACTTTTGCCATCTTCGGGTGTTTCGATGTGTGCAATGTGCAAGCGAGGCGGAACAATACGTCCTTTTGCAATCAACTCGTCTGGACTAATATAGAACCAACGCTCGCCATACAAGTCTACGTTATTAAGTCCAAAGCCGCTTGCACTAGCAGTGTGACGCTCTGTAGCTGTAAACGTTAAGCTAACGCGAGCACTGACGCTTCTGTATGCATCGTTGAAGTTCTCTGCTACACAGTACTGTGCTTCGTCTGCTAGCTTGGTATCAAATTCAATACCGTCTAGCTTGCCGCAACTATGATACGTGCTAAACACTACTAGTTGCTGATTTAGCTTCTTAGCGTTTTCATATGCTTCTAGTACTTTGTGCGGTTGTGTAGTTGCTTCTTCTTTCCACTTAACACCATCTTCAGCAGTGTGTTCTCCACTGTGGAATGCAATAGCACGAAAGCCTTCTTTGCCTAAGAATTGTTTGTATTCACTTAGCAACTGATTGCCTAGCATAATACGAGGAGCAAGTACAACATGGATGCCATGCTTGCTGTTGTTATCAAATTGCCATTGTAGGATTTGCGATTCTAATAGCGTTTTTCCTCCGCCTGTTGGCAGTACAAAACGACCACGTGCATCGTCGGGTGATTTAGAAATGTTATCAATAGCGTTGTCTAACGCCTCTTGCTGATAGTCATAAAGTGTAAACATGTGTGCCTCTGTGTGTGCCTAAGTATACTATTATAATATACTCAGGCACACTGTTTGTCAACCTAATTCAAATAGTCTTCGTTTAAAATAGTTTTCTTTGCGTGGCATACAAAGCAAAGACTAATAACATTAGATGCACTATCGTCGCCGCCGTCTGCTTTACGTGTCTTGTTGTGATCACCATGCATTAGTGTTCGAGCTACTCTACGTTTAGTCATCTCGTCTGTAATATCTTGCAAACGAGCATCTTCGAGCGCATTATAGCCGCACTCTGAACATTCCCAACTACGATGAAATGTGTGCGGCCGATCCAGACGTCCCATACCACCGTACTCACGTTGCATCAGTTGATGATCGCGACACAAAGAACTTTGTCCTTTACCTTGCATGTGTGTTACAGGCTGTCCGCAACCATCAATTTTACAAACTTTACCCATGTCTCGATTAATCATAGCCTGGGTCTTAGGCTTATCCCATACCATCTCTTTCATTAGAACAAGTCCTCTGCTAGTGGACGGAATTCACTGTTACTGCTGGAGCGCGGAATTAGAATACCTGTTCCTTTTAGTGTTTTAAGTAGTTGATCTGAAAGGAAAGGGCCACCGTGTACAATTTCTGAACGGAATCGCCCAACATCGCCTCGGCCGTAGTGTGCATACCAGTTATGATACGCATTGCTTGCTCGTGTCCAAAACTTTCCGCTTGGAGTAAAGTCTGCATCAAATGCTGTTAGTGTAGCGTTTGCAATCTGTGCAATATATGCATCGTCAACATCAATACCTGCAAATTTGCAGCGCTCAAAGTAGTTAGCCATCATTACCATTTCTTTTTCAACAACAGGACGTTGTGTAGCACCTACTAGTGCAAGATACTTCATAAGATTTGTAACGGTTTGAACATCTAATTTATTAATTTCTGGCAAACGTGTAATTGCACCTGCTTCATTTTCGTCACCGAATTTTTTTGAAGTTACAAAAAAGCCCATAGCTTCGATTGCACGTTGTTTTTGTTCTACTATAATCCATTCTGGATTTTTGCTGCCGTCAACACGTACACCAAATACTTGCTGTTCCCAGATATCAATTGGATCAAGTTGCTTCTTGCCTTCTTTACTGTTAAGGCTTACAAAGTTTGAACGCATTTCTGATTTAAGTTCACTTTGGTATACGTTTACAGGAACTTCAACAGTGTTTGGATCTTGTTCAAACAGTTGTGTTGCAATGAGCCACAGCAACATAAGAGTGTGCTGACCATCCCACGCTAAGTACTTGTTTTTCTTATACTTATAGACTTGGATAGGAACTACTTTTGTTGCTGTAAATTGTGTTAGCAGTGATAGCACCCAAAAGATGTCTAACTGTCGTTGCATAGTTGCATCGATATTAATTTGATTCATAACCAACGACTTTGCTTCTGCAAGCGGAAGTGTATCCCAAGAAGTAAAGTTTGGATTGCGACGACGGAACTCGGACTTTGCTTGTTGCAGCAAATAGTCTACACGTTCCTTCTGACGTTCAGGAAGTGCATCGTATGTTTCTTCCCAGCGTTTTTGAGCTGTAATAACATAATCTGCGTTAGTTGAAAAGCGTTCGTTTTTTAGATCAGCATAAGACTGCTGTGATGAGTTAATCATTAGTTGCATTGTTTGGTTTCTCCATTTTTGCATTTTAGTATGTTAAAGGGTGCATCACCCTCGAACATGTATTAACTATAACACCTTTAAGGTAGATGTCAACCTATATTTGTGTCCATTTCATATGTCCAACGTTTTCTTTTTCTGCCCAGCGGATAAACAAGCCTACTTCGCGTCCGTGTGCTTCTATCTCCCAAGGAAGATCCCAGTAGCTAGTTTTCTTAGGATTGTATGTTTTGCCACACCATGTGTTGTGTACTGGATGTAATTCGCGGCGAGCAAACTGTTTTACATGCACCATTTCGTGTGCAATAGTTTCTAACAATTTACGCATCGGTAGCGTTCGATCTGCTTCGATTTCAAAAGTGCGGTTGGTGTCTGTTTCTAAGCAATAGCCCATTGCACCATTTGGCTTACACAGTTTAATTGTAATATCAAGTGTAGTCATACGTGGCATAAGAGTGTCTATACAAAACTCTGCTATGCTTGCTACACGTTTCTTTTGACTTGCATTACCGCCAATAACCGTAATCATATTTGCCTCTTTGCATTTGCCTAATTAATATATTAATTATACAGCCGTAAGAGAGCTTTGTCAACCATTAATGATCTCAGTTAAATCAATGACTTACGTCAACTTCTGTAAATAATTCGGCCTTTAGTTAGGTCATATGGGCTCATTTCAACCGTTACCGTGTCGCCTAGTACCATACGTATCCTAAACTGGCGCATTTTACCGCCTGTGTATGCAGTAATAACATGTCCGTTTTCGAACTGTACTTTAAATGTTTGATTGGGAAGAACATCGATAATTTGTCCTTCTAGTTCTAACAGACCCTTGTCTTGTTTAGGTGTCTGTTTCTTGTTTTTCTTGGCCACTTTCGTCCTTTATTTTTTCTATAATAATTGTTCCTTGATCTCCCCAGAGTATTCTGATAGGATCACCAGGATTTAATCCTGCTTTTTCTGCAATTTCCGGAGGAATGGTCATATTAAGATTTTCTGAATCTCCTGGAATATCTTCAAAAATATCTTCTACTTTATATGTAAATGTTTTTGTTTCTTCGCTCATTGGTTTCTCCTAAGCTAAATATTTATATGAAGGATGCTTATACCACCGCCTTCTATGATGTTGTAAAAGATTCACAATCCAAATCGGGTATAGAACTACCACATCATATAGAGGCTTACATTGTGATGCTACTGAGTGATTTCGTAGATCGCAATGATATTCCACCTGACTCAACATTTGCTGAAATGTTCTTCTCTATCAAAGATGCTAGACAAGCTAAACAACTGGGCGATACTTGCTTGTTTGTAAGCGGAGCATTTCCTCGTCTCAAAGCACGTCATGGACTTAATCGCAGATACTATCAAGATATTGGCTCTACATCATATGACATGGCTAGTGCAATGAACGAAGAACTGTTTCCTGTATTATCCAAACACTTTGTATTTCTAAGTGAGTTCATAGAAGTGACAGTTAATTCGCCCAAACTGACGCATAGTAACCTTTTCCGTTAGTATCACCGCCATCGTTGTCAACTTCAACACCATCGTACTCTACTTCTGTAACAGTGTCTTCACCGTTCAAATATTCTGTAGTGCGGATTTTTAGTTTCTTAGGATCAAACTCGCCAGTTGTCTCGATGCGTCCGTCAAAGAACGTACCTTTCTCTGCCGAGTACATCTGTGCAATATATTCTACTTCTGGTTCTTCGCAACAGCCCATTTCAACTAGTTCAACAGCATAGTCAGTTTCTTCTTCAATACCGTTTAGATACTCTTGTAGGTCTTCTCTGTCGATTACTTCAGCAACTGTAGCTGAATTGTAGTCATTGCTGTTAAGCTCATCTACTACAAGGTATGCACCTCCTAGTTCAACACCATAAGTGTGTTCAAATTCTGTGTGCGATTCGTACCACGGACGCTTCCACATATCGTCGTCTGGATCGTTTAGAAACTGTGCTTCTACTGGTACAGTGTCAAGCTCTTCAAAGTCACAATCCTCAACATCTTCTGCAATCATATACTCCACTAGATCATTGTCGCCGTGTTCTTCGCAATGTGCGTTCCAAAAGTCGTGTGCAGCTTTTGAAATACTCATGTACGCACTTTCGCCACCGTAGCCGTTTAGTTGGATACGATAGTAGCGTGGACCTTTGAGTGTTTCTACCAGTTCAGTCTTTTCTTCTGATGTTGCCATCTTATATCTCCATGTCAGCGGCTACTACGTAGCGCCAATCGTTGCTTTCTAAAACGCCCGGGCGGTGCCATGTTTTGCCCGGAAAGATTAACCAATGTCCTTGACGAGCAGGAACATATTCTGTAGTGCCTTCCGGTGTAGTGTGCGCAAGCTCTGTGCCGCTTGTATCTGTATTACAGTCGAAGGGTAGTTTTGCATAGTACACACCACTGAGCACAATACTATCATCACGCAAATGTTGATGCCAGTAGTTGTCTCTGTCTTCTTGTGTGTCTAGGTTAGTTTTATATCCCCAGCTTTTAATAGTTTTAATTTGACGTTCTTGCTTCATGTATGCAAAGCAACTCCAAATAAAACTCATCTTTAGATTAATCCAATCTTCTGTCGGAAGTCCAAAGATATTAATATTTGTTTGATAAGGGGGACTGTTTTTCCAGTAGTCGCCGTTGGCAATTACTGTATCGATATTATCAACCATACGCTTTCTTGCGTGATTGTCGATAAGAGAAGTCCAGTCATATAGTTCATATTCAATCATAATATAATACTAACAGACCAGACTTCATTTGTCAACCTATTTAGGCTGCTTTTTCTGCAACAGTTTCAAGATATGCTACAACAGTTTCTGGTGAACTAACACCATATGGGTCTGTTGGGCAGTTGTCTTCTTTGCCTGCTTCGATAAACGTTTGCTCTACTGTGCCATCGTTGATAACGGCAGCATAGCGCCACGAACGATTGCCAAAGCCTAAGTTATCTTTACACACAAGCATGTCCATCTTTTCAGTAAACTCGCCTGTACCGTCTGGAATGAACTTGATGTTCTTCACACCTTGTGAAATCATCCACTGACGCATTACAAATGTGTCGTTAACTGAAACGACATATACTTCGTCTACACCCAGTGCTTTAATTTCTTCGTACTGTGCTTCAAAGCCCGGTACTTGGTATGTAGAACAAGTAGGTGTAAATGCACCTGGTAGCGAGAATACTACTACACGCTTGCCTGCAAAAATATCTTCTGTAGTCACGTCCTGCCAATCGAATGGATTCTCTCCACCGTTGGTTGTGTCTACGTATGTGATTGGTTGTCCGTCTGTGCGTACACGGTATTTAAAGGTTACCGCTGGTACCTGCATTCCTACTTTCATGTGTGTCTCTCCTTATGTTGTGTAAAGTACAAGTATACTATACTTTACAAAGGATGTCAACCATTATTTCTGCGAATGCCTAGTGCTTTATCTGCACGATATAACTTTACTGTGACTGAGTTGTTTTGATTGCCACCTAGAATGTAATAATATAACACTCCGTCTATGGTTTGCTCTTTTACGTAAAAGCCAACGTGTCCTTGCCACGGTTCGCCTCTTGGGAATACAACAACATCGCCCATTACAGGTTTGTCTACACTATTTCCCCAGTCAAGAAATGCTCTTGCTGTAAGAGGATACTTGTGATCTTTGTTGCTAGGTATTTGACTTTCTTCTAGGATAGCATTAACATACGCAGCACACCATTCAATACGCACAGGATCAACACCTGTTAGTTCTTTTAGTTCGCTGCGGTTTTCTTTTTCTGTATAGTCAAGATACTTGATACCTTGGTAAACAGGATTCAACACTTCTACACGTATAAACTCTACTCTAGGCTCTGGAGGTGTAGCAGATTCTTCTGCAACTACTTCTTGTGCTGGCTTTTCTTCTGCTGGTGCTAGGTCTTTAACAATGATCTTTGGACGTGGTTTCCAAACGTCTTCATAGAATCTGTCATTTGTTGATGTACAACTTGTGAGGAATAGTGCCGACAGTAGTAGTGTAATATATTTCATATAGTGTTTAACCTTTAATTAAAGTCTGCCAATGGATTGTCAAGTGCTTTCTGCAATCTATCTAATAGCTCTTGTTTGTTAGCTTCCTGCTTGCCTTCGATACGATCCATCTTCTGCTCAAACCTAGTTAGTTTAGTGTCTACTTTGTTTTCAAGTGCTAGTAGTTTTTCGTCAAACGCTTGTAGTCTTCCATCTACTTTGCCTTCAACATAGTCTAGATTCTTTTCAATATCACGTACATCAGCTTTCAAGTCGTCCTTAATAACTAGTACGTCTGCTTTAATGCGTTCTAGGTCTTCTGATGTCTGTTGCATCTGTGCTGCAATTTCGCCTAGGTCTAGTTCTGCTAGTGCTTCTACTTTTTGGTATGTAATCAATCCGCCATATAACGCACCTAGTATAGAGCCTACTAGTGCAAGCAAGCCCATTACGCTTGCAGGTGTCATTCTTATACCTGCGATGCGAACACCTTTATCTTTTAAGTTTTCTAGATTTTCTAGACTTTGCCCTAAATCTCTTTCCGCCATTTCATTGCCCCTCAGACATTATTCTATAAACGTTGGTTTCCTGCATATTTTAGTACCAGTCTCATGATACACTATACAATTCCAACCCTGCGAAGCTCTCACTTCCCAGTCCCATCCTGGTCCTTTATACCAAGGTTTTTCTTCTAAGAACATTCTTAACGCAATGTGATCTCTTCTCATATCTCCACTACGCCAATCAGCATAGCAACCAGCGGCTTTGTTGAAATCAAATTGGTCAAACTTTTCTGGTGTATAACCAGAAGCTAATAAACATTCTTTTGCCGCTAAATTACTTTCGCTTGCATATGCTGTACTATACACAAATAGACTTGCTAGTATTAGGAGTAATTTAGTTTTCAAAGCCAACTCCTCCACCGTCTTGCAATCTTCGTAATGCATCTAGTTCTGCTTGTAGTTTTAACACTTCGAGTCTTTTCTTACGTAATTCTAGTTGGTATAAACTGTTACAGTTGATACGTTCTTTTGGACCGTCCAGCGGTATTGTAATACGAGCATACACGCCGATGTCTTTGGTCTGTGGATTTAACGCATCATTACTACTAAACGGACTGGTTGCATTATTAACAATACCAGTTACACCGAACTCCAATTGTGTTGCTCCGCCAATAGCATTCTTACAATCTAAGTCTCCAGCACGTATGCTATCTTGTCCAAATGTGCCAGGTGCTGACGGAAGTGCTAGGTTAAGTGAACTACTGTCTGCCCAGGCAGTAGATCCATAAGCTAATATAGTTAGTAATAGGGCAAGTCTTTTCATCTTTTGTCCTCAAATTTTGAGCATATCTTACTAGCAATAGCAGTTTTAGTATTGCTGTCTTTACGTATTTTGGATTTAGAACACACATAAACAGCACGTTCGCGATCTTTTGCTCTGATGTAAATGTCGAATACAGTATGACTTAGGTAGTCTAGTTTGAATACGTTGTATGCTGTTACAAACGGCACTGGATTAAAATCCTCGTCAAACACTCCTACTTCGTAATACTCAACATCTGCCCTCTTGTTAAACATCTTCATTGTTGTCTTGAGCAATCCATCTACGTGGCTCATTTCAAGACGTGGATATGTTGGCACCATTTCGTGCGCTTGCACTGGTAGTGCCAACATAATTCCAACAATGAAGTATCTAATCAGCTTCATATTACTTCGCTATACACACGGCTTCTGCTACTGCTGTATAGGTGCCCCCAGGAAATGCTTTGTTCCCGCCCATAGTTGCAGTTGAATGGATAGCAAACCAAGTGCTACCTGTTGCAGTTAGAGTGTAACGATCTGTGTTACCTAATTCTAGTTTGTCAGTTTCGTATGTACCCATACCAGTTGCATCGCTTACTGACTGAACACTTACTTCGCCAGTCCAGCTAACTTGATCTGGTAAGTTAGGTGCGCTACTGAATGCAAGTGGTGGTGTAATTTCAGCATAGTATGCATCTGCTAGTGACACATCAAAACGTACCACAGCCTGATCGCCCCCGTCAGCTGCTTGTGTTGATAGTGTATAAGCATTAGGGTTACCATAAGTACCTGGTGTGCTTGTTTGTATAATACAGCGTGATTCTACTGTACCTGTTATCGGAACTTCAGCTGCGATCGTTGCGAACGGAACCAACATAAGTCCTGTTGTTAACGCTAGTTTTTTAATAAACATTGTGTTTACTCCTATTTGTTGTACTGCTGTTCAACCATTTGTTGATGCAGACGTTGTTGTGCTAAGTTGTTCCTCAGCCCTCTCCTGTTGTCAGGTAACTGTTTATCAGTTAACTGAACAGAATCATTGTATGATCCGCCTTCTATGCTTCGTGCATAGTAAGAGTTCATGTTAGTTGCTCGATTAATACTTTCGAGCTGTTGCCCTTGTGCTAGTGCCTGTGCAAACATTGCAGAATTATCTGCTGCTGCCAATGCTTTTTCTAGTCTTTCTTTGCTGTCCTTTTCTTCTTCTGCTTCTTTTTCTGCTAGTTCTTCGTCGGACATGCCTTCTTCATCTTCGTACAACTCATCGTTTGGGTTGTACTGTGTGCTATTCATATCAGCAGTAGCATCGTATATGTCATACTCTGGCACTTCTACCTTAGGTGCTACATATCCAGGACACCCTGGATTAAACTGCGGATCGTAACATGGGTCTACTCTATACGAATATATCACGTTAGGATTTTCTACACTGCCGTTGCCTTGTACATCAATAAACCCATCGCCCCATAGGTCTCTGTGTATCGTGCCAACACCTACTACCTTGTTAATTTGCGTACCATCTAGTGATCCTGGACGCCATTCATCATGCTCTCTAAATATGTAGCCTGTACCGTCTGCGTTTTCGTTGCCTACAAATACATCGACATGATCTTCAGTAGCTTTGCGAATAGTATAGTTGTACAAGACTGTATCTATTTCCAAGCCGGGAGGTTTAGGTAGTACGTCTGGCATACTCCAAGTCAACGACTGGTCTGTTACTGCATTGCCTGTTGTCCCGTAATACGGAACTAAACTATCAGAGTATGAGTAACCAGGCAAGAGCACCAAGACCGCCAAAAGTAGCAGCTTTCTTCGGATCAATTCTATCCATCTCCTCTAGTTCTTTGCGTGTTTCTTCAACATGCGATTCCCAACCAAGTTTAGCAGCATCACCGATCATTCCATCATATGGACAAGGTGTGCCAGCATGCATCATAGCTTCGAATACTTTTTGGTCTTGACACATTGTACTTACTGCTGCAACCTTCATGCCCATGTCATACAACACTTTGGCATTCTTTAGTCGTATACAGTTTTCTTCTGTGAATGTAGTACCAGCACTAATACCTAGTATTTGTGTTTGTACTGCGCCTGCTACACCAATTGTGCATAAGTCGCTATTATTACCTGCGCTGAACTGCGGCGATATTGCACTTGGTGGTGGTTGGTTGATAGTTGTATTCATGTTGCCGTTAGTTGTTACAGTGCTATCCGTGCCTGACTTTGTACACACATAGCCTTCTGGACATGCTGCATCTTGAGCATAAGCCGTATATGCAAACAACGAAAACATCATTGCAAATAAAATTCTAACCATAATTATCCCTCTATTGTTTGACTCTGCCCAGAGCCATCACTTGTATTTATATAGAAAGATTGTCGATTATGTACCTAGACATAGATCCAGCCAAAAAAATAGCGCCCAAAGGCGCTATAATTAGTTAGTACAAAGCCCTCACGCTCTGCTTACATTGTATTTATGCAACTAGTACTATTTTTTTCCGATAGCAAATGCCATCTTGCCGCCAACACGTGAACTATAGTAGTTCTTGCCACCTTCAAGCAATACCTTTCCTGAGAACGTTGGAGGATAAACTGCGTTAAACTCTCCTAGTACAGCATCATTACCCTTCTTGCCCATCTTGGTGTACAATTGGATAATGTCTGACTGATTAAGTAGAGCAATAGCACCTTTAGAGAAGTTGTCATCTGCGTTAACAACTTTAGCACAGGTTTTACTTGCAGCACTTAGCAGTGCATACCCTGTGTTGAATCCTTTAGTTTCTAGTTTAAATGCAAATGGTTCTGCGATCTTTTGCGCTTGCGCACTCATGCCTTCTAGATCTGACTTACCTTCTTTGATATACTTCTTAATTTCAGCGTCTAAAGCATCATCAATGCCGTCAATGCCTAACATCTTACCAACTTCGATTGGTCCTTCGTACTGATTGTTTTCTGCAATAACAGTAACTAGTCTTGCAGCAAAATCTGCTACTCCGCCTTCTTCAACAATTTCATTGCCAGTCTTACGTGCTTTTTTAACAGCATCGTGCAAATTCTTAGCACTTGCCGCAGCACCTTGTCCACCTTTTGAACTGATGCCAATCTGTGCGCCGTTAGGTGCAATCATAAAACTATCACAAAGTGCCGCGTTCATTGACATTGGCCACATGACTCTACAGTCGCGCCACTCAGCACCATCAGCAAGTACCTGACGAGCATCTTCAGCTTGTCCTTTGATTACTCCGCCCATTAGCGCAACTGGCTGCATAATCTCTCCAAAGTAATCACGGATAGCTGCTTGCTGTTCGTACATCTCTGGGAATACAACTCCGCCACGTCCTTGTGCTAGATTCTGTAGGGCTTCTTTAAATACTTCTTTAACTTGATCGTCTGCGTTTTGTGTTACTGTGTTGATAATTGAATCAACACCTGAGAATTCGTTTTCTGTTTTAATCAAGTGCTGTGGGTCATATCCAGCAGCGTTCTTTTGTGCGCCTTTGGTCTGCAATGCCCACCCTGGAGGTGTTTGCTTGTTAGCCCAAGCGCCCATCATATCAAAACTTACTTGTTGCATGTATTTGCCCCAGAAAGCATGATTGCCGTCAGCATCATCTAATTGCGCAATACCAAATGCAAGCATGTTTTTAGCGGGCTTATTAACCCAATCAATTTCAACACCGCCGTGTTCTTCTTGAAATTGTTTAATTGCCTCATCTCGTGCTTCAGGTGTTTCAAACTTTTGTGTCTGTGCATCTGGAAATGCTATTACTTGCACAATGCCATATTCGCGGCCGTCTTGGTGTGTAAACTTGTCACCTGCTGCTCTGCCAAAAAAGCCTTTAGATTCTCCCAGGACTTTTGTTTCTACTATTCTAAATTCGTTAAAACGCATATCGTGTTCCTATTTATTTTAAGTATTTATTCAATATCAGGGAATAACATGTCACGACAGAACGTATCTACATCTTCTTCAGGAAGCCCGAGGCTCTTCATGGTCTTTGGTGTATGTGGGTTTTGTCTTTGATTATAAGCATAATAATTATGTGCAGTTTTAGTTTTTTCTTCGTCAACAGAATTATTAAAAATTGGTACTTCGTCAAAGTAAGCAAACAGATTATTAACTGCTATGTTAATTATTTCAACTGCTTCGTCTTCAGTTTTTACATTGCCTGCTGCAAGCATATTTTGACTAAAAATGTTTTGAGCCCACTCGGGTAGTTCGCGTTTTTTACTAGGAATAAAGTCTCTTACACTTTCTGCATATCCTAGCATCATTGGGTGTTCTTCGCCACCACTGCTTGGACTAAAATCATGAAAAGCACCGGTCATTTTATTCTTACCAGCAATTACATCAAACCCATAAATAGGTGCATCGTTGTGTAATTGTGGCATGACAGTGACGTGCATCATCCATAGTCCTCTGCTATCACGAGCATCGACAACATCAATGTGACAACGTCTTACACTATCATTCTTCCAGGTGCGATTGGTCCATCCGCTACCTTCTTTGTTAAATTCTTCTAGTCCGTCTTCTTGATATTCTTCTGCATTGTTATCAAAAATTTCTATAATTTTATTCTGACAATCAATCAGATGATTCCACAGTACGCTCAATGTCTAACTCCATTAATTCTTGAAATAGTTTTGTTGCAGAGTCAAATACGTACATTGCTTCGTCTGCCATGTCGTCAGTGATTAACTCTCTAATTTTTTCTTTTACTTCTTTAACATCACCTAAATTAGTGAAGTCATACATACGTCCCTCCCCTGGAACTTTTTTCTTAATCATTTGTCCACCACTTAAATCTCCCATGTATAAAACATATACGTGAGCTAGTAATGCATCTCTATCGTGCATAATAGTTTTCATATGATTAATGTATTCAATTGTACTAGGCACTATTACTGGTTCTTCTTTATGTTGCCATAACTCATTAAAGTCTTCTTCAATAAGTTTTTTACGTCTTACATCGCCGATGTCGTGATAGATACCATGCGGCATACCTATTGCTTCTAGTAAATCATATTTTTTATGTTGATTCCAAAGATAGGTAGCATACATATCTGGAGATATATTTCCACCAATGAGCAGTTTGGCAAACTCTTGCCTTTCTGCATTTTTGTGGTGCTCCCAGGTTAGTTCTTTAATTTTGCTCATTCTTTCTCCAAACGGATCTGTAGTGGAAATCCTTTATCTCTTGATGCAAGTGTTGCTTCGACAGACTTTTGTTCTGCAATTTCGTATGTATAGATTCCTGCAATTCCACTTCCTTCGTTGTGTATAGTAAGTGTTAATTTTTCAGCAGTTTCGTTAGAATGTTTAAAAATAGTTTTTAAAATATCTATAACCCAGTCAATTGGTGTTGAATCGTCATTCAAACATACTACTTTATATTTTGTAGGTTCTTTGGTTACTTTTTTGATTTTTTCATCAATTACTACGTCAACATCAGTACTCATTGTTATCTCCTAAGTTGTTAAACGGGGGAGATATTTCACTCCCCCTAGACTGCTTACTTGCTGTCGGTGTCAATTGCTTCTTGTACATGACCATTCCAGTCTTTGATTGCAATCTTCTTGGGTTGCAATTCTTCTGGAACTTCACGTACAAGATGAATGTTCAGCATGCCATGTTCAAGGCCTGCGCTTTCAACTTCAACGTGATCAGCAAGTGTAAACTCTCTGCGGAAGTTGCGTTCGCCAATTCCTTTGTGCAAGTAGTTTACGTGTTCTCCACCCTTAGGCGAAGTACCTTCTACACGTAGAGTGTTACCGTCCTTGGTAATGTCCAAGTTATCCATACCGAAACCAGCGACGGCAAGTGTAATCATAAACTCGTCTTCGTTGATCTGTGCAATGTTGTATGGCGGGTAACCTTGTGTTTGACTATTTGCAAAACGTGCTTCCATTTGATCAAATAGTCTGTCGAAACCAATAGTGGCTCTGTGTAGTGTAGGTAGGTCTAGAGTTGTTAGTCTTGTCATTTTGTTTCTCCTTTATAAAAGCAAGATTAAAAGTGCAACCCTTCCGGCGTTGCACATTTATTTATCACTGACAATTACATCATTGGCATTTGTGGAGCCGCTGGTGCATCGTCTTTTGGAATGTCTGTAATAGAACATTCTGATGTTAGCAGTAGTCCTGCTACGCTTGCAGCGTTTACTAGAGCAGTCTTAGTAACCTTAGTTGGGTCAATAATACCTAGTTCTAGCATGTCGCCGTATACTCCATTTGCAGCGTTGTAACCGTAGTTAGCATCACCAGCAAGAATGTTGTTTACTACTACATCTGCTGAGTCGCCTGCGTTTGAAGTAATTTGACGTACTGGTGCTTCTACTGCACTTAGTACAATTTTAATACCTGCGTCTTGATCAATGTTGTCGCCTTGTAGTGCTGTTACAGCTTGTTTAGCACGAATAAGAGCAACGCCGCCACCTGGTACAATGCCTTGTTCTACGGCTGCTCGAGTTGCGTGTAGTGCATCGTCAATGCGGTCTTTCTTTTCTTTCATTTCAACTTCAGTTGCAGCACCTACTTTAATTACAGCTACACCACCTGACAGTTTAGCAAGACGTTCTTGTAACTTTTCTTTATCGTAATCACTTTCAGTGGTTTGAATTTGCGATTGAATAGCAGTTACTCGTTCTTCAATTGCAGACTTTTCGCCTGCGCCGTCTACAATGATAGTAGTGTCTTTGTTAACTTCTACACGAGCAGCCATGCCCAAATGATCGGCAGTTACGCTATCTAGTGTAAGGCCTAACTCTTCTGAAACTACTGCGCCGCCTGTTAGGATAGCAATATCTTCCATCATTGCTGTACGACGATCGCCAAAGCCTGGTGCTTTAACTGCACACGTTTTAACTGTGCCACGCATGTTGTTCACAACTAATGTAGCCAATGCTTCGCCTTCAACGTCTTCTGCAATAATAAGCAACGGTTTGCCTGCTTGTGCAACTGCTTCCAGTACAGGCAGTAGTTCTTTGATGTTTCCGATTTTCTTGTTTACTAACAATACAAACGGATTGTCTAGTTCAACTACTTGACTCTCTTGATTGGTTACAAAGTAAGGTGATAGGTAGCCTCGATCAAACTGCATGCCTTCAACTACTTCTAGTTCGTCTTCTAGACCTTTGCCGTCTTCAACTGTAATTACACCGTCCTTGCCAACACGCTCCATTGCATCTGCAATGATGTTACCAATAGTGTGATCCGAGTTTGCAGAGATTGAACCTACTTGTTCGATTTCTTTTTGTGTGGTACAAGGTTTTGACATTACGTCTAGTTCTGCTACAATTGCGGTAGTAGCTTTGTCAATGCCACGCTTCAAGTCCATTGGGTTCATACCCGCAGTAACTAGTTTAGTGCCTTCTTTGACAATTGCTTGTGCAAGTACAGTTGCAGTTGTAGTACCATCGCCTGCGTTGTCTGCTGTTTTACTTGCAACTTGTTTAATCATTTGTGCGCCCATGTCCTCGATAGGATCTTCTAAGCTAATTTCTCGTGCTACACTTACACCGTCCTTAGTAATTGTTGGCCCGCCATACGGCTTTTGAATTACTACGTTACGTCCTTTAGGACCTAGTGTTACACGTACTGCATTAGCAAGTGTGTTTACACCTGCTACTAATTTAGTTCTGGCATCATTGCCAAACTGTACATCTTTTGCTGTCATTTTGTTCTCCTTAATTAAGCAAGATATTGTGACCCTAATGCGGCATCACACTAAGATAGAATTGCTATAATTTCATTGTTAGTAATGGTAACATAGTCTTCATTGTCGTATTCGAACTTTTGACCTGCCATTTCATTAACAAGAATTCGACTGCCGACTTCTACTGCGGGCTCGACAAAGTTACCTTTATCATCATAAGCACCTGGACCAGCAGCATAAACTTCTGCTTCAATGACACCTTCATTCTTTGCATTAGCAATGATGATACCGCCTGAAGTTTGTTCTACTGGATCTTGTGCTTTAATAATGATTTTGTCAAGAATTGGTCTTAAACTCATATATCATTTTCCTATTGTTGAACTTTCATAAATTGCATTGTGTGTTTGTGTACAACGAACAAAAGTTGTACACTTGCTTAGATGCTTCAATTTGATAGCACCTGCATACGTACAAGTACTGCGTACTCCGCCAAGTACATCTTGTACAGTATTCTCTACAGCACCACGGTATGGTACTAGCACCGTGCGTCCTTCCGAGCTACGATAATCTTTCAAGCCACCGAAGTGTTTCTTGTTTGCACTTTCACTTGACATTCCGTAGAACTGTACAAACTGTTTTCTTTCGATTACACGTTTGTCCCATGAACCTTCTACAAGTTCGTTAGTTTCGTAATACTTTTCGATTACTTCGCCGCCGCCTTCATCGTGTCCAGCAAGCATACCACCAAGCATTACAAAGTCAGCACCTGCGGCAAATGCTTTGGCTACATCACCAGGACAAGTACAACCGCCGTCAGCAATAATATGGCCGCCAAGGCCATGTGCCGCGTCCGCACATTCGATGACTGCGGATAACTGCGGATATCCAACACCAGTCTGTATGCGAGTAGTGCAAACGCTACCAGGGCCAATGCCCACTTTAACAATATCGGCTCCAGCAAGTATAAGTTCCTCCGTCATTTCGCCTGTTACTACATTTCCGGCGATGATTACAATATGTGGATACTGTTGCCTAAAACGTGCTACAAAGTCACGGAATCTGTTGCTGTATCCATTAGCAACATCAATGCAAACATACTTTAGATTACTGTCTGCTTGCTCGTATACATCACGGAACTTCTGTTCGTCACGATCAGTAATACCAATACTCATTGCTACATAGTTAGTGCGCAAGTAATCGTCTGTGTCAAAGAAGTTCACAAGCTCAGTTACACTATAAGTCTTGACTAGACAAGAGAACATGTTTTGTGCGGCAAGTGTGTCTGCCATTTCAAATGTACCAACACCGTCCATGTTAGCAGCCATAATAGGAATACCACGCCAATGTTCAT
>Ga0209654_1001558_pt1 | contig 17923 bp, 23 predicted proteins | sample SaaInl1SG_22_DNA_FD_184646 | JGI IMG/M metagenome (GOLD analysis project Ga0209654, IMG submission 184646) | Marine microbial communities from expanding oxygen minimum zones in the Saanich Inlet - ESP_161SG_22_DNA (SPAdes) (version 2) | ecosystem: Environmental > Aquatic > Marine > Intertidal... | reverse complement strand
ATTCCACTACACAATTCCACCACAAAATCAGGAAACCGAAGTAGTACACCGATGGTCATAAAACACTTGAAAACCTCAGTAAACACGGGGAAATCAACCCCCATATCTGCCGCCTATTCCACTGTAATGGATTAATTCTTTGTGGTGGTTATTCTTACCCCCAATTACTTTCCCACATCAATCTTCATATTTCTGATGTATGAAGAGAGTTTAGGTTTATCCCATTTTTTATTTGTTGGAGTTCTTAAACCAACTAAGTTCAACTCCTCACAAATGGTGGATAAAGATAGGGATTTTTCTACTCTTAGTTGAGATATCATTCTATCCAACCTATCCTTTTCTTCATCACTAATTCTTCTTCTCTTATTAGAATGTTTTTGTAGGAATGTTGAGGTAGAAGAACCATCTAATATCTCATACTTCCTCATACCACTTTTATCCTTTCCTTCAATCCTAATATCATCTTCAACAATTGGATAAATAAATTTGAAATTGAAACGATGAGATTGGATTTTTGGGATATACTCAACATCAATCTTCTTTATATAGTTGGAAACAAATTCTCTTTGTTTCTTTAACGGTAGTTCTTCTAAAGTATCAACTTCTAAATACATTTGATTTAACCAATCAATCCACTCTGAAGAGTTATTAAGAACTCTCAAATCATTCTCTAAACCACTTATTTCATCATTAACCTCAATAATCAATTGGTTAACTCTCTCCTTCATTTTTCTACCAACAGTTTTAGTTAACTCAGAGGTTATAATTTTAAGTTCGGTATCAACTAAACTATCTTCCAATTTACTTTTGTATCTCTTTTTCTCTGATAGATACTTCTCCTTTTTAGTTCTTTCTTTCTTAACATTCCCTATATCCTCAAATTTTGATTTAAGAGATTTCATTTTGAAGTTCTCTCTAACTCTTTTAGATTCTTTAAGAATATTGATAAGATGGTTTATTAACTCAACATCGGTTGAACCAACTCTTACACTTTTCTTCAGAGTACAATTTTGATGTTTTTCTTTCCATTTTTCGGGATTCTTCCATTGATACTCAACACTTCTACAACTATACAATTGATGTTCTGAATCCTTATTTGAAACGATTGATAGTTTAGAATTACAACTCTTACAATACATCAATCCATCAAATACAGTTGAGTTCTTTTTTCTGTTATCCTTATTAAAGTTGTTTTTATCCAACTTCTTCTGAACCTCATTCCAAAGTTTAGTTGAAATAATTTTTGGGGTTTGTACTTCAATGGTATCAATGATTTTAATTTCATTTCCAATCTTTTCTTTCCATTCCCAAATCTGAATTCCTCTATAAAGTGAACTTCCTAACATCTTTTGGATTGTTCCCACATTCCAACCACTTTTACTTCTCTTCGGATTGAAATCGGTTTTCACATCCAAATAGTATTTTATATCCAAAGTAGATTTCCCATCTCTATACATTTCATAAATGGTTTTAACCACTTTGGATTCCTCTTTATTGATTATTAGATGTTTGTTTTCTACATCATATCCAAATGGTTTTGTTCCCCCAACAAAGGTGTTCCCACTTTTAAGTGAATTCCTTTTCCCCATTACACTTCTTAACCTCCTCAATTCATTATCATAGATTGATACAGAGGATAAAATATTGATTGTGAGTTTATCAGTTGGGTTTCTAAAATCATAGGGTTTCAAAGATTCTCCTACATAAAGTTCAACCCTATAATCAAATAGAACCTTTAAGATTGTGAACCAACTATCACTAAATCTTCCTAACCTATCGGTATTGAAAACATAAACCTTTCTAATACCATCTTTCTTCTGAATCTTATCTAATAATTCTACTAAAATTGGTCTTTGATTGATTTCAACTTCAAAAGAACTTTGAGAACCTTCGTTAAAAATCATAGGTTCTAAACCTAACTTTTCTCCACACATAATTCCCAAATTCTTTTGTACATCCAAAGATGTACCATCGGTTTCCTGTGGTTTTGATGAAACACGAGTTAGTATTCCTAAGATTTCTTTCATATTGAGGTAAGTTTAACCAATTTCCTTAACTTCAAATTTAATAAATCTTAGAAAATGAAAAAGGATATCGTTAATGATATCCTTATTATTGATACAAATCAGAGGAGGTTTGATGTAAAGTTCGTTGATATAGGAAAACGAAGATTAACCTCCTCCTCATTGTATCTCCCCATTTGTTGAAGTAACTGATGAGATGGAAAATGGGGTTCTTATCTAAATAGTTCGTTCCCCATTTTTGAGAACTTTTCTACCTCTATTTCTTTTCTGATATCGTTGTTCTTAACTGAGTTGAGTTCCACTACTCTCTTCTGAAGGAGAAATCCGATTACCGAAACTGAATCTATGATTCTTCGGTTCTTCCACTTTGAGGTTTTGAAGTTTCCATCTTTGATATATTGAAAGATGGTTCTTCTACTAACTCCTAACTTTTCAGAACAATCATCTACCGTTATCCATCGGTAAATCTCCAAACCTTCTATTTTTTCTTCAAACGGATTTTCCATTACCAAATCTTTCCTTTAAGGTTCTTTACCTCATCAACTATATATCTTCGTTGAGGTGATGTGAGTTGTACATACTCACCCCAATTGATGGAGTAGTTTTCATCTACTCCACATATTTTAATTAGGTGATTACCACTCCCATCAAAAACAGAAGTTCCATTCTCATCCTTTACAAATCCAATAAGTTTCTTATCACCTCCTTCACCTATCCATCTGAAAGGAACGATTGAGTTGTAACTTTTATTTACTGAATCCAACTTTTGATTTAATCCCAATGAATAGGATGGTAAGTACTGTTTCCATTCATTGTATCGTTGGAGGAGGTTTGTGATATCTTTATAATCCATCTCTGTGTTTTCTTTTAGAGTTTTGATGATTCCATCTCTTTCTGAAGGAATCCAACCTCTTTCACACATATGATTCAACACCAACACATCGGAGTATTTCATTATCCCTTTGATTCCACTTTCTTTTAGTGTTTGAATCAAACCATCAATTTCGTATTCGTTTATTTCCATATTTCTAATTCTTATTTGTTCATTGAGTGTTACTTTACTTCACACTTCTACATATAAGTATTAGAGATTTAATTTTTCGGTATTTTTATTCCAATGAATTCAACGTTATCAAATTGGTTTGATGTAATCAAAAATTGTAGTGTAGATAACACTTACAAAATGGGATGGGGTAAATCTATTGTTGAGTGTTGTTTTGAAGATGATTCAGAATTGAAATTTTCCATTGAGAATAATCTATTGAGAAAGTTTTGGATAAGTTTTAAGGGATAATTTAATGGGGGATTTCATTAAAGAAAATAGTGGGATAAAGTTTGAAGAAGGATTACCCCTTCCCTATGTAAAATATGAGTATGGTAATTGGATTATCGAATTCGGTGATGGTAAAGGGAATTTCAAAGTTTGTGAGTGTTTTAGGGAATCCATTAAGAATCAAATCGAATATAAAGTGAAGGAACGGAATAATTTTTATGGTAAAGGAAGATGGAATAAGGATTATAAGAATGGTTATTTAGGGGAAGTAGATACTAAGTTGTATGAGGATTATTTAAAAGGATATAACTACCAATCAAACATTTGTCATCGATGTAATAATAAAACTCCTTCGGTTGAGTTTTGTGTACCTATGTATGGTGGAAAGTTTATGAGAACTTTTGGATGGTATGTAGGTAGAAGAAGGTGGAATAAAGAATTTGATGAAAAAGAAAGAAATATCTTCGATGATAATCAAAATCAAATTGATGAATTACAAAAAAAAAGAGAAAAACTCACTCTAAAAAAAGAGAAACTTATTTTAAATAATAAAAGTAGGGGATGGAATGATTTTGAAGTTAACTTTAGAAAAACTCATCAAATTGATAAAGAAGTAAGTAAACTAAATAGGAGAAATAATAAAATAATTGAAAATTTAGTTAGAGGTGAATTTGGATACAAACCCATTGGAGAAATGTGGGTTAATGAAACCATTCTTTACAAATTGGTTAAAGAGATATTCCCCAAATCAGAAGTTATTCACCACTACAGAGGTTCTGAATTAGAAGGTTTGGAAATCGATGTTTTTGTAAAGGATAAAAAAATAGGATTTGAGTATAATGGATTACAACATTACAAACCAATTAAACACTTCGGAGGAAAGAAATCTTTGAAAAAAACCAAAGAGAGGGATAAACGAAAAGTTGAATTGTGTGAAAATTTGGGTATTGAACTTCATATTATAAAATACGATGAAACTATTTCTAAAAACCTCATCAAATCTAAACTCTCATAGGTTCACATTACTTCACTTTTCTATTCTACCATTTAAGGTTTATATAAAAACCGATACCCTAACACTTTAAAAATTTTAATCTAAGTAATATTCATAACCATAAACAGTTTTTTCAACTATCTTATTGTTGTTGAGATTTAGTTTAACCTCCTCAGATACATTACCCATATTATCTAATTTTTTAGTTACTCTAAACTTTTCTAAAACAACCTCACTATTTCTCTTAAACTTAAATAAATTGTAGGATGAGTTATAATTAGAATCATCATATTCTGTGTAATATCCTTCTACATCATCTAATTTACCATCATCATAAGTGGTTTCTTTTATAACTCTATCCGAATTATCAAATAGGGTGGTAGTGATATTATAAATTTTTCTGGTATCAGTAAACCTTTCAACTACAGAGTCTTTTTTGGAACCATCATTAAAGTAGAAAGTATACATTTCATCTAACTCAAAACCATCCTTATCATAATCAACCTCTTCTATAACTCTACCCTTATCATCAAATTTTTTAACACTTAATTCATCTAATTCATTAGATTCATCATAATAAGATATTCTCTCAATCCCCTTTTCGTATTCAAAGTTTCTAATTTTAGTTGTATTGTTCTTTGAATCAACGGTTTTAACCGTAGTTAGTTTTTTTGAAATTGAATCGTATTGAAAAAAATTAACAAAATCAGAATAATCACTTTTATAGGTTCTTTTTGAACGAATACCATTTAGTGAATCTGAGTATTCAATTGAATCTTCTGATATAGATGTAGAATTTTTATAGTGAGAAACAAAACTATATTTTTTTTCAAAACCAAAAGAATTAAAAACAAAGTTAACAGAGTAATTAAGTTCGAATTGTGGTTCTCCAAATTTGTAAGATTCAACTTCAAAAACATCATAGGAATATTTTTTAACCTTTCCTTTTAGTTTTAGGAGTGTTAAATCGTTTTCAATTTTTGTTGTTTCTTTTGTTTCAGTATTACAACAGATAAAGAATATTAAACAAAAAAATAGTAAGAGTTTTTTCATTGAATTAAGGTTGAATGATGGGGTTTTTTACCCCATCTTTAAAGTATATGAGTTAGTAGTTAAATATTTAATACATTTGATTTATAAATTAAATATACTAATAAAAAAAACACTATGAATGAAGAAGTTATATGGGAAGGTAAACCATCCCAATTAGTAAATTTATCTTCTTACTTATTTTGGTTACTACCATTAATGTGGATGGGGTTAGGTTTAATTATTTCACTCTATAAATACTTAAAAGTTTCTACACATAAAATTAAAATAACAAACCAAAGAATTATAGAGGAATATGGGATTCTATCCAAAACAACAGAAGAATTAGAATTGTTTAGAGTAAAAGACATCACACTCCACCAATCTTTTTGGTATAGATTGTTAGGAATCTCTGTTATTAGGTTAGTAACTTCAGACAAATCATCACCTACACATTCTCTTACAGGAATAGTAGATGGTAAAAAGTTAAGAGAACAACTTAGAAATGTTGTTGAAAAAAGAAGAAAAGATAAAGGTGTGGTAGAAAGAGATTTTGATTAAGTATTTGATTTATAATAGTGTAAGGAGTTGAAAATCAGATATATGGTTCATAATTTTATATTGATGTTAAAGTGTTGATGTATATTTCCACCATTTTAAAATACTAAAAAGTATTTGAAACCCCTATTAACAAAGGGATTCCACTAATGGTATTTCTTCATTTAAGTTCCCATTACTTCACACTTTAACTGTAAAACCCTTCCGATACAACACCGTATAATAGATACCACTTTGAAGTGATAAAAATGAGTGATTACGTAAAACCGTTGGGTGTATTTGAATAGGGAGGGGAGGTGAGAAAAGGGTGTTCTCCACCAATACTAATATACGAACAAACCGTTGAAAATCCTAATATATATGGGTGTTTATTGTGATTTTTTGAACTTTCTTATTTCATCATCTACCTCTCTGAAAAGGGTGTAGAATACATTACAAAGTTCTTCGGTATAAACATTAGGTTTCATAAATGAGAAGTGAATAAACCTATTTCGGATATCAATACTTCTATCTAAGGATTTCTTTACCCCATCATCAAATAATCGGTGAGTTTGGTGTAATTCTCTTACTATCCTCTTCAAATCAACATTTTGATGGTAGTATTCTAATGATAGGTTATCCCCACTCTTACTTTCAGTAAGGTATTTGTATAATACATACAATCTATCTTCATAGAGGTTCTGAATAAGGATAAAGGATTGGAGGTAGTTCTTTTCCTCCATTGATTTGTTGTAGAGTTCAATTACATTGGAATAAACATCACCCAACTCCTTATTATCAACTATACTTCGTTCTTTTCTTAAATCCTCATATAATCGGTTGAGAATTAAACTGTATCTATTCATTGTTAGGGTTTGTAAAAATCTAAACTAATATACGAAAGTACCCACCACTTCACTTCCCTTTAATTTATAAATAAATAGGGTTCACTTTATTTGGATATATCATAGGTTTTTAATACATTTAAGTGTTGGAATTAAAAGGAATCACTAAAACGATTAAATATGGTAATTAAGTACAATAGAACATCAACTATCAACCAAAAGGGAGGAAGGTTTGAGTTAGATAAGAACAAATACGATTTAACTATAAACGATTTCGGAGTTAGTGGTAAAATACCCTTCAAAAAGAGAGAAGGAGGTTTTCAACTTATTGAATTGGTAAATGAGGGGAAAGTTGAAAAGATTGTGTTTGAGGATTTGAGTAGATGTGGTAGAACTCTAAAAGATTCTATTAACACTTTAGATTTCTTTTTGGAGAAAGGTGTGGTGATTAAAATCCGAAATATTGGTATTGAATCTCATACTCCTAATGGTGATAAGAACCCTATGTGGAATATTGTTACTTCTATCCTTTCATCTGTTTACGAAATGGAAAGAGAAAGAATCTTAGAGGTTACTGAGATGGGTAGAAAGAACTATGTAATGAAGGGTGGTAAGTTAGGAAGGAAGGTAGGAAGTACAGAAGATACTGTTGTGTGGTTAAACAAACCTCAAACCAAATCTATTATGAAACTTCTCAAAATGGGAAAATCCAATAGAGATATCATTGGAAGGTTGAATTGTTCTCCTAAAACAATTACAAAGTGTAGAAATCATATGAAAAAAGATTTAGTTAGTGTGTAATGAGTAAAAAGAAGAAACAAAATAAAAGAATCAGAGAAGGGTTCGGTACTGTAACTCTGAAGGAATTGATAAATAGAGGTGAGTACCCACCATTCTACCACTTAGGAGATGGGAAATATATCGGAGGGTTAACGGTACCAAAATAGAATGAAAATTTCCAAAAAAAGAAAGAAGGAACTCAGAGAAATCTATGAGAATAAAATCGGTGGAGAGTATGTTAGGTGGATGAAGAACCAACCCACTTACACTCCCTCTGAATGGGTAGATTATATGGTGGGAGAATAGAATTACCCTATCAAAATAGTGTAAGAAAATTTGTTTCTTACATAGGAATGAATAAACCACTTCAACACTTATTTATAGAGTGTTTGAGGTGGTTTTCTCATTTTAGTATATCAATCTATCACTCTGATTCTTATTGGTTCTTAAAACCTCTCTATAAAGAAAAACCCCCACCATTACTGATGAGGGAGTTTCCCAATTATGAATATGAAGTAACAAAAATCATATCTCTTAATTTTTAGGTTCAACACCATTGAGTTTTCAATTTTCCCAAATTGATTCTAATTGAACTTTTTGTTTCTTCTACTATATCATAATCCCATACAGAATATTCATATGTATCGTTTCCAACTCCCACAACGTGAGATTCTAAAACAATCGTATTATGATTTACAATAACTTCATCGGTAATATCAGAATCATAAGGGTATAATGATTCTACTTTTCCATAATCATTCAAAAAAATTAGTTTATCCATATCTATTTAATTTTTAATTTTTATTTGTTTTTGTTTTCTGTTTTTTCTTTTCTTCTAACTCTTTCAACCATCGTAAATCATTTTGGATTTCTCTGAATCCATAAGTTTCTATTAACTTCTTTAATTGTGTACTACTACTCATAATTTTTACTTTTTAATTGTTTTAATTCCACTTTCTGATAAGATTGAATTGATTTCATCTTCTTCAAATCTCTGAATCAGTTTCTCTTTCAATTCATCTTTGTTGAAATCAAATGTTTCTTCAGAAAACTTTCTTATGTAATCATCGGTTTGTTCTTCACTTCTTAGTTCTGATGAAGAATTAACATCTTTGATTTTCATTTCGGTGAACACATCCAAACTGAATTCTGAGTTGAATAACAGTTCAATCAATTCCTTTAGAGAATCAACCTTATGGTTACAAAATGGGGAGATACTTTCATTTCTTAACTCACTTAGAATTCTTCTATCTCTAATGTGATATCCATCTCTTTGAGGAAATACCTCAAACACATTTGAATAGTTATCCACCTTTCTTTTGAATCCGTTTTTTGAAGGAATTACATCTTTGATTTTTAGAGATAAACAATATGAAGGAGGATAATCACTCCAACTATTAGATAACCACACTTCATCAATCCCCTTAAATAGAGATTCAAATTCTAATGATTTCTGAATGATTCGTTTTGGAATTCTTCTACCATTCCAATCCGTTCCTTCGTTCACCATTGAGTTTACACTTTGTTTTTGTTCAATAATATTTATCATAATTTTTACTTTTTTTGATTCCCACTTAATTGAGGAGGGGAATCGTTTCCCTCACTTACATTACATATATACCTAAATAACTGTGGTGGTAAATTGTTGATTTTGGTTTTCACCACCACCATTACTTTCTTCAAATTTTTTTAATTTTTGTTTTAGTGATTTCACAACTCTTTTCTCATAGTTTAATCGGTACTCTAAATCTTTATTTCTACCCAACAACCCCTTACATCCTTTATTTCTATTTTTTAGTGATACCTCCAATTCTCTTATTCTCTCTTTGTACCCAAAGAGTTTTGATTGGAGTGATTTTATCCTCATATGAAGTTGGTGGTTGTTGTGTTTAATCCAACCTTCTGAATAACTACACACTCTAAATACATCATCCATTTCCTTATCTTTTTTTATCACTTCATTCATAATTTTATAACATTTATTTGTTGGTTCTCACTTAATAGGGAGGAGAAACCGTTAACCCCTTTTACTCTACTATTTTACCTAAATTTCTGTGGTGGTAAATTGTTAGTTTTAGTTTTCACCACCACCATTATTATCTTCAAATTTTTTTAGAGAGGTATTTTATAATTTCTTCTTTGTTATACTCAATACCATAATCCTCAAACTCTTCCATAACATATTCTAAACTATCATCAAATAGTTTGTGAATGTTGGTTTCATCGTAGTTATCATCAATAAAGGATGATTGTAATAAATCACTTACTCTTTGAAGGATTTCTTCTTTACTCATAATTGTTACTTTTTAATTCGTTCCCACTTAACTGAGGAGGGGAATCGTTTCCCTCACTTACATTACAGATATACCTAAATTTATGTGGTGGTATAAATCATCATTGTAGTTTTCACCACCACTTAATATGAATTTTTACCTTTGTAGGTATAACATTGATTGAATCACTATTATTCACCACCATTATTATGAGTAAAAAGAACTATAAGAGTAGAAAGGGAAAGTATTTTTTAGGATGGTTTCCCAAAGAGGAGTTCCTCAATTTATCTGAGGAGGAAAGAGTTGAATACAGAGAATACCGTAGGTATCATCGTTTCATTTATGAAGGAGAACAAAACATTGAGAAATGGAAAAAGGAAATCTCCAAACTCAAAAAGAAGATTAAGGAAACCGAAGATAAAATCAATGGTGAGTGGTATGAAACTCCTTTAGGAAAGAAAGAAAAGGGTGAAGGATGGAAAAAGAAAATGTTGATGGGGTATTCTTACTTCGGTAAGAAAACTAAAGATTATGAGTTCTATTGTTCCGTAGAACTAAGGAAGAGGAAATCTAAAACTCTTATCAACCAACAAAAAGGGGTTAGAGGGATGAGGAAACTTCACAACACTTCTGATGTGTGGGGTGATAAAGGAAATCGGAATAACCCTTCGTTAGATTGGTTAGAATATCAAAAGAATAAAAAGGAAGGTGAAATCAAATACGATGAGAAGGGAAAGATTTGGGAGATGTATTACATCAGAGTTGAATCTATGGATAGGGGTATTTGGAGAAGAAGTTTGTATGTAGGTAAGAAAGATGAGGTGTACAACATCCTTAATGTGTACAGTTCAATTAGTGGTGTAAAGGTTGATTGGGAAAAGATTTCTGAGAAGAAATTAAGAGATAACCTCAGAGATTTATATAAGGGGTATGTTCGTTATCAGATATATAAGAACGGAGTGAAATGTATCACTAAAAGTGTAGAGGGAGATGATACCACTCAACACCCAACAAATAAGATTATTGATTGGATGAAAATGGTAGGAGGTGAAGGGATTTATGAGTGGTTGGATGAATAATCACCCAACCATCAAACTTTCCTCCCACTCCAATAAATCCTTCTTCCTTACGAACCTTTTATAGGGTGATATCTGAATCATAGGGAGGTTGTAATTTTCTACCCAATCCTCAATTGTTTTTCGGTTTACTCCGTAAATCTGTTGTAGTTGTTGTTTTGAAATTCTCTCTTCCATTTAGTTTATTCTCCTTTATAGTTTATTTGTTGTAGTACCTCTCTATCCACTCATCAAAGTTCAATTCAACCTCACCATTGGTGAAGATGATATCATCACAGTTAGTACCTTCTTTTTGAACCCACTTCTTTTGGGGTTGAGGTTTTGGTTTTGTTGGTGTATCGTTCTTCTTTCTTCTCATATATATAAATATATACTTATGAGAGATTCCGTAATTTTTTAATCAAATCCGAAGGATGTTTTTAGAACTCCCATAAAATCATCTAACTCATCGTTATCTAATTTTCGGAACAACCCTCTTCGTAAATCTGAAACCAACTTCATACCCTCTCTATATCCTTTAGATTGAGGTTTTACAGTGAACTTCTCATCTAATAAATCCTCTACATCCAATTGAATCAAAACATCTCTTAATTCCTCATCAGAGAGTTCTTCATCATCAACCTCATCTTCATATCCCATTTCTCTGAGGATTTCATCTAAATCAATTTCTACCTCCTCCTCTTCATTTGGTTTACTTCCAAAAGTTTTCTTTAGATGGTTGGTTGGTGATAATCGGTTATGGTATTTTGATGGTTCTACCATTGATACCACTTCGTTCATTGGTTGAGATAGTTGTTTCAATCTATCTCTTAATTCATTTCCTTTTAATCCAATTGTTTTAATCATTGTTCTTTCCTTTCTAATAAATATCTCTTCCACTCACTTTCATCCAATTCTGAGTTGATAAAGAAGTATCCTTCTCTTTGAATATTTGGATTGTAGTTATCTCCTTTTGAGTGGAGGTAGTTACCATCTGAATCAAATACCCATCGTTGTGAGTTACTGTAATAGTTTTCCATTTAGTATAAAATTTTAGTTAATTCATTTTTGTTTATATATCCTTTGAAACCAACTTCATCCCAAATGTTATGGGTATGGATTTCTCCCCATTTCCCATTATTGATTTTTACTTCATCTAAACCCTCATAATCTTTATTCCATACATTTCCTCCAATGAATCTATTTAGTTCGTTATAGAGGTTCTTATCGTTGTTATATTGGATAAGAAGATGTGAGTGATAGTTACCTTTTAAGTAATCTTTCTCTGTTGAGTAATGAGTGATGATATTATCATTCTTCTTTAGTTTTTTATGAAGTGTAAGAATCTGTTTATCTAATAATTTCTTATTAGTTCTACTTCTTCTTCTAATCATAATTCCTATTGATTTCATATGAAATACCCATTACACCTCAACGGTGTTAATCTTAATTTGAAACGTTTGGTTTTACCTTCTTCAACTACTTTCGTAGTAATGGGTAAGTGTGGATTTCCCTTACCTTCTGAGTATAAGTATTAGGTAAGTGGTGAAAACGTAAAAAAAGTGGTAGAATTCGGATAATCTAATTATCTCAGAACTTCAATAATCGGTTGGGAAACCTCAACGATATCTTCTCTATTAACTCTCTCTTCTCTAATCTTTCCCTTTTTGTAAATGGAATGAACAATGGAGTTGGTGAATACCGAATTCCGATTAGTTCTTAATCCCTCTTCATTGAAGATTTGAGATATCTTTCGGTAACCAATAGGGGTAAGAAAATCCTCTTTATATCTACAAATACGATTGTATAAATACTGTTGATATTCAGAGTAATTTGATTCCCAAAGTTTAGTGGTAGTTATTGATACAGAGAAACTTATGTTAAGTAATTGGGGGTAAGAATAACCACTTTTCTCTTTTACTCCACCGTAACCGACTTCGCTAAATTTCGAGGTTGATCCACGTTGCAGTCACGCATTACAGCAATATGATACGATAACAACTGAAGGGGAATGGAAGCCAAAATTGGCACCAAGGCTTCGGTAACCTCAGGTATCTCAATGACATGGTCAGAAAGTAGTTTTACACTTTCATCGCCTTTGGTCACTATTGAAATAATTTTAGCATTCCGAGATTTTATTTCTTGCACATTGCTGACAATTTTCTCGTAATGCCCCTTATTGGTAGCAATAACCACTACGGGCATGTTCTCGTCAATAAGAGCAATAGGACCGTGTTTCATCTCTGCTGCGGGATAACCTTCAGCATGTATATAGGAAATTTCTTTAAGCTTAAGTGCGCCCTCTAAGGCTGCAGGAAAATTATAGCCCCTGCCCAAATACAAAAAGTTAGACGCATCTTTGTAGGCAGTAGCAATTTTTCTGATTGATGCATTGTATTTGAGTACATCCTGAATTTGATTTGGAAGTGATACCAATTGCGTAGCTACTCTATTAAAACTTTCCTCATCAATAGTTCCTTTAAGCTGACCTAAACGCAGTGCAATCATGGTAATTACAGTAAGCTGCGTGGTAAATGCTTTGGTAGATGCCACTCCAATTTCAGGGCCAGCGTGGGTATAAGCACCCGAGTCGGTTTCTCTGGCAATAGACGACCCTACCACATTACAAATACCAAAAACAAAGGCGCCTTTTTCTTTAGCAAGCTTAATAGCTGCCAGCGTATCTGCTGTTTCACCTGACTGTGAAATAGCAATAACAACATCTCCCTTTTTAATTACTGGATTACGGTATCGGAACTCAGAGGCATACTCTACTTCAACGGGAATTCGAACTGCATCTTCAAAAAGGTACTCGGCTACAAGACCAGCATGCCAAGAGGTACCACAGGCAACAATAGTAATCCGCTCTGCTTTTTTAAAAACGTCCAAGTGTTGTTCAATACCCGATATGTTAATTTTTTGATCTTCTACAAACAAACGCCCCCGAAATGTATCGGTAATGGCCGTAGGCTGCTCGTGAATTTCTTTTAGCATAAAATGATCAAAACCACCTTTTTCAATTTTCTCTAACGACAATTGAATTTCCTGAACTTTTGGCGTTACGATTTTATCTTCGGCTATCGAATACATTTTAAAACCCTTTTCTCTAGAAATTACCGCCATTTCATTATCCTCCAAATAAATGGTCCTATTGGTATATTCTATAAATGGAGAGGCATCTGAAGCAATAAAATATTCGTCTTTTCCAATACCAATAGCCAATGGACTTCCGAGCTTGGCAACTATCACTTCATTGGGTCTATCGTTATCGAATACCGCAATGGCATAGGCACCCACCACTTGGTTGAGTGCAATCTGTACCGCTTGTCCGATTTTAACATCTTGAGAGATCTTGACATATTCAATAAGGTTAACCAAAACCTCAGTGTCTGTATCTGATGAAAAGGTAAATCCGTTATCAATCAGTACCTTTTTAATGGCAGCGTAATTTTCAATAATACCGTTATGTACAATGGATATATTGCCAGAGTTTGAGATATGTGGATGTGAGTTTACATTAGACGGAATTCCGTGCGTGGCCCAACGCGTATGGCCCAGCCCTAAAGTATTTCCATGTATGTCTTCACTTGAAACAAGCTGTTCCAAATCAGAAACTTTTCCCTTTGTTTTTACAAGATGTGTTTCATTGCCATAAAGCGTGATTCCTGCACTGTCATATCCTCTATATTCAAGGCGTTTGAGTCCTTTAATAATGATGGGGTAAGCCTCTCTATACCCAATATATCCTACAATTCCACACATAGTTGATGTTTTGGTAAAAAACTAAGTTTTGACAAAGATATTGTATTTTATGCGTGCAACTTATAAATAACAAAAAATCCCAATGCAATGCATCAGGGTTTTGTTTGATGTGGGCGCTGAGGGATTTAATTTCCCTTTTCGACCGCTTCTGCAAATAAAATCCTGTGCACTTTTTTTTGTGTTTTTAAATGAAAAAACAAGATTTCCTCATTTTAAAAACTAAAAAATCCCAATGCAATGCATCAGGATTTTGTTTGATGTGGGCGCTGAGGGATTCGAACCCCCGACCCCCTCGGTGTAAACGAGGTGCTCTGAACCAACTGAGCTAAGCGCCCGAGGGATGCAAATATATAAAAATCCATTCTTACAAAAATCACTTTTATAGTAATTTTTTATAGTAGTATTTCCGCTACTACAAACAAACTTCCGCCCACAAAAATCAAAGCTTCTTTTGACGCCCTCGATTTGGCAGTTGTCAATGCATTTTCAACACTGAGATATGTGCTGAAATCAAAGTTCTTCTTCTTAAATTCGATTGCCAAATCAGCAACTGGCATTGCTCTAGGAACGTCAGCAGCACATAAATAGTAATGTGCTTTTTTAGGTAATAATGCCAGGATATCATCCGTATTTTTATCGGCAACAACCCCAAAAACAACATGCAAGGTTTCAAAACACTCATGCCTTAATTGAGTAAAAACAGCTTCTAATCCAGCGGGGTTATGTGCCACATCTACTATTATTTTGGGGTGTTGGCTTATTATTTCCCAACGCCCGCGTAACCCTGTATTTGACACTACATTGTACAAACCATTTTTTATCGCTTCGTCTGAAATTGAGAATTGAGGCAATTTGTGAATAAGCGAAACCACACCGTTGATATTTTGTTTTTGATAATCTCCCAACAAATCAGATTCAAAATCGTGCTGTGATGCAATGTGTAAAGGGGCATTTTTTTCTTGTGCTATCGTTTTAAAAACAGAAAGTATTTCGGCATCGTGTTCCACCACAACCACAGGTGTTTTAGGCTTGATGATTCCTGCCTTTTCTGCCGCTATTTCAGCTCGGGTAGTCCCTAAAAATTGCTGGTGATCTAGACTGATATTGGTAATCAGACAAGCTTCTGGAGCTATTACATTGGTAGCGTCTAACCGTCCACCCAAACCAACCTCAATCACAGCTATATCCACCTGTTGAGATGCGAAATAATCAAAGGCAAGCGCTACTGTCATTTCGAAAAACGAAAAGGCCTCTTCTTCAAAAAAAGCTTTGTTTTCTGCTACAAAACGTACGACAAATTCCTCATCTATTGGCGTACCGTTTATACGGATGCGCTCTCTAAAATCTTTAAGGTGTGGAGAGGTATAAACACCCACATTATAGCCTGCCTCTTGCAATACTGAAGCTAGCATATGGGAAGACGATCCTTTACCGTTCGTTCCTGCAACGTGAATGCTTTTAAACTTTGTATGTGGATGACCTAAATGGGAAACCAGGGATACAATTCGGTCTAAATTTGGATTGAGTGCTGCGGCACCCACACGTTGGTACATGGGAAGTTGAGCGAAAAGCCATTGTAGCGTCGCCACATAATCCATTACACAAATATGTAATCACGCAACAGCATAAAGGTAATATAACCTGTTACAAAACCAACAAATGCCAACAGTGAAATCTTTTTGAAATACCAGAAAAAATTGATTTTTTCCATACCCATAGCTACTACGCCGGCGGCAGATCCAAAAATCAACATACTCCCTCCAGTTCCAGCAGCAAAAGCAATGGCGTGCCATAGCGGGTCATCTACGCCTTGCGAAAACATGCCCATACTTGCAGCAACAAGCGGTACGTTATCAATTACTGCGGATCCTGAACCAAGTAATGCCACCACAACGTCCATGTTAGGGAAAGTAGCCGTTAAGTCTTGTGCAAAGTTAAATAGTAAACCTAAGGACTCAAGTGCAGCAACAGCCATTAAAATCCCCAAGAAAAAGAGGATACTAGGCAACTCAATTTTAGTAAGTGCGCTATGAACAGGACTGTGTGAGCCGTGTGCGTCTGAATCAGCATCAATGGATGACATCGAAAATTTTGAATTACTGTAAATCTCCGCAAAGGTTGCCACAACAGCCAAAGAAAGCATCATACCAACGTAAGGGGGCAAATGCGTAACGGTTTTAAAAACAGGAACAAACAAAATAGAGCCTAGACCCAAATAAAGCATCGTTGCCCCAAAGCGAGTTTTGGAATTCTCATTGGCTTCAATAGCATCTATTTTCCCTTTAAAAGCTTTATATCGACTAGCAATAAGCGTAGGTACAACCATACAAATCAAAGACGGAATGAGTAAGTATTTAATCAGTTCTGGAGTGGTTACTTTTTTACCAATCCACAACATGGTTGTCGTCACATCTCCAATGGGTGACCATGCTCCTCCGGCATTGGCAGCTACTATAATAAGCCCTGCAAAGCAAAGCCTGGTCTCGCGGTCTTTCACGACTTTTTGCAAAATAGTTATGAGTACAATTGTAGCAGTAAGGTTGTCAATAATTGCAGATAGAATAAACGCTAAAATGGAGAAAATCCACAGCAACTTGACTTTGCTACGTGTCCGAATAAATCCTTTTATGGTAGCAAATCCATCGAAGTAATCAATAATTTCAACAATAGTCATAGCACCCAGAAGGAAAACCAATATTTCTGCTGTTTTACCCAAATGATGCAATAAAATCTCATCTATATGTGTTTCGTGCAGACTTTTAGAAACGGTATCTACATCAAAAACGGGAAGATGCCCAAGTGCGATAAGTGCCCATAACATAGCCATCATGGCAAGCGCAGGAATAAGTTTATCTATTTTGAGGTTATGCTCAAGAGTAATAGACAGGTATCCCAAAAAGAATACAATCAGAATAATGGTTTCCATAATTATAGATATATCATTGAAAGGCACAAATATAGTAATGTAAAAGAGTTTGAAAAATATGATTTTTGGAGAATAACAGTTTAATAACGATACTCAGATCCATATTTAAGTGCTTATTTTAACATATAGCCCCTTTAATGTGTGGGTATAAATGATCATAAACACACTAAAATACATTTAACCCCCTAAAATAGGAGGGGTTGCGTGTTCAGACATGTGGGTTTATTTATAATTCACTAATTATACGGCTGTGAATTTGACTAATTGGTAATATTGAATGGAGATTTTGGGAATACATTAGTTGAGCGTGATTATAATATGAACCTATTTAAATAATATAAAGTCAAAATTTATATTTGAGAAAAATTCAATATGTTACCTAACCCTCAAGGTTTATACCACCCAGAAAACGAGCACGACAATTG
>Ga0209654_1001551_pt1 | contig 17979 bp, 17 predicted proteins | sample SaaInl1SG_22_DNA_FD_184646 | JGI IMG/M metagenome (GOLD analysis project Ga0209654, IMG submission 184646) | Marine microbial communities from expanding oxygen minimum zones in the Saanich Inlet - ESP_161SG_22_DNA (SPAdes) (version 2) | ecosystem: Environmental > Aquatic > Marine > Intertidal... | reverse complement strand
AGCATGCCTGAAGGCCCTGCAAGAGTAGCGGCTCAAAAACTAGTGGATGCAGAAAAAGAAAAGTTAAGGGAGCAGTATAGAAGAGCTGGAGCTGGCGGTGGAGCTGGTGGCTCTTCAACACTCCCCCCCGGATTTAAACTGGATTAATAATAATGGCCCTTCAAACAGCTACTAATCCAAAAACCGGTGAACGTGTAGCTCTTGTAGATGGGCAATGGGTTCCTATAGCCCAGACTGCCACTAATCCAGAGACCGGCGTACGAATTGGGCTAATAAACAACCAGTGGATGCCACTGCCTCTTAGCGCTGGGTTAGGGCGTCAAGCTCAAGAACAGCCTGAAGAAGGCACGTCTAATCCGTTTATGGGGGCGTTGGGGCGTGTTGCTGGACTCGCGGGTTCTGGAGTTGATGCCGTTGCGGAAATGGCAGAGCGAGCTGGTGACAGACTTGAACTGGCTATGCCCCTGTCCGGTATTAGCGAAGAAGACATAAAGAACAAGAAGCAGCTACAGCCTTTGTTCGATTTAGCCAAGGGGCTAAAAAACATTGAGAAGGACATCGGCTACAAGCCGACTACAGAGCTAAAAGAGCTAGCTGACAACCCACTCAATGCGGTACCGTTTATTGCCGAGCGTATATTAACGTCTAGTCCAGACATGGCTGCAGCGGTCTACACGCTACCAGCTTATGTAGCTGCACGTACTAAGGAAATCTTAGACGAGCGGGTTAAAAACGATAATAAAACACTGGACGACGCCACAGTCGGGGATATTAGTGCAGCTTTAGGAGCTGCGGCATTTGAAGCTACGTTTGAACGCTTTGCCACCAAAGGCTTGTTTAAGCCTACAGAAGCAGCTACTGGTGCACGTCGTATTGGAAAAGAGGCTGGCATCCAATCAGGCACTGAGTTTGTAGAAGAAGGTGTAGCCTACGCCGGTGAGACTGTCGGCACTCAAGCTGGGTTTGACCCCAAAGAAGCATTCCTGCGAGGTTTAGAAGGTGCTATCGTAGGCGGTGGATTAGGTGCGACTGTACAGGGCGCTAAAGAGTTTGTAGATAGAGGACAAGCTGCCCCTACACCAGAGACTCCTGAGACTCCTGAGACTCCTGAGACTCCTGAGACTCCTGAGACTCCTGAGACTCCTACACCAACTCAACCTGCTCCCGAAGACGTTGCCGCCGCTACGGAATACGTAGCCTCTATAACTGGGCCAGATGACACAAACGATGCATCGTCCGAGTTTCACGCAGAGAAGCTGGGCATACCACTGCCTCCCAAAGACGAGAACTACCTCAACAACCTAAACGCCGCTATTGCCGCAAGGGTGTCTGAATTACAGACGCCTGCTACTAATACCACTGCCGTCGCCGTCGCCGACGCCGACGTTGACGTTGACGCCAGAATTAGACAACGTGCGGATGAGCTAAAGACCTCAAACCGCTTGCCGGAGGACGTGGCTATCTTGGTGGCTACGAATCAAGTTAATGCTGAACTAGGATTGGGGCAAGAAGATGCGCAAACTGAAGCTGGAGCAGGAGTCGGAACAGGAGATCGAGGAGGTACAGGTGTTGAACCTGATGGACGACCAACAACTGGAGGAAGCGTTTCTGTACCTGCGCCACCAGCTCCAATTCAACCAACTACACCCGCACCTACAGGCGCTGAGTCGTCTGGAGTGGTTTCTGACGGAACAGATGTTGGAAGCGTTGGAGGAGGAATCTCAGGAGACTCTGCTCCAGTAGTTGACGTAGCCGATGTAGCAACCCAAACCGCCGCTGCAGTCGGGCAAGAGTTAGCGCCAACTGCAGAAGACACAACAGAAGTAGTTACACCAGCGCAAGAAGCTACAACAGAAGTAGCTGCGCCAACTGCAGAAGACACAACAGAAGTAGCTGCATCGGCGCAAGGAACCGCGCCTTCTAGTGATGTAATTAGTTTGGGCGATCCAGTAGACTTAACTGCTAACGTTCCAGACGTTGCAGCGGGAACGATGTCTCCGAGTTCTACATCCACTACCACCATCGAGCGTGATGGCGAAACTACTACAACCGTCAAGCGTGATGGCGAAACTACTACAACCACAGCTCCTGCTAAAAAGCCAGCTCCAAAAACGGTAGAGGAGCAAACTCAAGCAGACGAAGAGACGCTAGGGTCTGCAGAAGCTCAAGCAGTTGTTGCTGAAGCGCTAGCTAAGCCGAAAACAAAACGTGGTGGTAAGCGCGAAGGCGCTGGACGTACTCCAGCAGCTCTAACTCCAGAAGAACGTGCGGCTAAAGAAAAGGCTACTTCAAAAAGTAAAGCCCCCATGAATGCCAAAAGGCGGGGTATAAAAGAAGCGGAAGCCACCATAAAAGAGGTTACGGATACATCTGGGTTAGAAGGCGTTACAGGCGCGGAGTTACAGCGCGAAGTTAACCTACGTATGGAAAAGTTGCAGAGCGCGGTGAACGTTCTGTACCGTATGAAGCAATCTGAGGGAGGGAGTGCGTACGGTAAGCGAGCTACTGCGGCGTTAGCAAACGAGAACATAAGCCCAAAAATGATAGCCGAGGCTAAGCGAGAGTTTGAAAGAATAGAGCTACTTGGGAAAATAGCTGGGGAAGAAATAAACGATTCCTCTGCTGCGGGCTCTGTTAACGATACGCGCCAAACCGTAGTAGGCCCAGTTAATGATGACATCGCTAATGCTAAGAACGCTCAGCAGCTACTGACAGTTATTGCTAAGAAAAACACGTTCTTTAAGTTATTGGCTGGACGGCTACGCAGTTTTGTTGCTGGCGTGGACGTGGTGGTGCTTGAGACCAACTCGGTGTTACCCGCGCAGTTGTTGCGCAACCTAGATTCTTGGAACTACCCAGATGGGTCAGTCCGTGCTACAGGCTTGATGGTCTCAACCAAGAAGGGTAACAAGCGCACTATCTATCTTCGCGGTAGCTCTTACGGTAAGAACCAAGGGGTTAACGTAGTAACGGCATTACACGAAGTGCTGCACGCAGCGCTCGACCGCAAGCTCAAGACCGGCATAGACTCTATGCTCAAGGACATCCCGCTTGATAAGGCAACGAACGATTTTCTGTTTACCGTCTACGAGCTAATGAACAGGGCTAAGATAGCGTATACCGCCCTCAAACAAAACGGAATGCTGCCCGCAGGTGTGGTAGCCCGTGTAGAAAGTTCTAAGCGGCTAGACGCTGACGGTAATGAAGTATTCGGCGTCTTTGAAGACCCCTATGAGTTCTTGGCGCATGGCTTGACCGAAGCCCCAATGCAGTCGTTCTTGAAGTTCGTGCCCGGAGTGGATAGCCGCAACGCATTTACCAAGTTCCTCGATGCCATTCGCAAAGTGCTTGGCTTACCAAAGGGCGAGACTAATGCCCTTATGTCTCTGGTCAATGTAGCCGACACCATATTGCGTGCGCGTCAGACTAAGGAGATGAAAGCTGCATACGTGCAGAAGTCTCCGTCGGCGCAAAAAGCTGAGCGGGAACAAGAAGAGCTAGACGCAGATGTAGATAACGCTATACGTAAAACAGCGAAGTCTAACAGCAGGATTGAATCTGCTAAATTAGCGTCCAAGTTACAACTACTAAGAGACCCTCGTAAGAACGCATCGGCACTTGCTGAAATGGTGCGTGGAGCTACGGCACAAGGTAGGAAAATTATACTTAATGCGTACACCAACGATGGGCTCGCTGCTGCAGCTAAAGCCGCTGGCCTGCCTAGTGTAGAGGACGTAACTAACCTAATTCAGCGCATGCACGGCATGACTGGGCAGATGTTAGAGGGTGCCCAAGACGTAATGGGTAACGTGTACCGCGCAATGAAAGCGGACCCAACGCTAAACGGTAAACTAAAAGAAATTATTCACGTTGCAACTGTTGCTAGAGTTGACCCCGCCGTTAACAAAAACAACGCCAAACTAAACAAAATGTGGGAGGGGCTGGGTGAAAACGGACAGCGGGAATATCTACGTCTACGAGACTACTACAAAGCGCTGCTGGATTCGTACACGGCGCTGCTAGACAGGCAAATAAGGGACTCGGGCGCAGATAAGAAGGAGCAGACCAAACTACTGGCGGAGATACGCAAGAAGTTTGAAACCGAATCTAAGATCGAGCCGTACTTTCCATTGGCGCGCTTTGGTGAGTACTGGGTCAGCATCGGAGAAAATAAAGGTGATAAAAAGCGCGAGTTCTACATGTTCGAGACTCGTGCAGAGCAGCAAGCGTTACTAAAGGTTATTGCAGAAGAGCGTAAGACAACGGTAAAAGATTTGCTGGACTCCGATGTTAGTTTTGGGGAAAACGCCACTAAAGAAGTACGTAACGAAATAATGGCTTCCAGTGAGCTTAAGGCTTTGTTCAACACAATCGACAACACTGCCTTTACCGGAGATGCGGATAAGGCAAGGAACGATATGAAGGACGCCGTGTACCAAATGTACTTGGCGAGTATGCCGCAGCAAAACCTGCGTAAACAGTTCCAACATCGTAAAGATATTACAGGTTTTGAGACGGACATCTTACGCAGCTTCGCTAAGACCGCGTCTGGGCATGCGTATCAGCTATCCAGAGTAGCGTACATGCAGCGCATAAATAAGTCTGCCAACGCTGCTACCAAGAACGCTAAGAACAATGAAGAGTTAATGGCGTACGCTGCTGAGCTACAAAAGCGTGTAGCTTTAGAAATGGATAGCTCCTCTACTAGAGACGGCATACTTAACAAGATTGCTACGTATGCTAACCGTGCGGCGTACCTGCACTTCCTGTCTGGTGTGTCTTCGGCTCTACTGCAACCTATGCAGTTGTTGACTGTAGGTTTTAACGTACTCGGTGCTCGCCATGGGTACGCCGCCGCGACAAAAGAGTTGATGCGCACGTTTAAAATCTGGAACGAGTTTGGGTACCAGAAAAAGAACGCCGACGGCTCCGTTTCATGGGTGATGCCAAGTATTCGTTACTCCAAGAGTATGGAGGTAAACACCGAAGAGCGTAACGCGCTGTTCGACATGCTCGGCACTGGCGTAGCTGATGAGACTCTTAACAACGAGATCGTATCCCGCAAGAATATGCCGACTGAGAAGTTTGGCACCAAGTGGGAACAAGTAAAGCGTGGAGCACTAATTGCGACTACGGGTTTGATGCACACGACCGAGCGGGTATCTCGTGAGGTAATGTTGCTGACTTCATATCGTTTAAGTCGTGCAAAAGGCATGTCCGTTGAGGATGCCAAGAGCCAAGCAATTTCTGACACCTACGAGGGTGTGGGTAACATGAGTTCTAGCAACCGCCCACCAATTATGCGTAATCCGCTGGGTAAGGTATCGTTGCAGTTCATGATGTTCCCGCTGTACATGGCGTCGTTCTTAGCTAAGAACTTCAAGCGCATGATTAAGCCTATGAACGGGCAGGGTAGGGCTGAAGCTACAAAGCTGTTTGTCGGTACTATGGCAGCTACATGGGTCGTAGCTGGTTCAGTAGGTATGCCCCTGTTTAGCATGCTCACTGGGTTTATTGGTTGGGTGGTTAACGACCTTGGCGATGATGACGACGATGACATGAAGACCCTTAAAGAGATGGGCTTCGAGACTTGGGTGCGTAAGGTATGGTTGCCTGAGCTAGTTGGGCACGAGACCATTGGTGGGTACAAAATCTCTGACATCATTGAACGTGGTCCGTTGAACGCTGTAACTGGGCTGGATTTCTCTAGCCGCTTGAGCCTTAACGATATGTTTGTCCGGGATCGTAAAGAGACTAGGACTACTAAAGAAGGCGCGGTAGAAATGGCTATGGGCGCTACTGGGCCGTTTGGTGCGCAGGTCATGAGCTACATGGATGCTTACGACGCCTTCCGTCAAGGCGACTACCAAAAGGCTATTGAAAAGTCCTCTCCTGCTCTGATCCGTAACTTGGCGCTAGCTTCTAAATTTGCAAACGAAGGCGCTAAAGACTTCCGGGGGGCGGAGCTTATAGCACAGGGCGACTACACCACCGGTATGCTAATTGGACAGCTAATTGGTTTCCGCTCAGACAAGCTGGCCAACATGCAGGAATTAGGGTTCAAGCTAAGTGGGTTAGTGCAGAAGATAAACTTTGATCGCACAAAGCTGCTTAACGTAGCCGACCGTGTGTTCCGCAATAATGACTCGGACGGAATAAACTCCGCCTTGGACGACATAATTAAGTTTAACTCTCAGTACCCTGCGTACGCTATTTCGGTAGACAACATACTCGATTCAATGATGAAACGCGCTACGCAACGCGCCGGATCTGTGTCAGGAGTTATTCTGTCTGAGAAGAATATGTCTATCCCCGGCGTTGCCGAGGCTCTCCAAGCGGTCCAAGATTAAAAAACCCCCCGCACTAGGCGGGGGTAAGGACTCATAGGAGAAGCAACCATGGAGAACAGTTGCAAAATTAGTATAGGCTAGACGCGCCAGACTCGCAAGCCTTTTACTCCGTCGTCAATAACGACTCTGTGTACTACGTTTAGATTTAGCCTTCGGGCTACGCGTGCCACCTGCTCTTTAGCCGCCTTCTCATCTATGCACGGTATAAAGAACGAGGTGTTGCGTTTGAACTTAGCCCAGTTAATCCTGTAGAGTACTTTCTCTATTTTCATTTTGGTCTAGGTACGCATCTACTTGTAAGAAGTCCGATTTGGACGTGTCAAATACTAGCGCACGTACCGGAGGGGAGACCATCTTCATGCCTTTGGACATGCGTTTATTTACAGTGTCTCTGTATATCTCGGCGGTGGACAGGTCATTTAGCAAGTCTTTATAGTTGATCTGCGCGTCTACACAGTAGTTCTTAAACCGCTTAGCCACAATGTACATCAGCTTGGTGTCTGGCTCAAACCGTAATAGCAGCTCACCTCTGGGTTCCAATACCGGCATCGCCGCCATGTTACTTCGGGAGTCCATCTCGTCGTTAACTACCAAAGCATGGTGCATATGGTTGTTAATGAACTCACCCACGATTGTCAGTGGGTTGCTTTGTGGGGGCTTGATCTCCTCACGCATGCTGCCGAGCATGCCCAAAAGCCACTTATATACGCGCTTCATATCGTAGTCGTGCAAGCCAAGGCTCTTAGCGATAAGTCCACCTGCGATATTACATGCGCATACGCCAGACCAGAAACGCTCACGGGCTGTGAACTGAATGTCTTTGTCGAGCTTAGCTTGTATTTCCTTGACCAAGGCTTGTACATCTTCTAGGTTGTCTACAAGGTACTTGGCGTATATGTCACCCGCATGTCCGTAGTTCTCGAACAGTTGTTGGTCAAACATAGCCTTACCCGTAGCTACATCAATAACGTTAGTCGGCCTGATTTCGTACTCAAGCAGGCGCATTGACTCGCCATCTGGTGAATCCTTAGCCGCGCCTAGTTTTTGGTAGAAGCTGGCGTTTGACGACGTGAGGGTCATGTTCTTCCAGTTCGTGTTGTTAATACGAATCTCGTTAGTCTGAGCCTTCATGCGGTTCTTACCCCGACCTTGGGAGATGCTGTACGCCAAGTCAGAAAACTCTGCGGGGCTTGTGTTGGTAATCTCGTCAATCGTATTGGGTAGGTTGTTAAGCACGCCGAGTCGATGGATCTTTGCGGCTTGCGTATCTTTCCAAATAGAGGCTAGGTCTTTGGGATGCCCCCATACACTGTTGCACATGTACAGGATGGTTGACTTGCCTGAACCAGAGCTTTGGTGAATCAGGTTAATGATTGCTCCGCTCAACCCCGTGAACTTCAGTAGCGGAGCACCGAAAGCAGTGAGCGCTCCAAACGCATGTGGCTCCAAGCCGGGTAGGGCATACATGTTGAACACTTCTTTCCACTTCTCGAACGAGCCGCTCGGTGCCAACAGCTCCGCTTCTCTAGCAGTGGTAGTAGATGGTGGGCTGTAAAACGAACCCTCTTTAGTTATTTCACGGTCGCCGACAATGAACACGCTGTCCTTGTCTGTCCAACCAAATTGTGTTCTCATAATCTCCGCCTTGTTTGTTAGTTGTAGGTTTTTTAGGAAAGTGCCTATGTAGTATGTGAGTAGGTCTTGTTGTTTGGGGAATGCGATGATGCCTTGGTATCCCAGCGCGTCTCGTAGCTTTTCTTTAGCCATGACTGCGGTTAGCGGTATGGTGAACTCTTTGACCCCATCTCGTGGTAAGTGCAGTCTGAATAGAACTACTTCCCCGACCTCTTTATCCACCATTCGCTTAACCACGTACAAGTCGTGCTCGTACACTAGCACCGCGTCTTTTTCTCCGTCGGTCTCCGTCTGCATATACACCCCGCCGTGTTTACCTCGGAAGTACGGCTCTGGATACGGGGGTATGCGCACCTGCTCAACTTCTCCATCGTCGTCAACAATATCGACTAGGTTGTCGTCTTCGTCGGCTTCGGCTATTTCGGTGCCGAGTAGTATGGGCGTACTGATGACCCCACGGTTAGGGCACCCTTCGCACCCCTCTGGGTTGTACTTCTCAAACGTCTTGCATAAGTGCGGGCCCGCTATATCTTCGGCCTTACGTGCGGTCTCGATTGGGTCGTAGTCGGGATGGTTCTCAGACATCTTGTGAATGGCTGATTCCTTGTCCACACAGAACTTAGCAATAGACAACGCTGAGCGCCACAAGTCATACTCGATGGACTGTTGGTTCTCGTAGCAGTGCAGTAGCTGTGCGCATCCTGTACCGTTTATCGAACGCATCATGATTGTTTTAAACCGCTTAACCTTGTTACCCATCATGGACTCCATGAGGGGACTTAGTCGGCGCGGAATAAAGTCCGGCGTTTCTTCTAGTGGTTCTGGCGCACCGAGTAGGGCTTTGATTTCGTCGTAGGTGTAAGGCTCAGTCTTGTCAGACATTACCTCAACAGGTAAGGGTTCAGATTTGTGGTTGTGCGTACCCGGTATCCGCAATATACGAGATGCCTCGAATACCGCTGGGTCTACAATAAGTCCGTGCTCGTAACAGAGTTCACGTAGCCTAGTAGCTAGCGTTTCCCACACCGTACGCTCAAGCGTCTCCGCAAGTAACCAGTAGACATGCAGACCATTACCAGAGTTAACCAGAATGGGTCGGCGCAACCCAACAGTGGCACAGAACTTTTGTAGTTCCGCGATACCGGTAGCTTGATCTATGTATCCTTTGATGCGTCCTTGCTCGTCAGGTGTAGCCTTCGACTCCCCGCAGTCTATGTCTAACCACAATGCTTTGATGTGTTTAGCGTTCGCATGCTTACGGTTGTCGAGGAGTCCAAACTTAGCGCATCCAAAGAAAGCGTTTACTTTACGCGCATCGAACTCTGCGGCTATGGCGTCTAACTCTTCACGGGTATCAACGAACCTCTGATCTACATACTTACCGATTCCTACGACGCAAAACCGCCCTTCAGGTGGGAGAACTGCGTCAAGTAAATCAAATTCAGGCATTTTTAGAGTCAGTTAGCCCCGGCGGATTAAATCCACCAAGACGTGTTTACTTTTTTCGTTTTAGCTTTTGCATGAGCAAGGCAATCCGCACGCTACGTTTGTTGTCTGGGGCTGTGGTTCCCCAAAACCAGTTGTAAATCGTAGCCCGACTTACCTCTAGTTCCTCTGCAACTAACATAACGGGGATGCCTTGCCGGATGCAAAGACGACCCAGAGCTACACCCAACAGCTTGACGCTAGCCTTTTTATTGGCTTCAACCAAACGTTGACTGTATCCAATGCTCATGGGTTACTCCTCGTCGCTCCACGCCTTAACTACCGAGTCCAAGTTTTTCTTGGGGGCAGGGGCGTCTGTGTTGGACTTAGTTGATGGGCGCTTTTTGGGCGCTTCTACTTCGTCTTCTTCCGCTGTTGGTACGGCGGCTTTAGGGGCGGCTAACGCTTTGTTACCCGCAGACTCGGCTTGGTAGGGAGTCATGACAACCAAACGCTTCACTTCTTCCTTAGCGCCCAACTCGCCAGTAACTGCGTACTGCGCTTTGTTGATATGCCCAATAGGTGTAAACAAGATCGACTGGTTATCGTTGTCTTCGTTAGAAGTAATACGCGTAATGACCCAATCAATGCTCTTACCGTTATTGGCAACGTACTTAGCATACGTCTCAAACGGAGAAGTGTTTTCGCCGACGGAGTCACCAAACAAAGACTTAGATGCCAAGTTGATCTGATACACCTCACCTTCAAGGCCTGTGCCAAAGTCGTCTACTAACGTAACAGCTAGTCGGCGAGAGAAGCGGCATGCCTTGGAGTTGCCTTGCCCTGAGCCTTTGATGTTCTGCGAACAAGTATCGCATCGATCAGACTGGGGGTTAGCGGCTCCGGCATCTGGAGTACGTCCGTTGTTGGAGAAGCAATCAGGTGCCGTAGGCTCAGCGTCAGGTGTCCACTGCTTCATATAGAAGATGCGTCCAACCGCAGGTGATGCGTTGACAATGATTACGTCTAGAGGCCCTTTGTTCTTGCCCATCTCTTCTTGACCGACCATCTTGCGAAAGATGCCGTTCTTGTGGGTGATGCGCTTAACTCCAGATGTCTTGTTACCTACCAACGACTTGGTTAAGTCGCTAATCGGTGCATTCTGCAGGAAGTCGGGGAGGTCTTGGCTCAGTGTAGTAATGTTACTCATTTCATTTTCCTTCAGTAGGTCTTCTAACAACCACGGTATATTCTCTGTCCACGTTTAAACCCATGGGCAAAAGGTCTGGATTCTCTTCGAGGAACTGCTTCATGTGTGTTTGATGAAGCCGCTTCTCTAGCAAGCCGAACGCATCGTTTTCACTAATGAACCGATACATTGAATCCCAATCACTCGTCGTATACCGTGACTTAATCGAACGGATGATTGTGCCTGATTTGGTGCGAATGGTTTCGGCGTTCGTTTGCTTGCATATATCTAGCATCTCAGCTTCTAACAACTTCATGTCTGCTTCTAATACTTGATCTTCTGCTTCAAACGCACGCTTCATGTCCTGTCGCTTATCTCTAATCCTTATGTACGCCGCCGCTAGCTTACCTAGATCGGGAGCGCCATCTTCTAACTTCTCTTCCATTTCAAACTCCTTACAAAGAGAACCGACTATACCACCACTTTTGACATTGTCAATAGGTGTCAACTAAAATTTGTTTGTATAAGTTAATTATTTCTGAGTGGTGTCGTATGTTGCCACGCAAGAGGCTGTACAGCTTACGCTCAACAGGGCTACCCATGATGTGTATCACAGTCATGTTGTTTTTCTGACCGGGCCGGTCAATACGTGCATTAGCTTGCAGGTATGTCTCAACGCTAGTAACCGGAGCGTACCAGACGATTGTGTTCGCCGCAGTTAGGGTTAGCCCGTGTGCCGCCGCTTGGGGTTGGATGATAAGCACTCGTGGGTTCTCTGACTCTTGGAACCGCTTAACTGTGTCCCCCCGCTTGTGTACTGGGATGCTCCCATCGATGCGCTCAGTTGCGATGCCCTGCTTCTTCAAGAAGTCTTCAAGCAGTTGTATGGTATGCGAGAACGGTACAAACACCAGCACCTTGTGCGATGATTCCTCTACAACTTCAAGCACTGCGTTTAGTCGGTTCTTGACATCAAACTCAATGACTTCTTTGGTAGACGTATACACTGCGCCACCAGAGATTTGTAACAACTTGTTTACCTTAGCCGCCGCATTGATAGCCGTTACTTCTTCGCCGTCGGCTTCGACCAACATCTGCTTGACTAGAGTGTCGTAGAACTTCTTCTGCTGTGCGCTGAGTGGCGACTCCCTGTCAATATGTGTAACTGGCGGCAAGTCAAGGCAGTCGGCTTTCTCAAATCTAATCGCAGGCTGTAACACCTTATGCACTGTTTCTTTTGCTCCCGCCCGTGGCGTCCAACGGTATTGGGTTACTGGAAACATTACTTGGTCACGGAACATGCCAAAGAACTTCGGCACCCCGTCGGGGTTGACCAGCTTTGCTAATCCGTAAGCATCCGTAGGTGACTGAGCCGCTGGTGTACCAGTCAGCATCCACAAACCTTTGACTTGTCTACAAATATCCCGCATGGTACGCCACCTATCGGTCTGCGCGTTCTTGTAAGCCGACGCCTCATCGATTACGATCAAGTCAAACTTACCGTTGATGATTTCGTTCTTGAGTATCTGTACGCCATCGAAGTTGACGACTACGTATTCCGACCCCGCTGCTATTATTTCTTTACGTTTACGTGCGGAGCCGTATGCGACAGACACGCTACGGTGCAGTGCAAATTTAAATAGGTCGGCTTGCCATGCGGAAGTCATGATCGATAGCGGGCACACTATAAGCACCCTGCGTATCACGTTGACAGACATGAGGTAGTCGGTCGCCCAAATAACTGAGGCCGTCTTACCTGTGCCCTGCTCGTTAAAGCAAAAGGCTTTTCTGTTCCCGATTAGGAACTCACATGTTTTCTTCTGATGGTCAAATGGCGTAAACCCATGTGGTCTGGGCCATTCGTATTCTGACAGTTGCATCTAATTCTCCAAATAGGGTGTCGGTCTTTCCCGACTGTCAACTAGATCACCAAGTACAAAAGGGTGGGCCTCGGCTCTAGCTGGTACGGTTATGTGGGTATGTCAATCACCCCCACGAGCTGTCCAATATCACTCGTACCTTACGTCTTGGAACTAGCTTTTGCTTTATTACTCTTTACTGAATGGTCGCTGTTACGGGCAAAGGACCGGTTAGCGCTTGGGGTCTTTAGCTTCAGGTTGGATTTGGCATTAGTGCCGCCTTTGCTCAGAGGTACTTTGTGGTCGATGTCTTTACCGTTACGGTCAACACCGTCCCTGTCCATCCGGTCTCGGGCGCGTTGTCGCGCTAGCATAGCGGCGTACGCTTTTGTCCCCTTCTTGGGGTTGATTTGCTTGGGGCGGTCGTCTGGGTTTTTATACGCCATTTTATGATCCTATCTTTACTCTTTGTTCGTAACACGTAACTAGGTTCTTTAGAGCCGAGAAAAACGATCCAGCCTCCATACCACCGTACAGTGTTACCTGCAGTTTGCCAGTATTGCATCTAACCACTTCTGAATACTCTTCCGCAAGTATTTCCATGGGTGAACCCCCGTGGCCGTCCGTGTCAAAAGTTATAACGGTTTTTTCGTCGTTGCCACCGCTGTTGTCATTTGTTACAGCTACGTTTAGGAAGCCATAAAAGTTGCTGTCTTGGTTAGTACTAACCGCTACTGACTCTTCAAACTGCTCGTTGTCAAACTCTAGCCATTGCGCTTCTACCATGCTAACTCCTGTTATGTTCACAGTGCTTCACTGGACAGAATCGGCACAGTGGGCCGCTTATCGGGTTCCACACGTCATTTTCTAACGCCGCTTCAATTCGCGCAACCCCTTGTTTTGGCTTTTCCAAATACAAATTGATGTTCTCTGGCTTATGTATAGCCCTTACAAATTCGTTACTAACCACAAACATTAAAGCGGATTTAATGCGTTCTACTTCTGGAAAGTATTTGAATAGCGCAGTAGCCACAAGGTCCAACTGTTTAATGTCCGCGTATCGGGCATTCTTGCTGGTCTTGTAGTCCACCGAGTAAGCTAACTTCTTTTCCTTGTCTATGATGACCAAGTCGGCAACCCCCCGCCACCAGACGCCCTTGTCAAAGAACCCGCAGGGCTCCAAGTCTTCGGTCAAGCCTAGCTTTAGTTCGCAGTGCTTCTCACCGGGGATGGCTTTGAGTTGCTCTAACGCTGGTTGTAGGTAGCTGAACTGAGCCGGTATCTCTACCCCATCTCGAATAAACTCCTCGGCAACGGTGTGCATAGACGTGCCGTACCGTGTTGCGTCGGTGTCGCCGTCTTGGATGTCCTTAGCGACCTTCAAGTGGTAGTACTTGCGAGGGCACTGCTCAAACGTTTTCAGGCTACTGTATGACCATGCGATGCTCATGCGTTTTCCTTAAAATTGTTCAGGGGGTATTCTAAATTCCCAGAAACCGTAGGCGTCACCTCTGTCCCAACGCTCCCACGAAAAATGGACATCTCTTGTCTTCTTACTGACGTATTTCCACAGTACGCGCATTTCATCTAAGGCTCTTAGCCTGCATGTCTGTGATAGCGTTTAGCGCCAATTTGGTTTCCGCTAAAGCGGTAAGCGCGGCTTCTTTGGCTACATCAAACTCTCTGTCGAGCATTGCTGAGTGTAGTTCTTTAAGGGCCTTCTCTGCCATCATGCAGGGGTACGCGTAATCAATCATTAGTTCTCCTTCAACAATCGCCATAACTTTTGCCATATCCAGCCTCACAATTTAACGGTAAATCTTCGGCCCACTTGGGGCGCATGCGCATACATTTCTCTACGTATTCCATAGCCTCAGTAGCTTCTGAGTCGGGCACAACGCAAGCAATTGCGTCATGAACCGTCATAACTACTTTGTACCTCTTTGCAACAGCGAGCATTTGCTCACCAATAACAATACGGGCTAGCGCTTGGCATACGTTCTCAATGACCTTACCACCATAGATGCGGGTCGGTATTACAGCACGACCTTTTTTGGTGTCATACATTGTCTCTGTACGATTCTCCTCGTTGGCCTGCATACGCAGGTTAGGGTACTTGACGTATAACCCGTTGGGTAGCCGTATTCCTTTGGCCCCCTCAACAGTTAGCACATCTTCGCACCCGAACGACATCATAACGTTATCGCGCACAGCTTCAAGCGCCTTACCCGCTTTCTTCCATAGTTTTGGTATTTTGGGGTAAGTGTCTCGATAGGTGTCAATGATGTGTGTCGCTTCGTCCTTGGTAATGTTTACCCCAAAGGTCTGTAACTGGGCTTTAAACTTGTCTGCCCCCATACCGTAACCCGCGCCGAGAATCGTAGTCTTACCAACAAACCGCTCGTCCTTGGTTATGTCGTCAATCGACTTGCCGTATATAGCCGACGCCATTATCTTGTACACGTCCTCACCACGATCAAAGGCTTGCACCAAGTCATCTTGCCCTGCTAGCCATGCTAGCGTACGTGCTTCAATTTGGGACGAGTCAGAGTCGATCATTACGTGACCATCAGGAACGATAAGCGCGTACTTCAAGGGGCTAGTTCTGGGCAAATTCTGAAGATTCAATTTGTCGTCACCACCCCACCGTCCGGTGTGCGCGGCGTAGTAACGTAGGGGAACTGGTAGGGCGCCCCTCTTGGCGATCCCCAAAAAGCGTTGGGTTCGCGTCTCCTCGATGGTTGACTTAACGCCAAGCCTAGCCGCCACGATAGCTTGCACAACGGGGTTCTCGTGCTCTAACAAAGCCTTGAACCCCTCGTCACTCTTGGCGAACGCGTACGCTTCTTTGCCTGTACGCAGGCTTGTCTTAGTCGGCGGCACCACGCCCAATGACTTGAGTAGTTCAGCTAACTGGGGGTTGCTCATCAACTGGTCACGCTCGATCAGTGTCTTGTTCATCAACTCGCGTTTCTTAAACTGCACGTCTGCTAGGTGTTTCTTCAGTACTTCCGTATCTAGATACAGCGTCGGCTCCGAGAACATGCGCAAGGTCAGGTCAATTAAACGCAACTCGAACGGCGGGAAGTCCTGAGACATCTCCATGAACAGCGCATAGGTAAGCGCCACATCATTCTCACAGTACTTGCCGTATTGCGCTAGTTGTTCGGCACCGAAGGCTAGTCGGCGCAGTCCCTTAGCGTCGTTTACCTCTGTACCTTTAGCGCCGAGCTGGTAGTGTTCGGTTAAGGCTTTTAAGCTACCACCAACTTCCGTACCGTGTACTGCTCGTGCCATGCTCAGGGTATCCAACCAACCCTTGGGCTTTATGCCGTAGTGCCAAGTCAGGATAGCCGCATCGAACATGGCGTTATGGGCAAGGGCTAAGTTGTTCTCGAAATCAAACCCTTTTAGAAACTTCAGTATAGTTTCGTCATCACCCGTACACCAGACCGGCTCGGCGTCATCTACCTGTACTGCAACCCCGACAACCTCGAACTCGTCGCCGCGAACGTATTCTTCCGTAGTCAGTTTGCTAAGGCTGTACGTCTGGGAGTAGAACGTTTCAAAGTCGAGCGTTAAAATCTTCATTGCACACACTCTGCTATAACTTTTACCAAGTAGTCCAAGTTGGTCTCGTTAATGACGCAGGTGTACCCGCCCGATTTGTTTATGTCGCCTAGGTTTTTCCATTGGAGCGCGGTTGGTTCGCCCTTGCCAGCTTTGGCTTCAATGGCAACGAATTTGCCGTTTACACAGCATAAAAAATCTGGGACTCCGCTTGACCCATAGCCTGTGCCGATTGGCATGGCGTAATAAATTCCATACTCTTTAAGTATGGTTTTGATCTTTGCTTTGACTTTCGCCTCTGGTGTTTGTGCCAATCTAATCTCCTAATGAGTAGAGACTATAACACAACTTTAGACTTTGTCAACAGTAGACAATAAAAAAGCCACCCGAAGGTGGCTTAGTGGTTACCCTAACAATGTTAGGTCAGTCGCAACGTACTTTACCGTTCCATGTATTCCTACACGTAACCGAGTTGCCACGGTTGTCTTGGATGCGAGTGCGCCCTTGCCAGTCCTGATCTTGGGTTGTTGAGTACCCAGAATCATCCGTACACACGATGCGCCCTTGCCAGTCCGTTGCACAGGTAGTGCCTGCTAGAGAAGCGGTTGACAGTGTTGCCGCTGCGATAAAAAGTAAAGCGTTTTTCATGATTAACCTTTCATGGATTGTTCAAGTTGCTTGGCGTACCACGCCATTTTGCCTGCGTCTTCTGGTGCGTTGTTCTTCGCGCCTAACCGACTTGCGTATTTAAGCACGTTGCCGCGTAAGTAGCCAATGTACTCCTCCTTGGTCAACTTCGCCTTTATGAACTGAATCGTCTCAATGCCGCCAACTTTGTAGTGTGGCGGGTGGTTCACCATGTCGGCTACTGACGTACCGTTAGCGCCAGCGTTGAGCTTCTCGGCAATCGAACTATTACTGGTAAACGCTCTGGTGGATACCCACGTCGGCTCTTTCTTTACCTTCTTAGCCTTCTTTTTCTTGTTGTCTGCGTAACGAACGGCGTACACGTCTGCGCGTTTTACCCCTAGTGTTTCCGCTACCCATGCAGGTTTTGCATTAGGGTTTTCCTTAATAAACAAACGGATTCTCTTAGCCCTTGACGCCGCCTTCACTTTAGTGGCTAGGTCGAGTTTGGGTTCAGTTTGGGTCTTAGTTAACATTGCTTTCTCCTTGGGTTTGGCTTCTAACGTAGTCGGTGAGGATTTCTCTGATCTTGGCTTGCTTTCGGTACGGGTACTCTTTGTTGAAGTATTCCATAACTTCTTTAGATAGCCGTAGGCTTGTTGCGAATAGCGCGGGTTTTTTACCGGGCCCTCTGGGTTTTCGTTTTCGTTGTTCATCCATGTCTACTCCTTTAAAATAATGCTTCTTCCGTATTGTTAATACGATGCTTTGTCATCATGCGTAATCGGCGCTTCACCTCCTTCTCTGTTGGTAACGTCCTCGGAAATGGCCAGTTGGCTGAGGGCGTAAATGTGTTCGAGTTTATGTCGTAGTCGCAGTGCTTCCGTGACAGCGGTTTCGAGTCGTCTTTTAAGTATGTGGTTTTCACGAATCATGTCTCCTAGTTGTAGGTCTAACTCAATCTCTGCGTCCGTCATGTGTTCTTCTCCTTCAGTCCGAACTTGTTTCTGATTGCATCGACACAATAATGACCGTCCATCCCCTTGTCACCAAGGTCTTCACAGATAGACATAACATCCTCCAGAATCAACTCGGCGAACTTTTCCATAAAAAATCGTTGTTGTTCTTCGTGTGGTTTATCGTAATGCTCATTGCCAACATAAAAGTCACAATGTTCAGCAAGTTGTTTAATTTGTTCGTTCATGTCTTCTTCCCCTTTACTATCGGTGTCCACTTGGTGCGCGGCTCGTTGGCGTGTTTGATATAGAAATGAATCAGGTGGTCAAAGACTTGTACGTACGTCATGCGCACCCCTGTCTGCCCC
>Ga0209654_1001549_pt1 | contig 17983 bp, 19 predicted proteins | sample SaaInl1SG_22_DNA_FD_184646 | JGI IMG/M metagenome (GOLD analysis project Ga0209654, IMG submission 184646) | Marine microbial communities from expanding oxygen minimum zones in the Saanich Inlet - ESP_161SG_22_DNA (SPAdes) (version 2) | ecosystem: Environmental > Aquatic > Marine > Intertidal... | reverse complement strand
ACAGGCCGTGCGCTAGGTGGCGGGCGGCAAACAGGCCACCTGTTAAACCATATCTTTTAGGATGAGGGTAATTCGTTGAGTTCAGGCGCTAAAGGTCTTGCTGGCCGTTATGCGGGCGCATTATATGCGCTAGCAAGCGACGCTGGCAAAATTGACGCAGTGGTAGCGGACCTAGTTGGGTTCGCTAAACTGGTTTCAGAAAATGAAGAATTGAAGATGGTGGTGGATTCGCCAGCTATCTCATGGACGGAACAGACCAAGGTATTGACCGAGGTTCTGGAAAAAGGCGGCGCTGAGCCGCTTACCGTCAAATTCATTGGCACGGTAGCGGCCAATGGTCGGTTGCATGCGCTTCGGCGGGTGATTGATGCGTTCCTAGAGGAACATGCGCATCGTCGCGGCGAAGTGTCAGCCGAAGTGGTTTCAGCGGTAGCTCTCGATGCAAAGCGTCGTGCTAGCGTGGAAAAAGTTGTCGCCTCTCTGGCTGGCAGCGATAAATTATCTCTTTCGATGCGGGTAGATCCATCTCTAATTGGTGGGCTGGTCGTTCGTATCGGGTCTCGAATGATTGATACGTCAATCAAAACCAAACTTAACCGGCTGGAGACAGCCATGAAGGGTGTTGCGTGATGGATATTCGTGCGGCTGAAATTTCAGCGATCCTCAAGGAACAAATTGCCAATTTTGGAAGCGAAGCTGAAATTGCCGAAGTCGGGCGTGTCCTGTCTGTTGGTGATGGTATTGCTCGTGCCTACGGTCTTGACGAAGTTCAGGCCGGTGAGATGGTTGAATTCGAAAGTGGTATTAAGGGTATGGCCCTTAACCTTGAATCGGACAATGTCGGTATTGTTATCTTTGGCGATGACCGCTCAATCAAAGAAGGCGACGTTGTGCGCCGGACTGGTTCGATTGTGGATACGCCAATCGGCAAAGGCTTGCTAGGCCGCGTTGTTGACGCGCTTGGTAATCCAATTGACGGCAAGGGCCCGCTTAAAGACGTCACCCGCAGCCGGGTTGAGGTAAAAGCGCCGGGTATTATGCCGCGCCAATCTGTGCATGAGCCAATGCAAACTGGTCTAAAGGCTATCGATAGCTTGATCCCAGTTGGTCGTGGCCAGCGTGAATTGATCATTGGTGACCGCCAGACCGGTAAGACCGCGATTGCGATTGACACCTTCATCAACCAGAAGCCTGTTAACGAAGCGGCTGGTAACGATGACAAAAAGAAATTGTTCTGTATCTATGTAGCGGTTGGCCAGAAGCGGTCGACAGTTGCCCAGATTGTTCGCTCACTCGAAGAGCAAGGCGCGCTTGAATATTCAATCGTGATTGCCGCAACAGCGTCTGATCCTGCACCGATGCAGTTCCTTGCTCCTTACACTGCCAGTGCAATGGGCGAATATTTCCGCGATAACGGCATGCATGCGCTTGTTGTGTTTGACGATTTGTCAAAGCAAGCGGTTGCCTATCGCCAGATGTCACTATTGCTTCGCCGTCCTCCAGGACGTGAAGCTTATCCTGGTGACGTTTTCTATCTGCACTCACGTCTCCTAGAGCGTGCGGCGAAAATGAACGAAGCCAATGGCTCAGGTTCTTTGACTGCTCTGCCAGTGATTGAAACGCAGGCTGGTGACGTGTCTGCCTACATCCCGACTAACGTGATTTCTATCACCGATGGTCAGATCTTCTTGGAAACAGAATTGTTCTACAAGGGCATTCGTCCAGCGGTTAACGTTGGTCTGTCAGTGTCTCGTGTGGGATCTGCGGCCCAGATCAAGGCGATGAAGCAGGTTGCTGGTTCAGTTAAGCTTGAGCTTGCGCAGTATCGTGAGATGGCCGCCTTTGCCCAATTCGCCTCAGATATGGATGCGTCAACACGGGCATTGCTGGCGCGCGGTGCACGCCTTACAGAACTGCTAAAGCAGCCGCAATACAGCCCGATGAAGGTTGAAGAGCAGGTTGTGGTGATTTTCGCTGGTGTTAAGGGTTACCTTGATGCAATCGAAGTTAGCGACATTGGCCGTTTTGAGGCTGGTCTTCTGGATCACATGCGTTCATCTGCACAGGACGTTCTGGAAACCATTCGCAGTGAGCAGAAGCTTTCAGACGATACTGAAGCCAAGCTAGCCGCGGCAATCGAAGCATTTGGCAAGAGTTTTGCCTAACATTTGGTGAGCTGGCGGGAAACCGCCAGTTTAACGACCAAATAACGGAGTTGGTTTATGGCATCTTTGCAAGATCTGAAACTGCGGATTAACAGCGTTAAATCCACACAAAAGATTACGTCTGCCATGAAGATGGTGGCGGCAGCTAAGCTTCGCCGCGCACAGGAATCGGCCGAAAAGGGCCGCCCTTATGCCGAGCGCATGCAACAGGTAGTGGCGAGCCTTGCTGGCAAAGCCAACCCAGCGTCTGCGCCCGCACTGCTCGTTGGTAATGGCAAGCAGGACCGTCATCTTTTGGTGGTTATCTCTGCTGACCGTGGCCTTTGTGGTGGCTTCAACGGATCAATTACGCGTCAAACACGGACCGAAGTGGCGCGGCTACAAGGTGAAGGCAAGACTGTCAAACTATTGATGGTTGGCCGTAAATCTGCCGATGCGCTACGCCGTGAATTTTCTGATCTGTTTATTGATAATCTTGAGGGCATTCAGGGAACAAGCGTATCTTTTGGTGATGCGGATTCAATCGGCCAGACAATTCGCGACGGTTTTGCCGCTGGCGAATTTGATGTGTGCTCAGTGATCTTTAACCGGTTCAAGTCGGTTATCTCACAAGAAGTCACAATCTCTAGCCTAATCCCAGCCGATGTTAGTGGTAATGAAACCGCAGATGACGCAAATAGCGTTTCATATGATTACGAGCCGGAAGAAGAAGAATTGCTGGCCAGCGTACTGCCCCGCAATATTTCAACCCAGCTTTACAGTGCATTGCTAGAATCGTCGGCCTCTGAATTGGCCGCCCGGATGACGGCAATGGATAATGCAACACGCAATGCGGGTGATCTAATCGATCGTCTAACATTGGTTTATAACCGGACGCGCCAGGCAACTATCACCAAAGAGTTGATCGAGATCATCTCTGGTGCCGAAGCCGTCTAACGAAATTTGAATTAACCTAGAATAACCCACAGGGGCAATGAGGCCTTTAACGGGTTTTAGCTTGGAGTAACAGGACAATGGCAAATAACGCAGTTGGTAAAATCAGTCAGGTAATCGGCGCTGTCGTTGATGTGCAGTTTGAAGGCGAGATACCGGCAATTCAGAACGCATTGGAAGTTGATAATAACGGCCAGCGCCTTGTTCTTGAGGTTGCCCAGCACCTTGGCGAATCATCAGTTCGTACAATCGCGATGGACGCTACCGAGGGTCTGGTTCGCGGCACTGAGGCAAAAGATACTGGCGCGCCAATCACTGTACCAGTTGGTCCAGAAACACTTGGCCGTATCTTGAACGTTATCGGTGAGCCGGTTGACGAAGGTAAGCCAGTAAAGGCAAAGAAGCATTACCCAATTCACCGCGCTGCGCCTGAATATGTGGACCAGTCAACTGAGGCCGAGATCCTTGTAACAGGTATTAAGGTTGTTGATCTGCTCGCACCTTACGCTAAGGGTGGTAAAATTGGTCTGTTCGGTGGTGCCGGTGTTGGTAAGACCGTTTTGATTATGGAATTGATCAACAACGTGGCCAAGGCGCACGGTGGTTACTCTGTATTCGCCGGTGTTGGTGAGCGTACACGTGAAGGTAACGATCTGTATCACGAGATGGTTGAATCAGGCGTTATCAAGACTGATGGCCCAGGTTCAAAAGCCGCCCTCGTTTATGGTCAGATGAATGAGCCTCCAGGAGCGCGTTCACGTGTTGCTTTGACTGGTCTGACTTTGGCTGAATATTTCCGTGATGAAGAAGGCCAGGACGTGCTGTTCTTCGTTGATAACATCTTCCGCTTTACACAGGCAGGTTCTGAGGTTTCAGCCCTGCTTGGTCGTATCCCTTCTGCGGTGGGTTACCAGCCAACGCTGGCCACTGATATGGGTGCGTTGCAAGAGCGTATTACCACAACAACCAAGGGTTCAATCACCTCGGTTCAGGCGATTTACGTTCCTGCCGATGACTTGACTGACCCGGCACCTGCGGCTTCATTTGCGCACTTGGACGCGACAACAGTTCTGTCACGCCAGATCGCTGAGCTTGGTATTTACCCTGCTGTTGACCCGCTTGACTCATCATCACGTATGCTCGATCCACGCATTGTTGGTGACAAGCATTATGAGATTGCACGTGCTGTTCAGGAAGTATTGCAGCAGTACAAGTCACTACAGGACATCATCGCCATCTTGGGTATGGATGAATTGTCTGAAGAAGATAAGCTGACTGTGAACCGCGCTCGTAAGATCCAGCGTTTCCTATCACAGCCGTTCTTCGTGGCTGAGGTGTTCACTGGTTCACCGGGTAAGCTGGTTAGCCTTGAAGACACAATCGCTGGCTTCTCAGGCATCATCAATGGTGACTATGACTATCTTCCAGAGGCTGCCTTCTACATGGTTGGCACAATCGAAGAAGCAGTCGAAAAAGGTAAGAAACTCGTTCAAGACGCTGCTTAATAGCGGCGTCTCTGACGGGCTGAAAAGGAATTGGTCGGATGGCTGAAACTACACAATTAGAGTTGGTAACCCCAGCGAAAATCATGGTCCAGAAAGCTGCGCAAATGGTTGTGGCTCCTGGCTCTGAGGGTCTGTTCGGCGTATTGCCACGGCATTCGCCATTGCTGGCCGATCTAACACGCGGTGTGGTTGAGGTGCATGAGAATGGCAAAATCATCAATCGTTATATGATTGATGGTGGCCTTGCTGATGTATCGGGTGAGAGTGTTACTATTCTTGCCGAACGTGCCGAGGATCTGGACGCGGTTGACGCGGCAGAGGTCAAGACACGCGCCGAAAAGGCAAGTGAGACCGAGGCTGATTTCCTGAATGCGGTTCTAGCGGCGATCTAGCCACCTAGCCGGTTTAGCCAAAAATTACAGAGCAATGCGCGCCGCTAAGCAATTAGTGGCGCGAATGCTTTTAGGACATTTTCATAAACATTGCGTTTGAACGGTACGGCCAGCTCGATGAGCAGGGATGGCTCTAGCCATTTCCACTCGCAGAATTCTGGGATCTCGGTATTGATATCAATATCGGCATCGCTACCGTCAAAGCGAAGTGCCATCCATTTCTGTTTTTGGCCCTTATATTGCCCATGCCACAGCCGGTCGGCCAATGGTAGGGGAATATCGTAATTGAGCCACTCGTCATGCTCTTGCAATAGGGTCGCGGCGTCGGAGCCGATTTCTTCCTTCATTTCACGCAGACATGCGGTGATCGGGGTTTCGCCCAAATCAATACCACCTTGTGGCATTTGCCATGCCTCGGCGCGGCTATCCAGCCGCCGTCCGGCAAATACCAGATTGTCTTTGTTCAACAGGAAAATGCCAACGCAGGGCCGATAAGGGCGCTCGTCATACGGGATATAGGGGGCCGTCATGATCCAGACCGCATCGCACCAAATACGGCCACGCCTCTAATCAGGTCAAGCGCCCGGGCAAGTTGGAAATCAATTTTAGACAGATCAGGCTTTTCAGCCGGAGCCGCGTCTTCGCCTTCACCAGCTTCCTCACTATCGGCGCTGGAATCCAATGCCCCGCGCAGGTCTTCCTCGCGGGTTATGCCGCCCTCTAGGGTTTCAATGCGGGCCAGTGCAACCTCGATATCAGGGGCAACGCCCTTGGCCTGAATAGAGACACCTGACGGGGTGTAATAACGCGCGGTGGTTAACCGGATCGCGGCACTGTTGGACACGGGCACAACGGACTGGACCGAACCTTTGCCGAATGAACGTGTGCCCAATAGGATCGCACGCTTGTGGTCTTTTAGGGCGCCCGCAACGATTTCAGATGCAGAGGCGGAGCCCGAATTGATCAACACAACCATCGGCAGACCGCGGGCAATATCGCCCGGCTTGGCATAGACATGGCTGCCTTTGCTGGCGCTACGACCGCGCGTTGAAACGATCTCGCCTTCTTCTAGAAAGGCATCAGATACCGAAATAGCCTCGGTGAGCAAACCACCCGGATTGTTCCGCAAATCAAGCACGATACCCTTTAGCGCATCGCCTTCGGTTTTGAAGAAATCGTCAACCGCCGCCATCAGGCCGGGGGTGGTCTGTTCAGAAAATGTGGTGAGGCGCACATAGCCAATGCCGTCATAAATTTCTGAACGGACTGATTTAATCTTAATGAAGTCACGGATGACGGTAACGTCGAATGGCTCTTCCTGACCGCGCTGAATTTTCACTGTTACTTCAGAGCCAACCTTGCCGCGCAGACGCTCAACAGCGTCCGACAGCGCCATGCCAATGATCGATTCATCATCCACCGCGATGATATAATCCTCTGGCTGGAGACCGGCTTTGGCGGCGGGTGTGTCATCAATTGGCGAGACTACTTTTACCATGCCCTTATCAACGGTGATTTCGATACCGAGCCCACCAAAGCGGCCCTTGGTTTGCATCTGCATGGTGTTGAAATTATCAGTGTCCAAATAGGATGAATGCGGATCAAGTGATTGCAACATGCCGGTAATGGCGGCCTCGATGAGTTCCTTATCGTCAACCTCATCGACATAACTCTCACGAACGCGCTGGAATACGTCGCCGAACAAACCGAGTTGGCGGTAGGTTTCCTCTTGGGAACCGCTCTGTGCAGTGGTGAGAGACGGTAATGCCATGCCACCCAAAAAGACCAAGGTGCATAGTCCAAGGATTTGGATGATATGTCTCGGCTTTGACTTGTTGTTCGATTGCATAAACTTAATCTCCAAACGCACGTGCAACAGTATCCCAAACGCATGTGCAACAATATCTATGTGCTATGTTATTTAATAACTTAATTCACTATTCATATATCGTGCCAGCCGCGATAAATTGGCGCAAGCACACTGTTTGTAACCACCAGCTTATTAGCCTATCAGCAACGAGCGTCCGGTCATAGCGGCAGGCTGTTCAAGGCCCATCATCTCTAGCAAGCTAGGCGCAAGATCACCGAGCCGGCCATTATTGAGTTTTGTACCAGCCCCGCCATTGACCAAGATCAGCGGCACCAGATTGTTGGTATGCGCCGTATGCGGCGAATTTGCGGCATCATCCCACATCACTTCACAATTACCATGATCGGCGGTTACCAGCATTTGCCCACCAGCCGCGATCACCGCGTCACAAAGTTTACCCACACAGGCATCAACCGTTTCAACAGCATGAATAGCCGCGTTCAAATCACCGGTATGACCAACCATATCCGGATTGGCAAAGTTAATGATCAGCAAATCGTGCTTGTGGTTAGTGATACTATCAAGCGCCGCCTCTAGAACGCCATCGGCGCTCATCTCGGGCTGTAGATCATAGGTCGCAACCTTTGGCGATTGCACAAGGTGACGGTCTTCGCCGGAACGGCTGTTCTCGTCGCCGCCGTTAAAAAAGAATGTCACATGCGGATATTTCTCGGTCTCGGCTAGCCGGAGTTGACGTTTGCCGGCCTTGGCCACAACCTCACCAAGCCCATCCTCGATGGTGCCGCTGGCAAACATGATCGCCATATGCGGATCCAGAATGTCGGAATAAGAGGTCATCGCGACTATATGCGAGAATTGCGGTGGCGCGGCGTCAAAACCAACCTGATCAGGCGTCGCAAAGGCCCCCATGATCTGGCGTGCGCGATCGGCCCTAAAATTCACCATGATGAGGGCGTCACCGTCTTTCATACCGTCATAATCGCCAATTTTCCGCGCGGTGATGAACTCGTCGGTCTGGCCATTGTTATAGGCATCACTAATGGCATTGTCACAATCGGCGTAGGATGGCGCACTGCCGCTTGCAATGGCGTCATAGGCTGCGGAGGTGCGCTCCCATCTGTTATCGCGGTCCATGGCGTAATAACGGCCAGTAATCGTGGTTATATTGGCGCCACTCGGCAGATTAGCGGCAAATTCGGGGATATCCTTGCCAGCGATCTTTGGTAACACGTCCCGGCCATCGGTAAAGGCGTGAACGGCAACCGGAATATCGCAATCGGCAAGGCATTTGATAACCGCCAGCATATGATCCTGATGCGAATGAACGCCGCCGCGTGAGACGAGGCCCATCACATGGGCTGTGCCGCCAGAGGCCGCTAGGCTATTACAAAGATCACGCAACACCGGATTATCGGCCAGACTATTATCGGCAACGGCGGCGTTAATGCGCGGTAGATCCTGCATCACAACACGGCCGGCTCCGATATTCATATGGCCGACTTCCGAATTGCCAACCTGCCCATCGGGTAGACCAACATCGGCGCCAGAGGCCGATACTAAACTATGCGGGTAACGCGCCATTAGGCTGTCAAAAACGGGTGTATTTGCCAATGCCACAGCGTTATTGCGGGTCTCGGTAGAATGGCCCCACCCATCCATAATACACAGAATAACAGGGCCGCTTGTTTGCTCTATTTTGTTCATGCCTTGTTATAGTATCGGGGGATTATAAAGTCGAGACTGGCTGGGGTGCCGATTGGAGGACGATTGGGGGACCGATTAGGTTGCGGGTGAACTAGTTTGCGCGGTGATAGGGGTGACCGGCGAGGATCGATGTCGCGCGGTATAGCTGTTCGGCCAGCATCGCGCGGAACAGCATATGCGGCCATGTCGCCCGGCCAAGTGAAATCACCCGATCAGCGCGCTGGCGAAGGGCGTCATCATGACCATCCGCCCCGCCAATGGCAAAGCATACCGTGCCAACCCCGTCATCGCGCCATTGTCCGATCAGGGCGGCTAATTCTTCGGAGGAATGATCACGGCCACGCGGGTCGAGCGCGACCAGATTTGCGCCATCGGGCATCGCCTTTAACAGGCGTGCAGTTTCGTCCGCGGTGCGTTTGGGGCCGTCTTTAAATTTGGATTCCACCTCAATGAGGGATCCACCATTGGGCAGGCGTTCCAGCCAATCTTGCACCAATGTTGTCTCTGGGCTGTTGCGCCCCTTGCCAACCGCAAGAATAACCAGCTTCATGGCCTGTTTCCTGTAATTTGCTGGGTGCCTAGGCGTCAGTGCCGACGGTCACAACTTCTTCGGCTTGCTCGCTCGTCCACATCCGCTCTAGACCGTAAAAATCGCGTACCTCTGGCCGGAACAGATGCACGATAACGTCATTGGCGTCGATTAGGACCCAATCGGCTTGGCGCAATCCTTCAAGCCCGAGCAGTTCGATGCCGGCTTGTTTCAATTTGAATTCGACATGCTCTGCCATTGCCGCAACCTGGCGCGACGAGGAACCACTAGCGATCACCATGTAATCGGCCATCGATGATTTCCCCGCGAGAGGAATGGTGACAATATTTTCCGCTTTATCACTATCGAGAGATGTGGAAATTAGGTCGAGGATCTGATCCGGTGTCAGCTGAGTCCGCACTTTAGAAATGGTCGTCTCTCCATAATTTGGTTTGGCACTGCATTGATACTACTTTCCTTGCAATGCCCGTAGCGCCGTTGCCGAAGCAGGGTGTCGGCGGCCAGCAATAAAACACCAAAATGGTGCTTTGCGGGTCTGGCATACTCCGTCTTTGGTTAATTGGCTAGTCAGATGTTTCGCCAATTGCCGCGATGACAGCCGCACAGATTTTAATTTCCGACCGGCGCAAATAGCCTGATAAGAATAGCTTGGTCGGTCAATCACGGCAATGGGCATGGTATTTTTGATCCGCCGCCATTCTCGCCATGAGAAAAACTGGACCAGATTATCGGCCCCCATAATCCATGTAAAAGCCATTTTAGGGGCCATCACCTTCAATGAATTCAATGTCTTATATGTATATGACGAGCGAAAGCCAACCTCTGGGCTAATCACTTTTATGAATGGGTATGGTGCCGTAATCTGGCGGGCATGATCGATCCGCGCGGCCAAAGATTGCATCGCCGCGGTCGATTTCAGCGGGTTTTGCGGCGATACGAGCATCCATATTTCGTCAAGCTGGAGGGTCTTATGCGCGGTTAATGCCATGTGCAAATGACCGTCATGTGCCGGATTAAACGAGCCACCAATGAGGCCAACACGCCGCCGCCGCGAATCGTGGAACAGCGCTGGCATATGGTGGCGCCTCGCCACAAATTGATCCCTAGGGGCGGGTCTGGCCATTGCCTCTAACCGCATATTTGAAACTGGTTAGCTGGGCCGTGCCAACGGGCCCCCGCGCATGCAAGCGTCCGGTTGCTATACCAATTTCGGCGCCCATACCAAATTCACCGCCATCGGCAAACTGGGTGGATGCATTGACCATGACAATGGCACTATCAACAAGGGCGAGGAACCGTTCGGCCTCGGCCTCGTCTTCGGTAATAATGCAATCAGTGTGATCAGAGCCATAGGTGCCGATATGGGCAATTGCCGCATCCAGCCCATCGACGATTCGCACCGCAATAATGCTATCGAGATATTCGGTTACCCAATCCTCGTCAGTAGCGGCAATCATTTCGGGCACAAGGGCACAGCTATCTGCGTCACCGCGCAATTCACATCCGGCATCAAGCAAGGCCGTGGCGATTTGCGGCAACATCGTGCTGGCAATAGCTCGGTCGATTAATAGGGTTTCTGCCGCGCCGCAAATACCGGTCCGGCGCATTTTCGCATTAACCGCAATCGATACGGCCTTTTTGGCATCGGCATGGGCGCTGATATAAAGGTGACAAATGCCTTCAAGATGGGCGAATACAGGCACCCGTGCTTCGTTTTGCACGCGCTCTACCAGCGAGCGTCCACCACGCGGAATAATCACATCAATCTCGCCTGTCGCCGTTAACATGGCGCCTACCGCTGCACGGTCGCTTGTTGGTACCATCTGCACCGCACCGGCCGGTAGACCAGCCGCGCCAAGACCTTGGCCCATAATTTCGGCCAATAGGGTGGCGGTATGGTGGCTATCCGATCCACCACGCAAAATCGCCGCATTTCCAGCCATCAAACAAAGGCCACCCGCATCAATCGTTACATTCGGCCGCGATTCGTAAATCACCCCGATAATCCCGAGCGGGGTTGATACGCGGCTGATATGCAGGCCGTTCGGCTGGGTCCATTCGGCCAGAACCGCGCCCAGCGGGTCACGCAATGTGGCAATCGCCTCAAGACCGGCCGCCATTGCCTCAACCCGGTCATTATCAAGCGTCAAACGGTCAATGAAAGCGGTGCTCACCTTGTTTTCAACGGCGCGATTCACATCGATTGCATTGGTTGTCAGGATGTCATCCCGCCGGTCACGAATAAGCGCGGCGATATGGGTAAGAGCGCCAACCCGCGCCGTATAATCACTATTCGCCAAGACATTCTGGGCCACGCGTGCGTTTGCCACCAGTTCAGAAATCATTGCTGATTGATCGTTCATAATGCCAGAGCCTTTATTGGTTACGCTTGGGTTTGAATATGGTGCACAATTCTAATGCGGGTAGGGCAGAATGCAAATGCGTGCCTGATCACAATTCTACTACCACCAGATTATCCGCATGGATCATTTCATCGCGGCCACGATAGCCCAGCAGGTTTTCGATCTCGCTACTTTTATGGCCATTAATCTTTGTCGCATCACTTGCCGAATAGGCGGACAGGCCATGCGCCACAGTGTCACCTGCCTGATTATTGACTGCCACCAGATCGCCGCGTTCAAAATTGCCCTCAACCGATACAACACCGGCGGGTAATAGCGACAGGCCTTTTTTCACGGCTTTTGCGGCGCCATTATCAACGATTATGCGCCCCTTTGGCGATAATGCGCCGGCAATCCATTGTTTGCGCGCGGCCAAGGGTGATGCTTCGGCATGAAATAATGTGCTTCTGCCGCCTTCTTTTAACGCCTTAATAGGCTGGTTCCCGCGGCCATCACAGATCAGCATCTGGCACCCCGCGCCGGTTGCAATGCGTGCGGCCTCTAATTTTGTCACCATCCCGCCCGACGCATAGCTGGCATTAGCGGTTCCCGCCATCGCCATTATATCGGTGGTAATTGTGCGCACGCTGGCGAGGTGCTCGGCGGTGTCGCTGGCACGCGGATTGGCCGTATAGAGACCATCCACATCAGATAACAGCACTAGCATATCGGCGCTAACCATTGCCCCGACACGGGCCGCCAAACGGTCATTATCGCCAAAGCGGATTTCCGAAGTTGCCACCGTGTCATTCTCGTTCACCACCGGCACGGCGCCATGATCTAGCAAAGCGCGAATGGTGGCGCGTGCATTGAGGTGCCGGCGCCTTGTCTCGGTATCATCAGGCGACAATAAAATCTGTGCGGTGCGGATGTCGTGCTTTGCCAGCGCTTCCATCCATGAATGCGCAAGAACAACCTGACCGGCGGCCGCGGCGGCCTGTTTTTCCTCGATCTGCATGGTTCCGCTTTCGATGCCTAGCACACGGTTGCCAAGGATAATGGCGCCGCTCGATACGACTATGACGGCTTTACCTGCGGCACGTAGGGCGGCGATGTCGGTGGCAATTCCGGCCAGCCAAGCGGCGTTGATTGCGTTGCTTGCCTCGTCAACAAGCAGAGCAGAGCCGACTTTTAGAACAACAATTTCGGCGTTTTCAATGGCTGTGGATGCCTCGTTTATGGCGACCATGGCTCTTCTTCCTCGGGCCGGTTTTCCTCGGCCACAGCGTCTTCGATCACACTGATGAGGCGGCGCAGAACAGGGGTAACACCCTCACCAGTCACTGCGGATAATTGTAGAATATTGGTTGCGCCCTCGGCCTTCAATGCCTTGGTCAGATCATCGGCGTAATCGGCTGGTGTGGCATCAAGCTTGGTTAGGCCAACGATTTCAGGCTTGTCATTCAACCCGCCGCCATAAGCCTTTAGCTCGTCGCGCAAAATGCGCCAAGCGGCAACCGGATCGGTGCCCGTCGCATCAACCAGGTGCAACAGCACGCGGCAGCGTTCGACATGCCCCAAAAACCGGTGACCGAGGCCAGCGCCAAGATGCGCGCCCTCAATCAGGCCGGGAATGTCTGCCATCACAAATTCTTTCGCATCCACTCCGACCACGCCCAGATTAGGGTGCAGGGTGGTGAAGGGATAATCGGCAATTTTTGGCCGCGCCGCTGAAACCGCACTCAAGAACGTCGATTTTCCGGCATTGGGCATACCCAAAAGACCGGCATCGGCGATTAGCTTGAGGCGTAACCATACCCACATCTCCTGACCCTCTTCACCGGGTTGGGATTTGCGCGGTGCGCGATTGGTCGAAGATTTGAAAAAGGCGTTGCCTTTACCGCCACTGCCGCCCTTGGCCAGAATAATCTCTTGGCCCTCATAGGTTAGATCGGCAAGCACGGTCTGTTGATCATCAGACAAAATCTGGGTGCCGATCGGAAGCTTCATGATCACGTCATTGCCAGACGCACCAGAGCGGTCACGGCCAGCACCAGGGCGGCCCGATTCGGCTTTGAAATGCTGTTGATAACGATAATCGATGAGGGTGTTCAGGCCGTTTACCGCCTTGGCGATGACGTCACCACCGCGCCCACCATTACCACCATCAGGCCCGCCAAGAGGCACATGGGCTTCGCGGCGAAAGCTCACTGATCCGGGGCCACCATGGCCGGAACGCGTATAGATTTTAGCCTGATCGAGGAATTTCATAATATGATTTCCGTGCGGACTCCCATGAGCCAATTCGTCAGTGTACGAAAAAGGGGGAACAACAAGCGTTATCCCCCCGCGTTTCCAGCTGCCATAGGACAGCTTAAATGTCTAAGCTGACCCTATTCGGCAGCTTCCGCCATCGGCAGTACATTCACAAACATTTTGCCGCCTGACTTTTCTTTGAAAGCAACTTTGCCTTCAATCAAAGCAAACAAAGTGTGATCCTTGCCCATGCCGACATTCACGCCGGGGTTAACTTTGGTGCCGCGCTGGCGAACAATGATGTTGCCCGCAAGAACAGATTCGCCACCGTATTTTTTAACGCCAAGACGACGACCAGCCGAATCGCGGCCGTTTCTGGAGCTACCACCTGCTTTTTTATGTGCCATTTTTCAAACCCTTTTTAGTCAACTGCGGTGCCGGCCCTTGGTGCCGGTTGCACTTGGTTATGTCTTAGCCGCGTTATTTCTTAGCCGCTGCTTTTGGAGCTGCTTTCTTTTTTGCGGCGGCGGCCTTTTTCGGCGCTGCTGCTTTTGGAGCTGCTTTCTTTGGTGCTGCCTTAGCTTCTGCCTTTGGTGCTGCTGCTTTTGCCGGTGCGGCTTTCTTCGCTGCTGGCTTGGCGGCTGGCTTGGCTAGACCCTTACCGTCTGCAGAGACGGCGGTGATTTTCAGCAAGGTCAGATCTTGGCGATGACCCATTGTACGACGGTGGTTCTTCCGGCGCTTGCGGCGGAAAATGATGATTTTCGGTCCACGTGTCTGGCTTACCAAAGTGGCGCTAACAGCGGCCCCTTCAACGCGTGGTGTGCCGATTGTGACCTTGTCACCGTCACCAAGCATTACGATGTCGTCCAGAATAACCTGAGACCCTTCTTCGCCAGCGATACGCTCAACGAGGATAGTGTCATCTTTGGAGACGCGATATTGTTTGCCGCCGGTCTTCACCAATGCATACATGGCGATAATCCTTATCTATTCATAAACCCGCGCCTTTTTTAATGTAAAGGCTTCGGTCTGTCTGCCCTTGGTCACTCTAGGGTGTGGTCCGGGCGCATAATTAAACCGCGCTGGGCCCCCAGTGCGGATTGAGGGCTGGAATATACGCCTCACGCCCCTTCTGTCAAGTCCGTAATCGTTTTCCCTGCTCGTATTTTGCCAGCATTATCTGGCCGCATTACCAAGCCGCGTGATCGAACTGCCACATAAGCGTAATATAAGGTCACTACACCGCGCTTTTGCGGTGCGGCGAAAGGGTCGTGATCAGCCTCCGGGGAATAGCCGGTGACGCTTGGCATCAAAGGGTTCAGCCCCCATTTCGAGGTGCAACGGCCCGCCATCCCACGGATGCGCACGGGCCACATCCTCGTCCAATTCAACGCCAAGGCCCGGTACGGTTGGCGGGATGATATAGCCATCCTCCCATTTGATCTGATTTTTCACCAATTGACCGTGAAACCCGTCCATCTTGCCAATTGATTCGATAATGAGGAAGTTTGGAATCATCGTGGCGAGCTGGATATTGGCGGCGGCAACGATAGGCCCGCAATAGAGATGCGGCGCGACTTGAATATAGCGCGCCTCGGCCATTGCGGCGATTTTTTTGGCTTCTAGGATACCACCGACACGGCCCAGATCAGGCTGGAGAATTGCCGCGGCGCCGCTGTCTATCACACGGCCAAACTCAAATTTGGTGCAAAGCCGCTCGCCTGTTGCCACCGGTATCGTGGTGCCCCTTGCGACCTTTGCCATTTCTTCTGGCATGTCGGGCGGTGTTGGCTCTTCAAACCATAGCGGCTGGTATTTCTCTAGGCGCTGGGCCATGCGAATGGCACCGGCGGCGCTAAATTGGCCATGTGTGCCAAACAACATATCGGCCTTATCGCCAACGGCCTCGCGAATCAGCTTACAAAAGTTTTCTGAACGGTCCATTGCCTCCAGATCGGCAATGCGTCCATCATAGACTGTATATTGACCTGCCGGATCAAATTTCACGGCGCTAAAGCCCTCGGCCACGCGCAAGGCGGCGGTCTCGGCGCTGGCGACTGGGTCGCTATAAAAACTGCCGGGATCCTGATCGTCATTTGGATATAAATAGGTGTAGCTGCGCAGGCGGTCATGCACTTTGCCACCAAGTAAATCATAAACCGGCCGGTCCGCGGCCTTGCCGATTATATCCCAGCACGCCATTTCCAAGCCGCTAACCACGCCCTGCATCGACAAATCTGGACGATGGGTAAAACCTGAACCGTGGGTGCGGCGCCAGAACCGTTCAATTTGATGCGGGGATGTCCCCTCTAGATACCGTGCGAACACATCCTCGATCATTGCTTTTACAACATCGGGCCCAAAGGTTGCGGCATAGACCTCGCCAACGCCTTTGATTCCGCATGCGGTTTTCAAAATGACAAAAATGAAATAGCGCCCACCATGGCCGGGTGGTGGGTTTTTGACAATGAGAACGTCCAGTGTTTCAAGCTTCATCGCTTTGGTTCCTATCTGGTCACTACCTGAGGTAAATTTTGGGAGATAAAACTTCAGGCATAGAATATTGGCTAATGGCGCCAAATTGTTGGATTGCGGTGGCGTAAAATTTAATATTCCTGTAACTTGCGACCGGTCTAATTGGTTATGCTGGCACAGAAAAACTGGCTGGCACAGAAAAAAAATCACTTCAATAATGAGGCCGCAATGCTACAAAATCTTCTTCGCGTCATTCGCAAATATGTGGTGCTTTTCGCCCTCTTTATATTTATCGACGGGCTGATCATCGGCTTTGGCCTTGGGGTGTATTTTCTGCCTATCATTACCGCAGAGACAGGCCTTAATCAGGCCGAAGTCGCGGCGTTGGAGACGAGCGCCGAGCGCCGCGGCATTTTTGTTCGCGATATTGGTGATTCGGATCGGTTTCACTGGGGTGAAGGCCAGATTATGGTTAATGACAAGATGGTCTGGCTGGATGGCGAGGTTGCACCCGGGCCTGATTACCGGCTCTATCTTACCCCTGAATTTGTCACCACCGAGGCTGATTTCATGAAAATCAAATCACAATCCGTGGTGGTTGGCTCGATCAAGGCCTTTACTAATTTCAGCCTCGCCGTTCCGGACGGTGTGAATGTTGGTGACTATCCGGCATTGCTCATCTGGTACGAAGCCTTTGGTGAGTTCATTACCGCGGCCGAACTCAAATCTTAAACCGTCAACGTGAGGAAAGTGGGATAGTCCATGCTGGATAATTTCAAAGCCTTGTCATTACCGCCTAGCGACCGCATTACCCTTGATGATGCGCTGGATATTTATCAGGCCTATCGCCCGATCATGCCTGCGGCGGTGTCGGCCTCACCGCGGAATGCGGCGCGGTTGGTTGATGTTATTGGGGAATTTGATGCGCTGGTACTCGATGGGTATGGCGTGATCAATGTCGGGTCTGGACCGATTGATGGCATTGGTGAGTTGTTTGATGCGGCGGCCAAGGCTGACACGCCAATTATCGTCCTGACCAATGGCGCCAGCTTTGATAATGATAAGACCTGGTCAAAGTACCAAAGTTGGGGCCTGCCGATTACGCGTGAACAGATTGTTTCGAGCCGCGATGCTATGCTCAATCGGGTGATACCCAATGGGGTGCAGAGCAAGGATTATCCCGCTATTGGCAGCCTTAGCGCAACGTCCTTTCCGATTGGCGTGGATGGGGAACGCCGGCCCGATCGTGATGCTGATTTTTATCAGGAAACCAAGAATTTTGTGATGCTTGGTGCGGTTGATTGGTGTGAGGAAGACCAAGAGGCGCTGGAGCAGGCTTTTTACAAAGGTGGGCGACAATTGCATGTGGCCAATCCCGATGTGGTGTCGCCGCATGAAGACAGCCTGAACGCCGAGCCCGGCTATTGGACCGCGCGTCTGATAAAAAATGTTGCCAGCCGACTGGACACAGGACTGGACGCAAGTTTGTTCCCAGAGCCACTATTCTATGGCAAGCCCTATGCACCGGCGTTCGAGCATGCGCTCGCCCGTTTGCAAGATCTCTATCAACGCAATATCGATCCGGCGCGCGTCGCGATGGTTGGCGATAGTCTGCACACTGATATTATTGGGGCTGGCGGTGTTGGTATGCGCTCGATTCTGATTACCGATCATGGCCTGTTTCGTGATGGCGGGGCCAAGATGGCCATTGAAAAATGTGGTATTTACCCTGATTGGATTGTCGCCAAGGTCTAGCGCGTGAGGATATGAAATGAACCGGAAATTTATGCTTAAAGGGCTGGAATTACAGGCGTCCATTGGAATTTA
>Ga0209654_1001548_pt1 | contig 17986 bp, 10 predicted proteins | sample SaaInl1SG_22_DNA_FD_184646 | JGI IMG/M metagenome (GOLD analysis project Ga0209654, IMG submission 184646) | Marine microbial communities from expanding oxygen minimum zones in the Saanich Inlet - ESP_161SG_22_DNA (SPAdes) (version 2) | ecosystem: Environmental > Aquatic > Marine > Intertidal... | reverse complement strand
GGCAGACAGACTATGGGTGCTAAGGTCCATAGTCGAGAGGGAAACAGCCCAGACCTCCAGCTAAGGTCCCTAAATTGTGGCTAAGTGGGAAAGGATGTGGGAAGGCCAAGACAGCCAGGAGGTTGGCTTAGAAGCAGCCATCCTTTAAAGAAAGCGTAACAGCTCACTGGTCTAGACAAGCCGGCCTGCGCCGAAGATGTAACGGGGCTAAAGCCACATACCGAAGCTGAGGACGTGATTTATCACGTGGTAGCAGAGCGTTCTGTAGGCCTGCGAAGCGTAATCGTGAGATTGCGTGGAGGTATCAGAAGTGAGAATGCTGACATGAGTAGCGATAAAGAGTGTGAGAAACACTCTCGCCGTAAGCCCAAGGGTTCCTGCGCAAGGCTAATCCGCGCAGGGTGAGTCGGCCCCTAAGACGAGGGCGAAAGCCGTAGTCGATGGGAATCAGGTTAATATTCCTGAACCTGTTGGTAGTGACGGATGACGTAAGTTGTACATGCTTAACGGATTGTGTGTGCAGCGAAGTTGTTCCAGGAAATAGCTCCAACATTAAGACCGTACCCCAAACCGACACAGGTGGGCAGGTAGAGCATACCGAGGCGCTTGAGAGAACGATGTTGAAGGAACTCGGCAAATTGCCCCCGTAACTTCGGGAGAAGGGGGACCTCCATGAAGGCAACTTTTTGGAGGTGGCACAGACCAGGGGGTGGCGACTGTTTATTAAAAACACAGGGCTCTGCGAAGTAGTTAATACGACGTATAGGGTCTGACGCCTGCCCGGTGCCGGAAGGTTAAGAGGAGGTGTGAGAGCTCCGAATTGAAGCCCCGGTAAACGGCGGCCGTAACTATAACGGTCCTAAGGTAGCGAAATTCCTTGTCGGGTAAGTTCCGACCTGCACGAATGGCGTAACGACTTCCCCGCTGTCTCCAACATCGACTCAGCGAAATTGAATTCTCCGTGAAGATGCGGAGTACCCGCGGTCAGACGGAAAGACCCCGTGCACCTTTACTACAACTTTGCAGTGGCAATAGAGTGGAGATGTGCAGGATAGGTGGGAGCCTTTGAAGCGGTAGCGCCAGTTACCGTGGAGGCGTCCTTGAGATACCACCCTTCTGCATTCTATTGTCTAACCGCGGCCAGTGAACCCTGGTCCGGGACCCTGCATGGTGGGTAGTTTGACTGGGGCGGTCGCCTCCTAAATGGTAACGGAGGCGCGCAATGGTGGGCTCAGGCCGGTCGGACATCGGCTGCTGAGTGCAATGGCATAAGCCCGCCTGACTGCGAGACTGACAAGTCGAGCAGAGACGAAAGTCGGTCATAGTGATCCGGTGGTTCTGTGTGGAAGGGCCATCGCTCAACGGATAAAAGGTACGCCGGGGATAACAGGCTGATACCCCCCAAGAGTTCACATCGACGGGGGTGTTTGGCACCTCGATGTCGGCTCATCACATCCTGGGGCTGGAGCAGGTCCCAAGGGTTCGGCTGTTCGCCGATTAAAGTGGTACGTGAGCTGGGTTTAGAACGTCGTGAGACAGTTCGGTCCCTATCTGCCGTGGGTGTTAGAAACTTGAGAGGAGCTGTCCCTAGTACGAGAGGACCGGGATGGACATACCTCTGGTGTACCGGTTGTCGCGCCAGCGGCACCGCCGGGTAGCTAAGTATGGAAAGGATAACCGCTGAAAGCATCTAAGCGGGAAGCCCCCCTCAAAACCAGGTTTCGCTTGAGAACCGTGGGAGACCACCACGTTGATAGGCCAGGTGTGGAAGCGCAGTAATGTGTGAAGCTAACTGGTACTAATAGTTCGATAGGCTTGATCAGCCGTACGTAAAGGCAAATGCCAAATGGCACTGTCCGCGTACATGGTCTTGCAAGCAAACACCAAAAACAAAACCGAGTATTTACTCGAACACTTAAAATAAGTGGGTAACAGGTTTTGGATGTCTTTATTTAGCTGATGTTCCGGCAACGGAACGCAGCGCTCATGTGTCTGGATGGCCAGGTGGTTATGGCACAGGTGCCCCACCCGATCCCATTCCGAACTCGGCCGTGAAAGCCTGTAGCGCCGATGGTACTTTGTCTTAAGGCACGGGAGAGTAGGTCGCTGCCTGGTCTTCCAGCCACATGAGTGCATTCAGTTTCTTCATTAGCTTTGTTAAATATCAAAAGCCCGGGTGTTATTGACCATTGGTCAGTCATCCGGGCATTTTGTTTGGCGCGGGGTGGAGCAGCCCGGTAGCTCGTCAGGCTCATAACCTGAAGGTCGCAGGTTCAAATCCTGCCCCCGCAACCAAACAGTCAAAATCATTCGCCTATCCAGCCGTCTCGTAACCGAGGCGGCTTTTTTGCGTTTGGGGCTCTTATGGATTTGGCAAAATGACCAGAAACAATTTGCCACTTGCGGCTGGCTACAATAGCGTGAGCGTGAGAGTGATGCGCTAAAATGCGCGAATTTGGGGGACTTTATTTATGGCTGAAATCACTGTTTTTGAGGCGCAGAAAATCATCACAATGAATGCGTCACGCCCGTCGGCAACCCATGTCGCGGTGCGTGATGGTCGGGTTTTGGGGGTAGGTGACCTCAACGACATGGCGACATTTGGTGCGTTTACGCTTAATCGTGATTTTGCTGACAAGATTTTGACCCCCGGCTTTGTCGAGGGCCACGCCCATGCGATGGAGGGTGGTATCTGGAACAACGCCTATGTCGGTTATATGGACCGCTATGATCCGGACGGCAATCTATGGCGCGGCTCGGCAAATATGGAAGAAGTGGTAGCGACATTACAGCGCCTAGAGGCCGAAATGGATGATGCCGATACGCCATTATTCGCGTGGGGCTTTGATCCGATTTATTTCGGCGGTGCGCGGATGTCCGTGGCAGAGCTTGACCGGGTGTCGACAACACGCTCGGTTCTTGTACTGCATTCAAACGGTCACTTGCTCAATGTTAATTCCCATGTTCTGGGCCTTGCTGGCATTGGCGATGATACCAATGTCTATGGCGTGCTCAAGGATGATGCTGGCAAGCCAACCGGAGAATTGATGGAAATGGCGGCCAAATACATGGCCTATAAAGCCACCGGCAACCCGTTTTTTGGCAGCATTAAACATGCCGCGCTTGAGGGCTATGCGAAATCGGCCCGCAATTGCGGCACGACCACGGCGACTGATTTATTTGCCACATTTGATGAAGGCTCGCTCGCGGCTTACCGTGAGGTGACGTCTCGCCCCGATTATGCCCTGCGCTTAATGCCTGCGATGAACACGCTGGACAAGCCCTTTGCTGAGGGTATTGCCGATTTGAACGCGGCGAAAAAGGATAGCAATGACCGGTTGCATTACGGCCTGTGTAAGGTGATGACCGATGGCTCCATTCAGGGCTTTACCGGACGGTTGAAATGGCCGGGCTATCACAATGGCGCGCCCAACGGACTATGGAACATGCCGCCAGAACAGCTAGCCGAATTGGTCATGGAATATCACAAGGCGGGCATGCATTTGCATATTCACACCAATGGCGACGAAGCCTCTGAGGTGATGATTGACGCGGTCGAGGCGGCGCAATTGGCGCATTACCGCCCGGATCATCGTCACACGCTCCAGCATTGCCAGATGGCCGATGCAAGCCAGTTCCGGCGGATGGCTAACATTGGCCTATGCGCCAATCTATTTGCCAATCACATCTATTATTGGGGTGACCAGCATGCGGCGATTACGATGGGGCCCGACCGTGCATCGCGGATGGATGCCTGTGCCACCGCGCTACGTCATAATGTGCCCCTTGCAATCCATTCAGACGCACCGGTGACGCCGCTTGCCCCGCTCTTTACCGCGTGGTGTGCTGTGAACCGGCTCACTGTCTCTGGCGCTGTTCTTGGACCAGAGGAGCGTATCGACGCCGCGGCCGCGTTGCATGCGATTACCCTTGGTGCGGCCTATACCCTGCATATGGATCATTTGGTTGGTAGTATTGAGCCGGGCAAATATGCTGATTTTGCGGTGCTGGATGCGGATCCGCTGGCCGTTGATGCTGGTGCGATCAAGGATATTGGGGTCTGGGGCACGATTGTCGGTGGTATTGCCCATCAGGCAGCGGTGAAGTCTGGCTAATGAACGCCGCTAAACAGCCCATTATATTCACAGTTGTCGGCGGCTTTTTGGGGGCTGGCAAAACCAGTCTTGTGAACCGCATTCTGGCGGCGGGAGGGCCGGCCCGTTTTGCTGTTCTGGTGAATGATTTTGGCGCGCTCAACATCGATGAATCCCTGATCCTGTCACAGACTGGCAAGATCATGAAGCTGGCTAATGGCTGTATTTGCTGTTCGCTGGCGGGGGGGCTTGTTGACGCGATGCTGGAGCTGGCCAAATATTATGATCATCTGGATCATATTCTTATTGAGGCAAGCGGTGTTTCAAACCCCAGCCGGATCATGGATTTTGCCCGCATTGACGGCGAGCTACGTCCCGGCCTGACGATTGTTCTGGTTGATCTGGTGCATTTTGAAGAACAGCTGGATAATAAATTGCTGGCTGAAACCATCGAGGCGCAGATCGAGAGTGCTGATCTATTCCTGTTAACAAAGAGCGATCTTGTTTCGGTGGCGCAAATTGATCATGTCACCGCCCTTTTAACCGGCCGCCAGCCCTTGGTGCCGGTGGTGACGCTGGATCAACAGCAAGAGGATTTTGCCAGCTTTTTGGTGTTTGACGACACTGCCCTGCCCCCTTTTTCTAAACCGGCGGGGCATCACCATGATGATCGCTTGCTACACAGTTTTCATTCCATCGCTATGGCGTGTGACTTGCCGATTGACCGGGCCCGCTTTAGCGCCATTGTGAAAGATCATAGCGCCCGTATTTTGCGCGGTAAGGGCGTGGTGAATTTTGCTGATAGCCTGCCAGAGGATGGTCACTCTATCTGGCAACAAACCGGCCGCCTAATCGAAATAACCAATATGCCTAGCCCCGATAATACGCCCGACATCTCTGGCACGAGCCGTATCATTGCGATCTCAACCGATGATTTGGCGCCGTTGGAGGATGCGTTCCGCACGCTTGGTTTTACCCCCGCGCCTAACATCTAAAGTGCCTAACCTCTAAAACGCCCTAAGCCTAATTATCAACGAGGTGACAGGCTGTTTGATGATCGCCGCCAGTGGGCAATAACGCTGGCACAGACGCGCGGCATATATCAGTCACATGAGGGCACCGCCCAGCAAAACGGCACTCGATCTGCTCTTTTGTCAAATCGGGTGGTGGACCGGAAATATCATGGCGCAAGACGGCTTCGGCGCGGGTTTCGATTTTGGGCACGGCGGATAGCAATGCTTGGCTATAGGGATGGCGCTGGGCGGCAAAGAACGCCTCGCGCTGTGCCCGCTCGACAAACTGGCCCATATACATAACCGCGATATCGTCACACATATGTTGAACGACACCCAGATCATGACTGATGAACAGATAGGTCAGGTCAAATTTGCGCTGTAGTGATTTTAGCAAATTGAGGATCTGGGCCTGCACCGCTACATCAAGGGCGGATACCGGCTCGTCGCAGATAATAAGAGAGGGACGCGGGGCAATTGCCCTTGCAATGCCGATACGCTGGCGTTGTCCACCAGAGAATTGATGCGGGAACAGGCGCTTTTGTTCGGGACGTAGGCCAACCGCGGCAAATAATTCATCGATGATTTCGTCCTGCTCGGCTCGGCTTGTATCTCCGGCATGGCGCAGGGGCTCGCGGACAATATCCTCGGCCCGCAAGCGCGGGTTGAGCGACGAATAGGGATCTTGGAAAATGATCTGCACACGCTGGCGGGCCCGGCGCAATTCGTCGCCGCTAAGGCTACCAAAATCAGTGCCGTCAATGATCAGGCTACCAGCTTCCTTTTCGACCAGACGCGCAACCGCCATTGCCGCGGTGGTCTTGCCCGAACCAGATTCGCCAACGATGCCCAATGTGCGCCCGCGTTCAATGTCAAAACTGACATTATCAACGGCAAGCAAGCTCTTGCGCTTGCCATCTGCATCACGGCCTTTAAGGCTATAACGCACGGACAGATCACGAACCTGAAGTAGAATATTGCTATCAGTCGATGTGGTCATGCGCCTGTTCCATGATTGTTCCAACAAGCAACATTATGCGGCGCGTCCTTTTTTACCGTGGCGGTTGCTATCGAAGTCGAAGGGGGCTGTTGATCGAGGCATTTCTGGGTCAGCCGATCACAGCGTGGGGCGAATAGGCATTGGTTTTTACCAAAGCTGGTGATCGATGGCACGATGCCGTCAATTTCCGGCAGAACATCCGGTAATGTTGATATATCAGAGCGAATATGTGGCACGCAGGAGATCAGCCCCCGCGTATAAGGATGGGAGGCGGCCTCGACAATTGTTTGCACGGGGCCTTCCTCAACCTTGCGTCCGGCATACATCACCAACATCCGCTCGGCCATCTGACAGACCGCGCCAATGTCGTGGGTAATCAGGATAATCGCCGTATCAGTGCGGGCACCAATGTCGCGCAACAGATCAAAAATCTCTGCCTGAACGGTGACGTCCAGCGCCGTTGTTGGCTCGTCCGCGATTAGAATTTCAGGCTCGCATGCCAAGGCAATGGCGATCATCACCCGTTGCCGCTGGCCGCCTGAAAGCTGGTGCGGATAATCATTGATACGCGCCTTTGCATCGGGAATTTTAACCGCGTCCAATAGCTTGATGGCGGTGGCCAATGCGGTTCCATGATCCATCCCGCGATGCCGCTTTAGGACCTCGCTAATCTGGTTCCCGATGGTGAAAACCGGATTAAGCGATGTCATCGGTTCTTGAAAGATCATCGAGATTTCATTGCCGCGCATATTCTGTAGCCGGCTTTCGTCGGCCGCGGCTAGGTCTTCGCCTTTGAACAATATCTGGCCAGACGCAATCCGGCCAATCGACGGCAATAGGCTCATCAGCGCCAATGCCGTCATTGATTTACCGCACCCGCTCTCGCCAACAAAGCTGATCCGCTCACCACGCTTTAGCGAGAAGGAGATATCGTCAAGAACCGGCCTTGTGCCTGCTTGGGTCTTAAATTCCACACGCAAATTGCGTACATCGAGAATTACATCACTCATCGCTGTCTCAATTTCGGGTTAAGCGCATCATTCAATCCATCGCCAATAAGCGAGATCGCCAATACCGTTACAAAAATCGCCAATCCGGGGATCGTTACCGTATAGCTGGCATCCAGAATATAGGTCCGGTTAGAGCCAATAATCTGGCCCCAGCTAACAACATTGGGATCACTAAGCCCGAGAAAAGCCAGACCAGCCTCAAACAGAATAGCCGAGCCGACCATCAATGCCGATTGCACGATAATCGGCGGCAAGGCGTTGGGCAGAATAATCGCGAAGATCAGTTTGAAATTGGTCGCACCAGCAGAGCGCGATGCCGTCACATATTCCAGCTCACGAATGCGCAGGAATTCGGCGCGGGTAATACGCGCAACCGCGGTCCAGCTAACCAGACCGATGGCAATCGTGATAATTTGCAGTGACGCCCCAAACAAGGCGACAATAACCATCGAGAAAAGCAAGGTCGGCAGAACCTGAAAGAACTCGGTAATGCGCATCAGAACTTCTTCGACATAGCCGCGGTAATATCCGGCAAAGGCACCAAAGGAAATGCCGATAAAGACACTCATCAAGGCGGCGACAAGGCCGATCGTGATCGACACCCGCCCGCCATGGAGCAATCCAGCCAAAAGATCACGGCCCAGATAATCAGTGCCAAGAATAAAACCGTCAGTGCCGGGCGGGGTGAACGGCATCCAGACCATCTCGAACGGATCGGTTGGATAGAATAGTGGCCCGAATATCGCTAGCAGGATAATGCAGACCAACACCACCATAGCAACCAGAGCGGCGCGGTTGGCGATAAACATCCTCCAGATTTCCACCGCCGGATGTTGGCTTTTAATGGCGTCATTATCCTCTTGATCACGAGCGGCGTTCTGGAGTGTGGCCAATTTCGTTTTAGCTGCCATATCCGTTACCCTTTATTTGCGATACGCGGATCAATTAACCGCAGGGCAATGTCAGTCAGCAGATTGCCGATGATTACCACCAACGCAGAAAAGAACAATATGCCGAGGATCGTGGGCGTATCACGCGCCAGAATAGACTGGAGCGCCAAGGTGCCAAGACCGGGCCAGCTAAACACCGTTTCAACCAACACCGCACCAGATACAACAGCAGAGAATTGCAAACCAGCCAGTGTGATCACCGGACCGAGAGAGTTTTTCAAAGCATGTTTGTAAATCACCTCACGCGGCGATAGGCCTTTGGCCCGCGCCGTGCGGATATAGTCAGAGCCCAGAACCTCTAGCATACTGGCGCGGCATAACCGGCTATAGAGCGCTAGAAACACCGAGGCGAGGGTGATCGCCGGTAGGAATAGATGATGCGCCACGTCCAGATATTGACGCCATAGCGGCGCATCCATCAATGTCACATCAATCATGTTCGCCACCGGAAAGACCGGGAATATCAACGAGAAGGTGATCAGCAACATGATGCCAGTCCAAAACACCGGCGCAGAATAACCGAACAGCGCTAGCAAGGTCACAAAATGGCTAAGCGCCCCGTTCGGTTTCTTGGCCGAAATTACCCCCAACACAACGCCGATGACCAAGGCAAAGATCTGTGCGGTGATGACCAATAGCAAGGTCGCAGGAAGACGCTCTGCAATCAGGTCGGTAACGGGTGTATTGAAAAAGAAGCTATAGCCAAAATCCAGATGCAGGACGTTCCAGAGATAAAGTCCCAACTGGACGATAAACGGTTTATCGAGCCCGTAATCGGCGCGGATCTGGTCCATTACCTCGGCGGTTGCACCGCCCATATCACCGGCAATAGTGTCGGCAATATCACCCGGTGCAATATGGATGAGGACGAAATTGAGGACCAGCACAGCAAAAAGTAGCGCAAGCGCATAGGCAAGCCGTGAGAGGATTTGTTTGGCAAGTAGCATGAAAAAAGTCCGATCATAAAACCGGTAGAAAGAATAAATAAGCGCGGTGCGCCGCATTAGGCCGCGCACCGCATATAGATTACTTTATATATACACGATCCAACGGCGATACAGTCGCCCAAATTCCGCGTGGGGCATTGCCCAGCTTGTTTGAGTGGATGGTGTGATAAGGCAAGGCATAGGCCCAGTAAACCGGCACGTCTTCAGCAACGATCTTCTGGAACTCCGAATAGAGTGCCTTACGTTTGGCAGGGTCCATTTCGGTCGCAGCCTGATCCAACAGCTCGTCAACACGGGCGTTTGAATATTGCTGTGTGTTTGACCAGATAACACCCTTTTTGATGTTGCTTGACTGGTATGTGCGGTGCACGCCGATAACCGGATCACCCCAGTTAAAGACAACGTCCCATGTCATATCAAAATCATGACCACCGACACGCTTTGCCCATGTTGGGAAGTCTGGTGATGAACGAATTTGCACATCGATACCGATCTTCTTCAACTGTGGCTTGATGTATTCGGCCTGTGCCTTGATACCGGCCCAACCATAATCAAGGGTGAGCGTGAAGCGCATATCATCATCACCGCGTGGATAGCCCGCCGCGTCGAGAATTTCATTGGCCTTGTCGATATTGACATCATAGTTCTCAACATCCGGCTCATAGAAAGGTGATCCAGGGTGGATGCCTGTGGAGGCCGGTGTTGATGTGCCAAGCATGATGACTTTGTTGATGAAGTTACGATCAACCGCATAGGCAATTGCCTGACGCACCCGCTTGTCAGCGGTCTTGCCAGTCTTGGTGTTAAAAGCCAACCATGCAAGTGGACCAATAGCGGCATAGCCTTCATTGGTTGCGGTTAGGCCATCTGCCTTTTTCAAACGGTTAACATCGCGCGGGTTCTGTTCAAATGCCGAGATATGAACCTCACCATTCTCAAGGGCAATCGCACGGGCTGAACCGTCCTTGATGATCCGCATTACGATTTTGTCTAGATGCGGGCGACCATCAATGAAGAAGTTTTCATTACGCTCGAGAATAACGTGCTGATCACGTTTGAATTCAACCAGCTTAAACGGTCCTGAACCAACAACACCTTCTGAATTTGCTGGGTGCTTTTTTGGGTCTTGGCCATCGCCATAAACATGCTCTGGAATAATCGGCAGAAGCTGTGATGACATCGCCAGCAACAGGGCTGGGTGCGGCTTTGACAAATTGATCACGGCGGTGTGCGCATCGGGTGTATCGACCGACTCTACCGGCGCAAACATTGTCTTGAATGGATGGTTTTCCTGAACAGTCTTGATCGAGAACGCAACGTCCGATGAAGTGATTGGCTCACCATCATGGAAAGTGGCCCCTTTCACCAAATTCAGCGTAACTGTCATGCCATCGTCTGACGTTGTCCATGACTCGGCCAAATAGGGCTGAGGCGTCCAGTCTTCGTCATAACGAATTGGAGCGGCAAATAGCTGTGTTCCTGGCTCACCTGTGGCGATACCCGATTGCACGGCTGGATTAAGGTGACGCGGTGTGTTCTGGATGGCCCAGATCAGCGTTCCGCCCTGCTTTGGATGATTGTCCGCCACGGCGGCAACATGTGGCACGGCCACGAATGCTGCTGCAATAAGCGTTGATGTGATTTTACGAAGCACTTCCCTCTCCTATCGACGTTAATACTTGCACTAATACTTGCATTGTTTCTTGATACGCTCGCTAAATCGCGGATGCTTGGCAAGTTAAAACAATGTTTTGGGTGAATTTGTCGTTTATTTCAAGACATAAACTAGCCTATCTTTTTCACCCCTGCCCAACAAAGAATAAGTCATAGAATAAGCCATAGAATAAGCCATAGAATAAGCCATAGAATAAGGCTGGAAATAAAGCTGGAAAACAGCACAGAATCAGTAGTGATGAAGCGTCAAAGGATCGATATCTATGAGTGAAGTGGTGCGATATGAGCGTGAGGGCGCGATTGCGGTAATAACCATCGCTAACCCGCCGGTTAACGCGCTCGGTGTTGCGGTGCGGCGTGGCCTGCGGGACTCGATCGATCAATTTGCCGCTGATGACCATGCCAAAATCGCTGTGATCTATGGTGAGGGACGATTATTCCTTGGTGGCGCTGATATATCGGAATTTGGCAAACCTTCTGAAGAACCGCTTTTGCCAAATGTGTGTACGCATATCGAAAATGCACCAAAACCGGTGATTGCGGCTATTCATGGCGCCGCGCTGGGGGGTGGCTGTGAGGTCGCATTGGGGGCGCATTACCGGCTCGCTATAAAAGGCACCAAAATCGGCTTTCCCGAGGTGAAAATCGGCCTAATTCCCGGGGCTGGCGGAACCCAGAGAATGCCGCGATTAACCGGCATTGCGCCGGCACTTGATATGATACCTGCGGGTGGGTCTGTCACCGCCGAGGAGGCGCTGGAAATTGGCCTGATTGATTATCTGGACGAGGGTGATGCACGTGATGCGGGCCTGGCCTATGCCGGTCGATTGCTGGCGCTTAATGTGGGGCCGCGCCGTATTGCTGATATGCCGTCACCAGAATTTGACGCTGATGCTTTTGACGAGTCGCGGGCCTTATGGGCGCGTAAATCGGCGGGCCAAGTGGCACCTCTCACCGCCATTGATGCGATTGCGCTAGCCTGTCACAAGCCGTTGGCTGAGGGCATTCCCGCCGAGCGCGAATTGTTCCATGAATTAATGGAAACACCGCAACGAGCCGGTTTGATCCATGCCTTTTTCAATGATCGCAAAGTCGCCAAATTACCGCAGATAGCGGATATTGCGCCGCGTGATATCAACGCTATTGGGGTGATCGGTGGCGGCACGATGGGCGCGGGTATTGCCACCTCGGCGTTGCTAGGCGGTTTATCGGTGACATTGATAGAGCGTGATGCCGTCGCCGCCGACAAGGCCAAAGACACGATTGCTGGCTATCTCGCCGGTGCGGTTGGGCGCGGCAAAATCAGTGCGGATCAATCGGATGCGATGCTATCGGATGCGCTGGTGACGGCAATGGATTATGCGGCGCTGTCACATGTTGATCTCGCGATAGAGGCGGTGTTCGAGGATATGGCGGTAAAATGTGACGTGTTTGCCAGTCTTGATGCGGTGATGAAGCCGGGGGCGATCCTTGCCACCAACACATCATATCTGGATATCAACAAGATCGCCGCGGTGACCAACCGTCCCGATGATGTGATTGGTCTGCATTTCTTTAGTCCGGCGCATGTGATGAAACTGCTGGAGGTGGTGGTGGCTGATCGCACCTCTGTCGAGGTCACGGCGAGCGCCTTTGCCCTTGCTAAACGCCTTGGCAAGGTAGCGGTTCGCGCTGGGGTGTGTGACGGATTTATTGGCAATCGCGTTTTGGCGGCGTGCCGTGCGGCGGCGGATCGTTTGGTATATGCCGGTGCCTCGCCCTATCAGATTGACGAGGCGATCACCGGCTTTGGTATGCCGATGGGGCCGTTTGCAATGTCCGATCTGGCCGGTTTGGATATCGGCTATAGTGCGCGCCAACGACAGGCCGAAATGCGCGATCCAGCTCTGCCGCCCGCGGTCATTCCACATTGGGCGGACGCGCTCTATCATTTAGGACGCCTTGGCCAGAAAACCGGTCGCGGCTATTACATTTATGAAAAGGGAAGCCGCAAAGGTACGCCCGACCCCGAGGTGCTGGCTCTTATAGACAAAGCCCGCGCGGATGCTGGTGGCACGTTGCGTGATTTTAGCGCCGCAGAAATCCAGCGTTTTTACATGGCGGCGATGGTCAATGAGGCGGCCAAAATCGTCGGTGATGGCATAGCCCAGCGCCCTCTCGATGTCGATGTCACCAAGCTATATGGCTATGGTTTCCCGCGTTGGCGCGGTGGGCCGATGCATTGGGCCGACCAAGAGGGGCTCGCCGAATTGCTGGATGACATCACCATGTGGGCACAGAGCGATCCTGAATTCTGGACGCCAGCACCGTTACTGGTCGCGCTGGTGGCAGATGGCCGCCGGTTTGCCGATTTGAACGCCGACTAGCCGTGTGCCCCGTAATTTGCCGAGATCATCTGGGTAATTAACCGAATATGGCGTTGATACTCGCGCAACGGCACCAACAATTGCTGTTGGGTCATTTCATAACCCTGCTTGTTACTGGTTGAGTATGTCTCTGGCTCCAGCAACGGGGCGGCATCGGCGGTTTTATTGTTCGGAAATTCCTCTTCAATAATCGCGCAGACAGTGTCGAAATCAAGCTGTAGGGCGGCACTTACCATATCGGCATTGCTGTTTCTGTTGGTTTCAGAAAAGCGTGGCACTTGGCTGACCTTGACCAACGCATCGGTAATCAACGCAATCCGGACCGCATGCAACAGATCCAACTCTAGCCTTTCATGGCCGATCGTCCGCACAGATCCAATGCCGAGCCGTTCAGACAGGCGGTAAAGATCAATCAGATCCTCGCGCAATTTCCAGACAGTCTGGCGCATCGAGTTACAAAACGTGGTTTCGTTCAAATGCGTTGCCAACATCCGGCACGCACGCTGGTTATCCTGTTGGGTGCCATGATAGGCACGGCTAACCCAATAACCATTATCGGTCAGGCGGGCATAGGATAGCACAGTGTTCAGCGAGCCCAGTTGCTTGGCTTTGTGCACATGATCCATACATTGCTGAAGGCGCGGTGATTCTTGATAAATTTCACAGAACTGGTCCGTATCCACCCGCGCGGCACTACCGATGCCCGAAATCACCACCGCTAGAAAACCTAGCTGTTGTAAAATGGCATTATGTGGAATGGCGCGGATTTTAGACGGATCGCGGCGTTCATTACCGGCCTGAACAACACGCTTTGCAGGTCTTGATCCGGTTTTTGGCAAAAGGTTGGAGCCAAATACATCAAGCGTCATACCATATTGCGGATTGGCAAATAGGGATTCGTGCCATTGCTTTAGCGATGAGAACAGATCCAGCGCAAATTCATTCTGGGTATAGAACGGATCATTGCGCCATGCCTGTGATGGGGTCTCGGTCTCGGCCAGAACCAATTGTGTGATTGTGCCTTTTGCCAGCGCATCACTGCCAAACAGACGATAGCCATCACCGCCTTGGAAACTGGATTGGTGATAAATCCGCACGCCGTTAGTCTGGGCATGGCTGCGCATAAATGGCGTCAGGATAAAATTCTGGCGATCGCGGATTGTTGGCCGCGCACAGCCCCGGCCAAGAGATTCGCCGTGGGTGTTGAAAATCAGCAATTCGATATCATTGCCAAATGTCTGCGCGCATAGCTCGGTCAATTTCACCTGTAGCCGTTCAATCGCAAGGTTCGCCGCAATCTGGCCCATGAAACGGCCAGCGTCAGAAAAGCCGAGCTGGATCGCAACACGCCCACGCCCGCGCAGATAATCCTGAACGGCCGGAAAACCAAAAATCTGGCGCATCATGCTAGCCCCATGTTCAAGACCAAAGGTAGTCTCAAACAATGGTGAGATGTCGAGCTTGTCCTTTAGGCCCAGCTTGTGGGCAAGATACAGCGCTGTCATATAAGTGATCGGCCGTTCGCATTCGGCAATCAATAGGCGGATCGCCTGATCGCTATCCACATGCTTTAGGAATTGCGCGGCCAGCATCAATTGCCGGCGCGCCGTGGCGGTTTCCTGATCGACCGTGGCAAAATTGATATCCCAGCTGTCTTCACTATCAATCCGGTTGGCGAGCCGTTCCATCAACAAACGTGATGAGGTAACGCCGTCACTAACCGACAGGCTACGCCCATCAAGAGAGCGCATTGCATTGCGAAGCTGGAGCGCGTTAATACGCAGATGAATCTCACCCATGCCGAAGCCATGCGTTGCCATATCCGCCGCAACCAATAGAACTGCGCGGGCGTGATCATCATCGGCAAGATTCTTGGCAATGCCGTGGATGGTGCTGGCAAGGCTGGCGCTGGCGGTCAATTTGTCGGGACGCTCGCTCAGGCTGTTTGCGGCGCGGGCAAAATTATCCGGGTCACCGTCAATCGCCAATAAATGATCGATATCCTGCCCACAGGCCGTTTGTTCATTTTCCAATTGGGCAATGATCGGATCCAGTGCGGCGTGACCGGCCGGATCCAATTCAATCGCCTTTAGATTGGTAACATAAAGGCCAAGCGCCATCTGCTTTTCCGACAGGCGCAGCACCAGAGAGTCAATCCAGCTGATATCAGAGCGGCCATCCAAATCATAACCAACCCATGTGGACACACCCAGCATGACTGGCAATTCATCACGCCAATTGCCCGGATTGCTTTGGGCGCGAAGTTGCAACACGGCGTCATTGGTTTCGATAATCGCGCGGCGTGCATTGACCAACGCCCGCATTGCTTCTTTATGTTCTTGACGTAGGGTAATGCCAGCGCGCGGCTCATACGCCTCTGCCGGATTTTCAAGCGCAATCGGCTGATTATTGCCAAGCGCAACGGCGGCGTCGCACAGTTCAGCCGAGGCCTCTGGCTGTAGGGCAAAAACCGGATGGGCGGTAAATACGGCGCGGTAAAGAGGCCGGTCAAAACGGCGGTCGGCAAGACGGGTTGTGGCCGTTACAAAATCATCCCCTCCGGCATCTTTAAGGCCAGTTTGCACGGCCAAGGCATTGGCCCGCTGTTGCCACACATTGTCGCCAATCATGCCAAGCATGTCGCTAATGTCGCTGATGTTGATTTGCTTGTGATAAAGCTGGTCAGAAATCATATCGGCGAGCGATGAGATCGGGTTAATGTCAGAGAGCTGCATACCCTGTTGACGCAAGTCACGGAGTGCGTCTTGATATTTAGCGAAAAGAGTGCTGGCTGAATCGGACATAGCTTATCCTGCGTCTATACCTGTATATGGCCTGGGATCGGCCTGAATTTGGCGGTTGAAAAAAGTTACGCATAGGTAGTCTGAATTCGCGCAAAGGTCAACTTTTGCCTAGGTTTTAGAGCATCAGAAAGGGCCAAGAATGGGGTTATTTTTTGGTCATAACGCCCAGCACATCCCAGCATGCTCCCATTGTATGATAATCAACTTTGCCAGCTGGCGATTTATACGGCTCGATCCATTTGCCTTCGCGGCTGGTTATGCGGAACCACGCGCCGTATTTATGGTCGATCAAGTGATCCCATGACCAGGCCCATAGGCGGTTATAATCATCGCGGTAACGGCTGTCGCCTGTGCGGTCATAAAGGCGCCATGCAGTGGCGATAGCTTCGGCCTGAACCCAGAAATATTTATGCGCATCGGCAAAGCTGCCATCCGGTGCATAGCCATAAACCAGCCCGCCATATTCTGGGTCCCAGCCATTATCAAAGGCCTTGTGATAGAGCGAGACTGCGTTTTCAAGGTGCCAGTCAGCTGGATTATGGGCGTCAATCTGCAATAGCAGCTTTGCCCATTCAACCTGATGTCCGGGCTGGAATCCCCATGGTTTGAACAGATCGTCTGGCTTGTCGATATTGTAATCCCAATCCGGCGCCCAATCTTTGTTGTAATGTTCCCATATCTGGCCATCCCCAAGCGCCGCCAAATCGATCGTGAATTTATGCGCAACACTATCGGCGCGGTCCAGATAGCGCTGGTCTCCGGTGGCCTCATAGGCGGCGATTAACGCCTCGACCATATGCATGTTAGCGTTTTGCCCGCGATAGCTGGACAGGGTGGTGAGGGTGTCATCATATTCATCGGCATAGGCATTGTGGGCTGGCTCAAAGAATTTATCCTCAAGAAAATCCCAAACATCACTGATCATGTCAGCCGCGCCAGCGATCTTTAGGTGATTCGCCGATGCCGCCGCCAGCATTACAAAGGCGTGACCATAGGCCATTGCACGGCCATCCTCGATTTGCGCGCCATTGCGTTGCCACAGATAATGCCCGTGCGGGCTCAAATGATGGGTTTCGAGATAGCGTAATCCATGCGCCGCCCATTCCGCATAATGTGGTTTCTTGGTCTGGATAAAGGCGTTGGCATAATTAAAGACAAAGCGTGTCGAACTCACCAGATGACGGGTGTCAACGTCGTATAGTGAGCCATCATCACGGAAATGGTGAAAAAAACCGCCAGCCGGATCAAAGGCTACCGGTTCGTAAAAGGCAAGAATATCAGCAACATGCTGGCGCAAGAACGCGGCGGTTTCAAAATCTGGCTTTGGCGGAATTTCAACAGATTGCATATTTTGTCATGTCCGAATTTGGTGTGAATTGGCCTCATTATCACCGAGGTGGCGAATAAAAGGTAAAGTTTTCTCATTATATAAAACTAATTTGCTTGATTCCGAAAGCGCTTTCGGAATAGCGTTTTTTTCTAAGGTTGAATTTTGGAGCAGCGATGCAACGCGTTAGTTTAAAATTCCTGGCGAAAGAACTATCCCTTTCCGAGGGTACGGTGTCGCGCGCGCTCAACGGATATTCCGACATTAGCCAAGGGACAGTCGAGCGGGTCCGCGCTGCTGCGGAAAAATATAATTATCGTGCAAACCATAATGCGCGACGCCTTGCAACCGGCGTTGCCGAGACCGTTGCCTATATGATGCCACCTGGCTCAGGCGCCATTTCCGAACCGTTTGTTGCACATTTGCTAGAGGGAATTGGCCAATCGCTGGCAACCCGTGGCTGGGATTTGCTGATGGTGCAAGTACCGTCTGCCGAGCAGGAAGCCGAGGCCATCCGTAAATTGGTAACAAGTGGCAAGGTCAGCGGTCTGGTGCTCTCACGCCCTTATAAAAAGGATGCGCGGATAGAGCTGTTACGAAAAATGAATTTTCCTTTCATTGTGCACGGCCGGTCGGTCAATCACGATGATTATGCGTGGTATGATGTCGATAGTGAGACCGCCTTTGTTACGGCTGTTGATCACCTCGTTATGCTTGGCCATCGCCGCATTGGTTTTGTTGGCGCCCCCACTTATTACAATTTTGCGCAGATGCGTTTGGACGGATACAAAAAGGGTCTGG
>Ga0209654_1001544_pt1 | contig 18006 bp, 11 predicted proteins | sample SaaInl1SG_22_DNA_FD_184646 | JGI IMG/M metagenome (GOLD analysis project Ga0209654, IMG submission 184646) | Marine microbial communities from expanding oxygen minimum zones in the Saanich Inlet - ESP_161SG_22_DNA (SPAdes) (version 2) | ecosystem: Environmental > Aquatic > Marine > Intertidal... | reverse complement strand
TTTCGCAAGGCAGAAAGTTTCCTATTGCGAAATTCCTGATATTAACCGGTGTATTGGTTACGGCAGCTTATATCGGGTATAAAATATATGACGACTATCAAAAGAGGAAACTTGAATAAACGAAAATGTTGTGATCTTTTTAATCGTTTAGTTCTCTCAACAGTATTGAAGCTATTCCATTTTATTATCAGACATTATAGAATTAGATAATTAAAAATAGAGCACTTAGCTAAAACCGTCTTTTATCATCCAAAACCGTCTTAAAGCAGTAAATAACGTCAAGAATCGTCCAAAGATGATTCTAGACGTTATTGAACTTATTCTAAATTGCTGTTATACCTTGCTTAAATTTATTTTACGTTATGGTGTGTTAATTGAAAAATCACACTTTCAAGAATAATTAGCAGAAAACCAAAAATCATAAACCTTGAATATAATGCAAGTTAAATTTTGTAGAGCTTAATAAATAATGGTCGGAAATAATTAATGCGACGGTATCGGTCGTTATAAAAAAACCAATTCCATAACTACTCCTCATAAGATTCAATTATCCCATTCTCTTTACTTAAGTAGAAACAGTCCCTCCCCATCTAGAATGCTTTCATTAAACTGAAAGCCTTCTTTTTGAATTCTTCCTGAGTTAAATTAATCAAGTAACTCTGGTTCAATCCATGTAAGATTGCCATTGAACCAAAACATATTTCGATTTTCCATTCTCCTTTCTTTCTAGAAAGCCAAATTCAAAACAGAAATATACACTCAGGTAACCTTAAATCATGTTAATAACATTCAAAGTCCCTTAGATTCATTAAATTTGACTTAAACCCATAAAGGAAATATATGTAACAGTTACATATATTATATTGTTGTACACAAGCTCTGAAAAGCCAGCCGCACAGTCAAGCACATTTCATTTTGATCGTACCTCAAAAAATAAAAAGAGCTTGCCTTTTCCCTACGCTCACCCAAACTGAATGATTATTTATCTACTCATTTAATGAGATATTGAAAATAGTTTTTTACATTAGTGGACTGAATTAAACAATTCAAAAAAATGAACCGAATAAAAGAGGTTTTAGAAGAAAAAGGAATCAAACAAATCTGGTTAGCCGAACAGTTAGGCAAGAGTTACAACATGGTAAACTCATATGTCCAAAACAGAAGACAACCAAGTATTGAATGCCTTTATGAAATTGCTGAAATATTAAAAGTAAGCGCAAAAGAACTTTTAGTTGAACATGAATAAGAAATATACATTTATTGACCTATTTGCAGGTTGTGGTGGATTAAGTGAGGGCTTCTACAAACAAGGTTTTCATGGTTTAACACATGTTGAATATGATCATTATGCTTGTAAAAGCCTCCGAACTAGAATGAAACATTATGGCTACCAAGAGAATGAAATAAGTGTTCTAGAGAAAGATATAACTGATAAAGATATTATTGAACAAATTGAATTAGAAGTATCAAGTAAGTCAGTCGACTTATTAATTGGTGGACCACCATGTCAAAGCTTTTCATCACTAGGTAGAGCGAAAGATGTAAACGGGATGCAAGATGACCCAAGAAATTATCTCTTTGAGAGTTATGAAAAGATCTTAAATCATTTCAAACCTAAAATATTTGTCTTTGAAAATGTAACTGGTTTGTTAACTGCAAAACTAGGAAAAGAGAAAACAGTAAATATTATTCTAAAAAAGCTTGGTCAGGACTATAAACTAATCAAATCCCCAAATGATATGGTCTTAAATTCTTGTGATTACGGTGTTCCGCAAGTAAGAAAAAGAATCATCTTAATTGGGGTTAGAAAAGATATAGGAATCAATCCAAAAGAAATTTATAATGGAATATTAAAAACACATTACAATCCTGATTCCTCAGATTTAGAAAAAAAGGGCAAGAAAAAATATGTAACAGTTAAGGATGCTATTTATGACCTACCTGCAATCAAACCAGGTGAAGGCGTAAAAGTAGTTGAACACAGAGTTAATAAATGGAATAACTACTTATCGAAAGTAAGATCTGAAAATGACTCTACTTTGATAGATCATGTGTCTAGAACACACAACGACAAAGATCGCAAGAGGTATCATGAAATGAGTAAAAACAAATGGACATTCAAAGAATTACTAGAAAAAAACCCCTCCCTAAACCATATTAAACAAAGAGTATTTAACAATAGTTATGTTGTGCAGTTTTGGGATAAACCTGCAAGAACTATTATTGCTCACTTGTATAAAGATGGTAACCAATTTATACATCCAGATCATAAACAAGAACGAACAATAACTCCTCGTGAAGCAGCTAGACTTCAATCATTTCCTGATGATTTTGTTTTTGAAGGCTCGAGAACACAACAGTACAAACAAATTGGGAATGCTGTACCGCCATTAATGGCTGAAGCTATCGCCAAGAGTATTAAAAAAGTTTTAGCAAAGTTATAAGATGTTTCAAAATATAAGCAAAATAGAAAATACAAGAGAAAAGAAATTTTTCATTGAAAAAGTTAATTTCTTCATCAAACTTATAAGGATTTTTGCACAAAAAAATAACCTTATTGATTCTTCAGTAGATTCAAAAATATCAAATGATACAATAAAAAGACTGAAAGAGCTTAAAATAATTGAATCAAACTCGGAAGATGAGCAAAAGCAATTAATAAAAGTTCTAAAAGCACCTGTTTATAAAGAATTCATTTCAGCGATCAATTATAATCTTAAACATCAAAAAATAATCGGAGATTTACTGAATAATCTAGACCCAAGTAAAAGAAATATTATTCAAGAAAAATCTAACAAAAAAACCGGACCAAGAACTGTTGATTTTTTCTGTGGCGCTGGCGGTTTAAGCCTTGGATTCAGTCAAGAAGGATTTCAGATTGATCTTGCGAATGACTATGAAGATGTTTGCATAGAAACCTTTCGATATAATCATCCCGAAGTTGCTAATGATAGAGTGATATTAGGTGATATTAGGGATATAGTAAACCATATTGAAGATTATTTAGATAAAGATATTGATGTTGTTATTGGTGGACCACCTTGTCAAGGGTTTAGTTCTGCTAATCAACAAAGAATCATTGATGACCCTAGAAATGAACTTTATAAATATTATATAAAAGCAGTTGAAAAAATTGTGCCCAAATTCGTAGTAATGGAGAATGTTAAGGGTATGCTACCACATGCTAAACAAATCATAGAAGATTACGATAACATTAGTGCTAAAAAGAATAATAAAACGTATTCGTATAAAGTTGATTGCAATGTTTTAGTTTCAAATGACTTTGGTGTTGCTCAAAAAAGACAGCGTTTAATCTTTATAGCTATCAGAGATGACATTGTTAAAACACAAAAAATTACGCCCTCAGATATTTTTAAAGAAATAGAGAATGGTCATAAAAACACTAAAAGCCATGTTTTAAGAGATGCTCTTGAATACATAAAGCCTCTTGATGCTCCGCGAATTAAGAATATGACAGAAGTAGATGATGAAATTACGGGAAAAAAGGTGGATGTAAATCAATTTCACGGCAATGAAAACTCTTATTTAAAGCTTATCAATGAAGGTAGAAAAATAGAATATGTGTTCAATCATAAGGCTAGATATACAAATGATATAAATTATGAAATATATGGTACTCTAGAACAAGGTGAGGATGGAACAAGTGAAAAAATCAAACACATAATGCCATACCAGCATAGGAACCATATTTTCAAAGATAAATATTTTAAGCTTATTGCTGACAAACCTAGTAGAACTATTACAGCACACCTTAAAATGGATTGTCATTCTCATATTCATCCATCTCAAACAAGAAGTATAACACCTCGAGAAGCAGCTAGAATACAATCGTTTCCTGATGATTATTTATTTTTAGGTGCATATTTAAAAACATACATGCAAATAGGTAATGCTGTTCCTCCAGTAATGGCAAGAGGTATTGCTAGAGTTATTAAAAAATATTTGTAAAATGATAGTTGAACAGATAATAAAAACACTTAACAGCACTGAACTTGGTCTTAAGGGAGCAAATGAACGTTACGCTCAATGCAGACAGATAGATTGTTTAAAAGAATGGCACAATGATGCAGACTCCTCTCATAAAATAGGTTTCATTGATAAGGAAACTGGAGATCAAATAAAATTTAATATTTATTTTAAAGGGCAATTAAGAGGAGTAAACAATTCTGAAAATAGAGAAAATAGAATTGCTTCAGGCGTAGATTATTTTATAACACGAAAAAACTTAGAGCCCGGGGATGAGATTCTGTTTGAAAAAACAGTTAAAACTAATAGTGATAAAACCCTGATAACAACATATTATGTAGATGTTAAAAAATATTCTAACAGAGTTACATTTCAGATAACAAGAGGTTTATTGGAGGCACTAAATATTGATAGGTTGAGATCGCATATTGATAGTTATGGCAATATATTTAGTGTTAATTACAAGGGGAATTTGATGAGTTGCCAGATAGAAATTTTTGATGAGAAATATTGTAAAATAATTTTTTCAGAAAATGAAGCTGAGCCATTTCACATATCAAATATTTCTTCTGATGATTTGTTGATTTTTGATCTTCAAAATGGCAAATTATTAAGTATTGACCCTCTTCTCTATAGTCGTTTTCAATTTTAAAAATTAATTCTCAAAAATTATGTCAAAGAAATATTATAAAATAAAATTAAACTCATTGCAAAACACTTTTTCAAAAGTTGATGCGGGGTCTAATGTATATTTTGAGATTCAAAATTCATCTGAATCTTTGGATTCTATTCAACTTGAAGAAGAAGATGTAGTTTTAGCGACTCAATCTGATGAAATTTTTTACAGTTTTTCGGTATCGAATCAAAATGACACAAGAGTTCAACTTCATAAATCATTTGAAATTGAAAAATCATTTGACTCTAATATCGATAAGGAAGGTGTGATGTTGGAAATTGATGAAGTAGAATACAATTCAATTTGCACAAGTCTTTTTACTGATTATAATAATGGTGAAGTACCATTAATTGCAAGGACTCATTTGGATAATCTGAAAGAGGAATTTGCGGCATGGTTATTTCAACTAGGCAAATACTCAAGGGTTTATAAAAAAGATAGAACAATACTAATTGAAAAATTAGAAGAGTATGAAAATGCTTATGAAATTGATTTTGGAATTAAAATTTTTGACTCCCAAAATATTTCAATTGAAACTATTATTGAGGAATTAGAATCAAATATTATAGACGATTCAGGAAAAATAGGAGATTTGAATAGAAAAACAGTTGGTAATGGATCAGTAAAAGCTATTTTAGGTACTAACAATTATATTAAATTTTTAAAAGAAAAAATAACTAAGGAAAAAATATCTTCTTCCAACTCACCTAGAGTTAAAGGAATTAACAAAATCTATTTTGGAGCCCCTGGCACAGGTAAATCATTTCAAATTACAGAAGACCTTAAAGAAGTTGATAATGTTTTTCAAGAAAGAGTCACCTTTCACCCAGAATATGATAATGCTTCTTTTGTTGGTGGATACAAACCGATTACTGATAAAAATGGAGATATAAAATATGAATTTGTACCACAAATATTTACAAATACATATGTCAAAGCATGTAATGATCCAGATCATCAATATTATCTAATAATAGAAGAAATAAATAGAGGTAATTGTGCGGAAATATTTGGAGAATTATTCCAATTATTAGATAGGGACCCTAAATATTATATAACACCATCTAATGAGTTACTTACTTACTTAGAAAATAATGTTTCTATTCAAAAAGCATTCAAAGAAGGTAAAATGCTTTTACCAGATAACTTAAGTATTTTAGCTACAATGAATACTTCAGATCAATCTTTATTTCCTATGGATAGTGCTTTTAAACGTAGGTGGGAGTGGGAATATATTCCAATTAATTACGAAAAAGATGTTGCTAAAAATAGATCTGCAAAATTTAAAATAATAATGCCAGATGAAAAATCAATTAACTGGATTGATTTTATAGAAAAAGTTAATCAAAGAATACAAAATAATAGAAATCTAGGAATGGATAAATGCATTGGGAATTATTTCATTAAACCTGATGTGAAAGATGAAATAAATATTGATCAGTTCATTTATAAAGTATTATTTTATTTATGGAATGATGTTTTTAAGGATGAACCAACAGATTCAATTTTTAAGGGAAGTATAAGCTACCAAGATTTTTTTCCAATTGAAGAAAATGGAGCGAAATTAGTTAATTCGATTTTCGTTGATTTAAAAATTATCGAAGAGCCTGAAGTATAAAGTAATATGCGGATATTAATAGAAGGACAGAGCTATTTAGTTAAAGATTTAAAACAAATCTTTAACACTCCTATGTTTTATACACAAAAGGGAGATTCTGCTATTATTAACTCTGTTGGATACTATTATTCACAAGAAAAAAACCAAGTTATTTATATGCTTCCTAAAGTTTTTATGGCATCTGAAAACCTGGAAGATGATGAGACACATTGTTTATGGGATAAGAAAAATACTATATTCAAAAAGCCAAGTGGGGAAGGTTATTTAACTCTTGAAGAACTTTATAAATTAGACAAACTACAAGGGTCCATAAAGCATGAAAGTAAATATGAATGGATACGTCATATAACTATAAGTTTTTATAATAGCCTAATTGAATTTAAAAAACGGAACTGGAAAACTACTATTCTAAATTCGGGGAACAGTAATGATTTAAATACTAACCTAGGGGATAATGAATACTCATATTTGGACCTTGTACTAAGTTTTATAAATTTTTATAAAAAAAATAAATCTATTATTTTACTTAAACATATTGAGCAAATATCAAGTCAAGCAAAAAAAGCTAAATGGGAAAAAACAATTCGAAAAACTAATCCTATAATTAGTAAAAGTGGCTCCCCAATTTATTTAGAGGTTAGAAATAAAAAGACAATTGTTAATTTAAATGAAGAGTTACTCGTTTACTTTTTTTCAATCCTTAATCATTTTAAGGAAGAAAATAACCTCCATATTTCTATTGATAAGAGTTATAATTTAATAAAAGGAGAAGCATTTAAAAACCTTCAAAAAAATGGTTTAGGGTTGTCCAAATTAAGGAAAATAAAATACAAATATTTTTCAGATACAATGAAACGAATGTATCGTTTGTGCGAGTTGTATTTTGATACTACTCTTTCTGGGTCTATTAGAAAACAGAATGAAGAATTTATCAGTTTTACAAAATACAATATTGTATTTGAAGACATGGTTGATAAATTATTAACTGAAGAAACTGATTTAGATGCTTATGATAAGAAAATTGGTAAAGGAGATATAAGTATTAAAAAATTAAAAAATAATGATGATGGTAAAATCATTGATCACCTATTTGAATATGAAAGTCTAATTGACACTTCAAATATATTTTATATTGGAGATTCTAAATATTACAAACCAGGAAATGTTGCTGATAAACTTTCAATTTATAAGCAATTTACATATGCAAAAAACATTATTCAATACAATATTGATTTGTTTAACAGTTCTCCTAAAGTATACGAATCAAATAAATTAAAATATAGAGATAATATTACTGAAGGTTATAATATCACCCCCAATTTCCTACTATATGGTATAATAAATGATCATGAGGACTTTAAAAATGATCATCTTGAAACAATATCTAAAAAATGTAAAGATAGTATTAAGCATTCGTATCATTGGAAAACTAGAATATTTGATAGGGACTCATTGTTTATTTCTCAATACAAAATCAATTACCTTTTTGTATTAAATGCATACACTGAGTTAAGTCAAACTTCATTAATAGATTACAGGAATTCAACTAAGGATAAATTTAGAAGTGATTTTATTAAATATTTCGAAGATAAAAAAAATTCTAATTTCACATTTTATAGATTGAAATTGCAAAATTTAAAACAATTTGTAATTTCAAATTTTAAAATATTAAATGGAAAATGTTTCAGTTTAAATAGTACTAATTTACTTATAGCTATACATGAAAAAGATAAAGAAGAAGCTGAAAAGCATGGAGAAGAATCGTTGAAAGAATTTTTAGAGAATAAAAAATTAATTGACTTTTCGAAAAACTCAAAAGATATTTTCAACTTTCCCAAAAAGAAAGCACAAGAATTCTCAACTCATGAATCTAATGATGTATATAGTATTGCAGCAGAAGAACAGTCCTTATATAGTAAAGAGAAAAAATAATACTACATACATTTGAGCTATTACTAGAAACATTTTGTGGCAAGAAAAAATATCCTGATTCAAGTAGATGGACTAAAACATTAAGACCATATAATACGGTTCTGGCGCATTAATTATTTTTCAAACCTTTTTCAATAGAATTGCACTTTCTTTAAAAATGAAAAAAAACATTAGGTTTTAGTTTAATCCGACAGAACCTCATTGTACTTCGCTGTTTGTATTAAAACTTGGTTTTCTGGTCAAATAATTATTGAAATACTTTATTTATTCCTTTTTGTATTATTTAATGTTTATTTTTACAATAATGAATCATACATTCACATAAATTGTCGTGAACAGAATAAAAAAATAGAGTTGATTCCAATTATTGATTTATTTGCTGGCCCAGGCGGTCTTGGGGAGGGATTTATGTCTTTAAAACATGATTCTGGCAAACTTGTGTTTGACATTAAATTATCGATTGAAAAGGATGATAACGCTCATAAGACTCTAACATGGCGTAGCTTTTACAGACAATTTGTGAAGGCAGCTAAACCAATTCCAACAGAGTATTATAAAGCTTATAAAGAAACCAATCTCAATAAACGAGAAGAGATCATCGAGGATACACTTGATAAATATCCAGAAGGTATAATTGCTCGAGAAGAATCTAGGTTGGTAGAGCTTGGTTCAAAAAAATGGCCTAAAAAGACAGTTGATAAAATGATAAGCGATCAACTTAGGAATGTTAAAGATTGGGTTTTGATTGGAGGCCCTCCATGCCAGGCATATTCTAATGTGGGCAGATCAAGAGTTGGTGGCATCAATAAGGATGATAATAGAGTATACTTGTATCAAGAGTATCTTAGAATAATCAAGAAACATAAGCCAGCAATTTTTGTAATGGAGAATGTTAAGGGCTTACTCTCTGCCAAGGTAGATGAAGAAAAAGTTTTTGATTGGATGAAGAAGGATTTGGCCATCAATGGTAAGTACAAGATCCATTCATTCGTTAAGCCCGTTGAAGAAGATCATGATTTTTTAATTCGATCTGAAGAATTTGGGGTTCCTCAAAAAAGACATAGGGTTATTCTTTTAGGAATTCGGTCAGATTTCAAGCATCAAGGTGAGTATTTGGAGAAGAAAGGCGAGGTAACTCTAGAATCTGTAATTGGAAAAATCCCTGAAGTCCGTAGTGCTCTGAATAGAGAATTTGTTAAGTACCACACATCAGAGAAATATGAGAATGGCAATTCTAAAAGAGTTTATAAAAACTTGAAGGACTCGGATTTGAATTGGTTAAAGTATATAGACAAATACATCGCTAAGATTAAGAAGTGGGGAGACCTAGAATTGAATGGGTTGAGTGGTGGGCCAAAACAAATTACGGCTGGAATCGGTAATGAATTTATAAAAACCGGAAAGACTATTTCTCCAAAGCATGCTCTTCATGATTGGTATGTTGATTCTCGACTAAAAGGTCTTGCGAACCATGAGTCTAGAGCACATTTAACTCAAGACTTAATGCGCTATTTGTTTGCAAGTCTTTACGTAGAGAAAAATGGGACCTTCCCTAGGATGGATGATTACGCCAGGCACAGTAAGGATTTGGTACCAGACCATGCGAATGCAGCGTCAGGAAAATTTAACGATCGGTTTAGGGTGCAAGTAAAAAATAGACCAGCTACAACAATCACCAGCCACATATCAAAAGATGGGCATTACTTCATTCATTACGATCCGAAGCAATGTCGATCATTAACGGTTAGGGAGGCAGCACGTATTCAAACATTCCCCGATAACTATTTGTTTAGAGGGAGTAGAACACAACAATTCCATCAAGTAGGAAATGCTGTGCCACCTTATTTGGCTTTTCAATTAGCAGGTATTGTGAATAATATTTTGAGTAAAAAGAAATGATCGAAGATTTTAAAAACATAGCGCAAGAAGAGACTCCACCGGAAGCAAGTGCAATGATCAATACATTCAGGGCATTTGGATATAATTTAAGAACAGCGATTGCTGATATCATTGACAACAGTATCTCGGCAAAAGCAGAAAATATTTGGATTGAATATAAATGGGATGGAGCTGAATCTTGGGTGACAATCACAGATGATGGATACGGGATGAACCTTGAGGGACTGAAGTTAGCAATGACACCAGGAAGTAAGGATCCAAAGGACGATAGAGATGAGTATGATCTAGGAAGATTTGGACTAGGATTGAAAACTTCATCGTTTTCACAATGTAAACGATTGACGGTTGCGACAAAAAGTGAAGGGTTTAATGTTATTAATCGTTGCTGGGATTTAGACTATGTGAACGAAACAAAGAAATGGTCTTTGCTAGATTATATTTCAGATAAATCTTTAGCGAACAAACTCGAAGATCTTAAATCTGGTACAACTGTTATCTGGGAAAAATTAGATCGTTTGGTTGGAAATTCAAATAAGCAGAATGAAGCCGCGATGAATGTGTTCCTTGAGGAGTTCGCCCTAGTTGAGGAGCATTTATGCTTGGTATTCCACCGTTACATGGAGCAAAAGAGGATCAATATTTTAATGAATGGAAATAAATTGGAGCCTTGGGATCCTTTTATGAAACATGCTGAAGGGGGCCAACTAGTAGCTAAAGAAGAATTGGACAAAGCACAGGTGAAAGTTAAATGCTATGTACTTCCACATATTTCAAAATTGTCAGCGGAGGAGCGTAAACAAGCAAAGACAGATGAATGGTATAAGCTGCAAGGTTTTTATATTTATCGACAAAACAGACTTCTACTGCACGGCGATTGGCTGGGATTGTTCTCTAAAAATGAACATTATAAGAATGCTAGAATATTGATTGATATTCCCAATAAATTGGATCATGATTGGAAAATTGACATCAAAAAAGCGACTGCAACTCCGTCGTTTACAGTACGAAAAGATTTAATTCGTTTAGGGAAGTTGGCAAGGTCGAGCGCTGGTTCAATTCATAGATTTCGAGGCAATCAAATCATGCTGGATGATTCAATTAAATCATTCGATTTTCAATCTGTTTGGAAAGCTAGAAAAACAAGAGATGAGGCCCGTCATTATTACGTGAATCAAGAACATACTTTGATAAAGGGATTATTGGAAAAAGATTCAATCTCAAAAAAGGAATTTAAGACAGTAATAAAGCTAATTGGAGAAACTACCCCGGTGGAATCAATTGTTCAGTTCCACAGTGAAGAACCTGAAAGTCATGAGTTGAGAGATACAGGGCGTGATTTGGATCAGGGTACAATTGAACTTGCGACAATGATGTATAAGTCTTTGATTGCTACAAATACAAGTCCTGAAATTGCGGTAAAACAAATATTTAATATCGAACCTTTTAACCAGTTCCCTGAATTGGTTCAATACCTGAATTAATGGAACAATTTAATAATGCTCTAAACATAGCACGGATTCTTTTAAGTAAGTACGATAAGTCGGAACTAACAGAAGAAACAGTTGAAAAGGAAGTGAAAAACGTATTTCTCTATCCTGGTTTTGATGAGGTAAAAGAAGATATCCTCTTGGACTATATGAAGGCGGAATTGGAGATTCATTCTGGTGAGGTTACAATGTTGGTTGAAGCCGAAGTGACCCCATGGTTGCAGGATGAAAAGAGTAACATTGATTGGGGTTTATGGAAAAGATATCGCTCCTACTTAACTTCTGATCAAGGATTCCCTGCAAATACTGTTTCTAGTATAGATGATGTAACGGATAAGATTTTAGATAAGTGCATCAATCCCAAAGTTAAAGGAGGATGGGATAGAAGAGGAATGGTTGTAGGTAATGTGCAGTCAGGAAAGACGGCTAATTATATGGGCCTTGTAAATAAAGCTACTGACGCAGGTTATAAATTAATTATAGTTATCGCTGGTATTCACAATACACTTCGTTCTCAAACTCAAGTACGTGTTGATGAGGGATACATTGGACGAAATAGTGCAGATTTTATACAAAGACAAAAGAACGTTAAAGTAGGAGTCGGAAAGTACCCAGCTGATACTGAAATTTACTCTTACACTTCTTCGGATAGTAAAGGAGATTTCAATAGGTCAATAGCAACGAAAATCAATGTTCCTATTGGAGGTAAAAGCCCAACTGTACTGGTAATAAAGAAGAACAAGAGCATTTTAGAGAACCTCATATTGTGGTTAAACACCTTCGCTAAGGATGTAAATGGAGAACGAAAAATCCTAAATGTACCTATGCTCGTTATTGATGATGAGGCAGATAATGCTTCCGTCAATTCAGGTACTGAGTTAGAAGTTAGGACAATAAACAGGTTACTTAGAACGATGCTTAATCTGTTTAATCAAAATACGTTTATTGGCTATACTGCAACCCCTTACGCAAACTTATATATTCCATCGACGTGGAGTGATGATCTTCAGACAAACGTTAAGGACATTACGCTGAAAGTTGGGGAAGATCTCTTTCCAAGAGATTTTATTGTAAATATTAAAGCACCTAGCAATTACATCGGTGCAGCTGCTGTTTTCGGATTTGAAAACAATAAAACTGGTGAAGAGAAAGAAGGGCTTGATATAATAAGGGATGTAGATGATCATGAAGCATACTACCCTCGATCAATCAATAAAGACAATAAAGATGATCTACCAGATGGATTACCAACTACATTAAAAGAAGCTGTAAAAGCATTTATATTGACGAATGCAATTAGGAGATTAAGAGGACAAGGCAACAAGCATTCATCAATGTTAGTTCACGTGGCATTGAGAGTTCTTTGGATTGACCGTACAGCTTGGTTAGTTAATGAATTACTTAGAGATTATAAGAATCAAATTAAATCTGGACAAGGCAATATTTTGAGCGACCTCGAAATGATGTTCGAAAATGATTTCAAGTTAACTACGCAAGTGGTAAAAGAAGCAATAGATTATCATGACCCGAATATTATTGAGCATACTTGGGATGAGGTGAAGACTGAGTTAATAGCTGCGGTTACTAAAATCGAGGTTCGAGCAGTACATGGTCTTAAGAAGACAAGTTCATTAGAGTACCATAATATCGAGGAGATTAATTACAATTCGTACCAGAAACAAGGATTGTCTGTTATTGCTGTCGGTGGAAATAAACTAGCTAGGGGTATTACGCTTGAAGGTTTATCAATCAGTTATTACTTGAGAACTACTCGCATGTATGATTCATTGATGCAGATGGGAAGATGGTTTGGTTACAGACCAGGTTACGTAGATCTATGTAGATTGTATACTACGGAGACATTGGTTAACTGGTATCGACATGTTACGATGGCTACGGAAGAAATGCGTGAGGATTTCGATGAGCTTGCATCAAACCCAAAAATGCGACCAATTCATTACCAACTAAAAGTAAGAACACATTCTGGAATGCTGAATATCACTTCTGTTTCCAAAATGAGAGAACATGAGCGAATTCAAGTAGGCTTTTCTGGAGACACAAAACAGACATATCAATTTGATAACGATCAAAAAATTGTAAATACGAATTATAACTCATTTAGCACTTTGCTAAATAACATGGCAAGTCCTATAATTAATTCTACATCAAAAGGCATTGCAAAGTCTTTGTTGTTTGAAAATGTTGATTCTACCCATATCATTGATTTTCTAGAGACGTATGTATCGAAATCAAACTATATAAGAACGGACATTTTAAAAGGATACATTGATTCTAAAAACGGTTATGGTGATCTGAAAGATTGGTCTGTTGCTGTTATTTTAAATTCTTCAAATAAACTTAGAAGTGCTTCTAGTCATCCGGACAGTCAAAAGTACAATGGGATGGATGTGTTGAATTTTGGTGTTCAATGGAAGGACGGGAATCTTGATGCCGTTGGTATGCCTTTCAGGTTCTTAACAGGTTCAAAAGAATTATCAGTTCCAAATAGCAAGAATGCAATTTTAGATAAATCGGCTCGTATGATTGATCTCGATTTACCGAGTGACGCCAAAGTTGGAGAAATTAAGCACGAAAGGAATAAAAAGAGTAAACCACTCTTGGTCTTAATGCCGCTTGATCCAAGAATTTCAGACACGCTTGATAAAGAAACACCATTAGTTGGTTTTGGTATTCTGTTCCCTAAATTGAATAATGAGGAAACGTATGAATACGCTGCAAGACCTGTTCTAGATGAATTCGAAGAAGAAGTACAAACAAGTGATGACCCAGAAGATGAAGACGAATGATTTAAAATCTATATGGGCCATTCAAAGTAAGGATACCAGTAAATCTGTTGTTCGTGACTCAATCTCTTTGCAAAATGGGGTCATTTGTTACGCTGGCTTTATACGTGCTTCTTTGAACAAAATGTTTCAAATCGAGATTGACGAATCAGTTTCGATACATAAAAACTATCTCAAACGCTTCCATGGAGTTGAAATAAGAGTTTTAGAATCAAACAATACCAAGAAAGACATCACAATTATTCTTTCGGATAATGATTTATTGGATGTCTTTATTCTTTTTCTTGAAGATTTAATTCAGAGGCTAGAGCTTACCGATAATGAAGGTGATGTTCCATTAGTTGTTAATCAAAAAGTTGATTATTGGGGTAAACTCTTCGCTCGCATAAAAGGTGAGCTATTATCAAAAGAACGCCAACGAGGTTTGTACGGTGAGTTAAACTTTTTGTACACACTTCTTAATAGATCTTCTGATCCCGTGAAAACAGTTGTAGCTTGGACAGGACCTGAGGGTTCAAATCAAGATTTCAGTGATAATTTGACAGCGGTAGAAGTCAAAACATCCAAAGCAACAAAGCCTTCCGTAAACATTGCGAGTGAATTGCAATTAGATTGGACAAAGCTAGATAGTTTATACTTACTGGTGGTTCATATAGATGAAATTAGTAATGGAGCGGACACTTTGTTGAAGTTGATCACTGTGATAAAAGGGAAGATTAATGGCAATCAAAATTTGCTCAAACTTTTCGAAGAGAAATTGGACAGAGTAGGTATTCCAATTGGAGAAGAAAAGCACTACGATGATTTTGGATTTATTATCCGTTCCAAACGAGCTTATCAAGTACAAGATGGATTTCCAGCATTAACAAATGATATTATAGACAATGATGCCATTCATAATGTGAAATACCAAATTGATTTAACAGCTTGTGAACCTTTTGAATTAGACCTAGAGACAGTAATAGAGGAAATGATATGACAGTAAATACGTCAAAACATACAGATTTTGAATTAGAACAGTACGTTCATGAGTTGTACCATGAGGTAAATGCCATGGCTTACTCTGATGATGATGGGGCATCTAAAGAGGATAAGTTTACAGAGTATATCATGGAAACTTTAGCGGAGGCTGAAGAAACGGAAGGTATCCGACTTTGTCCCTTTATGAAGGAGAATAAGAATGGAAACCTAGATTTGAAAATCAACGGTTATGCGATTGAGGATGGCTTTGAGAGTGTAGATTTATTCATTACACATTATGTAGATGCCAATGAGATATTTGCTTTAAGAAAGCCTGATTTCGATGGTCTATTGAAATGGGCAACTAAATTCTTAAATGCTGCCTTAAAAGGTCATTTGGATGACATCGAGCCTTCTACGGAAGCATATGGGCTGGCAAGTCTAATTAAGAAATACAGGGAAGACTTTATACGTGTCAATATTTTTATGATTTCGAATGGGAATATTCCGTTTGATGCACCTAAAACAACCATAAAAGGATTTGAAGATATTCAGATTAATATTCACATTTGGGATCTTGAACGCCTGCATCGATTGTCTCAGTCGAAATACAACAGAGAACCAATTGAAATTGATTTCAAAAATACGTTAGGCGTAACCATTCCTTGCTTGGAAATGCCATCTGAAAATGATTTGTATGAATGCTACTTGGCCATTGTTCCAGGAAATGCTTTGGCTGCATTGTATAAAAACTATGGTACCCGATTATTGGAGAGCAATGTGAGAGCATTCCTTCAGCAAACGGGAAAAGTAAATAGAGGTATCCGAGATACGATCAAAGAAGAACCGCATATGTTCTTGCCTTATAACAATGGCTTGGCTTCTACAGCGATGGATGTAGTTACAGAAATGGAAGGTGGTCAAAAAGTGATTACGGGTGTGAAAGATTTTCAGATTGTAAATGGAGGGCAAACAACAGCTTCATTGTTTCATACCTTGAAAAAACACAAGGCAGATCTTTCTGAAGTTTTTGTGCAAATGAAGTTGACCGTAATCAAAGACGAAGAACGGAAGAACGAAATTGTACCTTTTATTTCGCGCTATGCGAATAGTCAGAACAAAGTGTCCGAATTGGATCTTACTTCTAATAATGCTTATTTAGTCAAGCTGGAAGAATTATCTAGAACAACTTATGCAATAGATCCTGAAGATCGAAATAAGCAAACCATTTGGTTCTTTGAAAGAGTGAAAGGGCAGTACAAAGAGTCTTTGAACAAAGAACCAACCGCTGGTAAGCAAAAGGCATTTAAATTGAAGTACCCGACATCTCAAAAGATTTTAAAATCTGAGGTGGCAAAGTACATGAACATCTATAAACGCATTCCTTACCATGTTTCAAAGGGTGCGCAAAAGAATTATAACTTCTATCTACGAGAGGCGGAAAAAGAATTCAAGAAAAAGAAACCCACACGAGTAATGTGGGAAGACATTGTGGCGAATGCTTTACTCTTTAAAACTGCAGATAGATTATTTGGTAGAAAGAACCAAGATCCAATTGGTGATACCAATATTAAATCCCACACGGTTGCTTACACCCTTTCTTTACTGCATGAAATAACGGATGGAAAGATAGATTTAGGATCTATTTGGGCCAAGCAAATGGTAGATGAAGAATTAGAGATCGAATTGAAGAAAGGTCTTATTCATATTTATAAATTCTTTACTTCCTTAAACGTGCTATTGATTAGTGAGGCAGCGAAGGCTGAAAAAACATGGAACTTATTAATTGATAAGAAAGAGAATCCATTTAACATGGAAGTGATCAATCGCTATTGTGTTTCCGATGCAGCTTTTAAAAAGCGTTATGAAGCAAAAGAAGATGATGTGGAAGAAATGCAGAAATACAATAACCTTCAACGAATAACAGGATTAGGTATTCGTTTCTGGGATGGATTGAATCTTTACATGCTAAAAACAGATGTGTTAAGTACTACCCAACAAAATGCTGCAGCCTCTATTCGAAGTAAGTTAAAACGTACCGGGAACTTCACAAAACGCGATATTTCGAAAGGTGTAGAATTATTGGATGTTCTTATTGAAAACAAAGCAAATTTTGAAGAAATAAGCAAGTTAAGTAAGCTAGCCGATAAGGAAACGGTGGATCCCGCTGCATTATATAATAGATTTTCAAAATTGGAGAAATCTGATTGGGGTCAGATTTTGCAATTGGGAGAGCAAACAGGTACACTATCATTTAACGATACAAGTGTCATAAAAACGGTTATACAGAAGTTAAAAAGAAAAGAAAACATTGACCTGAAACGATTACAGATTGTGGAAACGTCTTTAAAGAAACTGAAGAAATTTGGAATAAAACACTAGCCAGCATACAACAAGGTGTATAGTGCATAACCTTCGGGACAGGTTCTGTCGCATTAACTTGGAGTAACTAATAAATTTTTAGATTTGATTTCATCTAATACTGAAATTATGTTTGAGCGTCACCGATATCCAATAGTAATTATATTACAAGCTGTTTATTTCAAATTGAGATTTACATTGAGTTATAGAGATGTGGAAGAATTGATGTCAATCAGAGGGATAAAAGTAGACCATTCCACTATCCAAAGATGGGTGTTTAAA
>Ga0209654_1001541_pt1 | contig 18053 bp, 2 predicted proteins | sample SaaInl1SG_22_DNA_FD_184646 | JGI IMG/M metagenome (GOLD analysis project Ga0209654, IMG submission 184646) | Marine microbial communities from expanding oxygen minimum zones in the Saanich Inlet - ESP_161SG_22_DNA (SPAdes) (version 2) | ecosystem: Environmental > Aquatic > Marine > Intertidal... | reverse complement strand
CGTTACCGTTAATACCTGCTCGCTGGAGTTACCCGCAGCATCCTTAGCCGTTATAGTAAGTATATACGTATTGTTCGTATCCGCATCAGACGGATTCTCATAATCAGGTCCCTGATTAAAGACTAGCACCCCAGTGCTTTCATTAATCGTAAACAAACTCGCATCAGTTCCTGAGATCGACCAAATCACCGTCTCATCGGCTTCAAAAGTCTCTACCGCCGTAGTGTTCTCATCAATCGATACTGCATCCTCTGCAGTAATGACCGGCGCTAGTTCATCTAAGTCAACCACCGTTACCGTGACCGCTAGGGTACTTTGGTTGTTTGCAGCATCTGTGGCAGTAACTGTTAGTAGGTAGTCGTTATCTGTATTAGCATCCTTAGCAACCTCATAGTCTGGTGCTGCATTGAAGACCAGTACTCCTGTAGTTTCGTTAATCGTAAACAGACTCGCATCTGTTCCCGTAATTGACCAAGTCACCGTCTCATCTGCAGTAAAGGTCTGTACCGCTGTGGTGTTCTCATTCACCGTCTTGGTAGCTTCTCCTGTAATAGTCGGTGCAATCTCATCTACATCAACCACCGTTACCGTTACCGCTAGTGTGCTTTGGTTGTTTGCAGCATCTGTGGCAGTAACTGTTAGTAGGTAGTCGTTATCTGTATTAGCATCTGCTGGCACTTCATAGTCTGGTGCCGCATTGAAGACCAGTACGCCTGTAGTTTCGTTGATCGTAAACAGACTCGAGTCTGTGCCTGAGATCGACCAGGTCACTGTCTCATCAGCTTCGAAGGTCTGTACCGCTGTGGTGTTCTCATTCACCGTCTTCGTAGCTTCTCCTGTAATAGTCGGTGCTACTTCATCCAAGTCTGCTACCGTTACAACCACATTGGTCGTAGTTACATTATTAAAGCTATCTGTAGCAGTGATCGTTACTAAGTACGTATTGTTCGCATCACCATCCTTCGCATCTTCATAATCTGGTGCCGCCGTAAAGCTCAGTACCCCAGCATCAGTTAAAGTAAATAGATCCGCATCTGTACCTGATTTCGACCAAGTAACGGTCTCGTCAGCTGTATAGGTCTCCACCGCTGTGGTTCCTTCGTTAATCGTAATAGCAGTATCTCCCGTTACCGTTGGTGGTACATTATCTAATTGGATTACTAGTTCGTTCGTGGTAGAATCGGTCTTGGTTGAACTGTCTGAAGCTCTAGTTACCGTAGCGGTTACCGGGTAGGTACCATCAGTAAGTGCTGTACTTACCGTTAACGACCAACTTGATCCTTCCACCGTTAGGCCACTACCTACCGTGTAAGTCACTCCATTTACCGTTACCGCAAGGGTATCGTCTCCCTCATTCGAGCCTCCCCAAGTACCCGTAATGGTCGGTGTCTCCTCAGAAGAAGTCTGACTCACTACTGTTGGAGTAAATAAACTATAGGTAGTTACTTCATCTAAATTAGACTCAATGAAGTTTCCAAGCTCTCTCCAAGTAAGGGTTAAATCTGCCGTCTTATCATTAATCCCTCCAATGTCTCCATTGGCCGTCTGTGAAGTTGAAGTAAAGGCTACTAAACCGTCTACGTCCCCTCCAGTTAATTCTGTACCCAGGTAATCCGTCGTCCATGACTTGAAGCTCGCCTCTGTAAAGGCAAACTCTAACCAGGTGTCGTCTCCATTATTCTGTCCTCCTACTGGACCATCAATATCTACATTAGTAGTAGACTGACCCGCCGTAGCATAAGACACAATACGAGCATCACGAGCAGTAAGCTCTCGCTCTATATTCGTATTGTTATTACTATTCTCCCATGCCGTCTGTGAAGGTCCACTTCCGTCTTTCGACGAGTCAAGAGCATGGTACGCTACATACGGAGTATTATCTTTTAAGTTCGCTTCAATAACAAAATCAACAGCATAATCTCCATCCACATCCATTCCATAATAGAAACTCGTTTTAGGAGCATTCTCATTACCTAATCGAACCCTGAAGTAGTAAACCTTATCTGTCGTATTATCATCAAAGGTAATCGTCGCCTGCTGCGCCTGCATCATCGCATCGGCAGCATTACCCACTAAATCCGTCTCCGCCGTAGCCTGCTGATCATCATTCGGATCAAAATTCTCACCAGCAAATAAATTACGCCATATACCCACAGGGGCAGGAACCGTTGCCTGGGTAACGTACACCGTGAGGGTATAAGTCTTGGTCGTAGTCTCGTCACTTGCCGTTACCTCAATACTGTACTCTTGATAGGCCTTAAGCCCCGAAGCAGTATACAAACTGCCACTGGTATGAGCTGTTTCATTGATCGTTACAGTTGCTCCCGCATCCTCTGTAGTCGGAGTAAAATTCACACTGGTAGTTCCCGCGGCTAACACCACACTGTAACTCGTAGTCGCCGAATCAAATACCGGGGTAAGCGTTCCCGCAGAGGTCGTTAAAGAAGATAAATTAGCATTGTCATTTACATCTCTTTCACGGTAAAGCACGTAATTACCAGAACTAATCGCCGGATCAAAACTCGTAGTAGTCGCATCTACATTATACCTAAGATTCGCAGCATCTACTAATTCGGTTAGTCCTGTACTATTCTCCGCAGAGCCACTGTATAATTTAGCAGTTCCACCACTACCTGTGGTAATCGTTGGTGTACCACTGATCTTGATATTACCTCCCGTTGAATCACCCGCTGATTTGTTCACATCCGCATACAAGCGAATCGCATCTGAAGAAGTATCGGTAGTTGTAATATCCTCTGAGATCGTCAAATCTCCAGAAAGTGTCTTTATCGTTATCGGCCCTGTTGAAGAAATACCTATTGGATTCACCGCTCCAACTGTAAGTACATCTTTATTGGTGAAGCTTAAAGCTCCAATCGCTGAATTATCATCGGATGCAGCTGCAATCGTGCCTACATCATTTAATGCGTTGTCTAAAGTAACCGAACCCGAGCCTTTCAAGGCTAGACCACTAGCTACTAGGTAGCCCGAAGCTCCATCGGTAAGTGAGGTACTGCTAGTGATCGATATTGTGTTATCCGTAGCTGTTAATGGCGCATTGACCGATACCGCACCTCCGTATAGATTAATTGGACCGTCGATGTCTATTGATGATCCTACTGTTATATCTTGAGTATTCGTTGATTTACCAATGACAAGACCTGTCAGATTAGATGAATAAGTCAACTGGGAAGTGTCAAATGTATCCGCGAATGCATTTGCAAATGACTCAATAGTTAAGGTTCCTGAGGTATTAAAATTAAAGCCAGTACTTAGATCAAAGTCATCTCCAGTAACGGTTATATTACTTGAAGAATCTAAAATATCAGTACCTGATTTGTATCCAATGGTAGAACCATACAAAGCATTGAAAATCTTTCCTGTACTTCCACCAACTAAATTTATATCACCACTATTTGCTAAAATATTTACACCGATAAGTAATATATTATATTGTGTTCCTGTACCACCTGGAGTTCCTGAAAGACTAACACTACCTGTACCAGTAGTTTGGATGAATAATCCTGTTCCCCCTCCTGCTAAAGTTAACCCTCTACTTTGAGTTGTTGCATCTGAAGCACTTCCTGTTAAAGCGATTTCTCCATCTACTGCTTTTATGTATGAGGCTGTGCCGCCAGCCGTTGTTGCATAATTCCCGAGGTTTATACCGTCTGAATACGAAGCATTCGAAGCGTTAACAGCTCCTTCTAAGGATATACTTCCTGTTTTACCTGCATCAATTATAAAACCTTCATAAGCGTTTATACCTGCTGCATCGCCATTATACGTCGATATTTGTTTCCCTTTAAACGTTATATCACCTCCTCCAGAAAGGAATGTAATGTTGCTATCATGTCTTTGACCGCCGCTCTCGGTTCCTAAGTTTATTCCTCCGCGCTGATTATTGACATTATTAAGAGCATATCCTGTTGGCACTGTTGTCCCAGCACCTCCACCTAAAATTATAGTCCCTCCATTCTCATCGTCAAAAGAGCCATTATTTGCAATTCTATCTGACTGAGTCCTTGTGTCTATTGTTGCATTGTCTTGTACGTAAATATATCCACCATTAGAAGTCTCGTCGTCGCTATTAGACCAAAGTATAACGTCACCACCATTGGTTGTTAAGTTTTTACCATCTGCAAAAGTTATATTGCCTGTCCCTCGAAGCAGGATATCTCCACTCGCTGAACCACCAGTAGTATCTACATTTTCATTGATAGTAATGTGACCGCCATATACTGAAACCGGACCTGAAATGGTTATAGGAGATTCAATAGTTACATTTGAAGTATTGGTAGTAGAACCGATAGTTAATTTACCCAAAGCTGAGTTTAAAATAAGATTGCTAGGCCAAGTAAAAGAGTTTGTAAAACTTGGGGAAGCCGGTTCAATGGTGGCCGCTCCAGATGAACTTATCGAGGATGTCAGACCATTAATTGGACTATCAATAACCAAAGCATCTCCCTGAATTAGAATATTAGAACTGCTAGACTCTATCAATGAGCCAGTCTTACCTCCTAGTCGCATTCCCGCATTAGGTGCTCTTACACCTCTCTGACCTCCTTTAATCGAAATATCGCCAGAACTGGCCAGAATATCAACATTCTGTACAAAGACACCATAATATGATCCTGCTGTTCCTTCAATCAAAATATTTCCACCACCAGTAGCCAATACTTCTTTAGGCACATTGTAATTAAATACAATCCCGTAGTGTGTTTCAGAATCCCCTTTGATAGTAATTGCGTTGCCACTAGACTTACTGGATATCAATGAAAGAAATTTATCTCCTGTAGTAGTCGAGGTATTTGCAGGTACACTAAAATTAATCGCATAAAAAGATTTACTCAAGCCTTCTATGCGCATTGAACCCCGACCACTATTAATAGAAAGTCTGCCTCGGCTTAATATGCCTATACGATCAAAACTATCACCTCCTTCAAGAATACTTTTACCAAGAACTTCAATTTCTCCTCCTCCAGAAAAAAGCTGTGTATGATTCGATGTTGTAGTCCCAAATGTTATACCATTGGTTGTTGTCGAAGCAGCAAATCCATCAGGAATATCATCATTTTCAACACCGTTATTAGCTCCATTATCTAAACCTCCTGCTAGAATTATTGAACCACCACCTGAAAGGTTAGAAGTGGTCGAACCATTAGCCGTATTGATAGTTACATTATCATTAAAAAGAATATTTCCAGCGCCATTTGCGTCAGAATCAGACCAAAGAATTACATCTCCATTATTGGTAGTAATTGATTTATCGGCTACAATAGCGATATTACCTCTTGATTTAAGAGATAAATTATTCGAAAAGCTTGAATTAATATCAGAACTAACTGTTATTGATCCCGCCTCAATAGTTAAATTGTTTAGATTGAGTTTGGAAAGGATCGAGCTCGCGTTTACACTTACTGAAGAGCTCGATGTAGGACGTATCACTCCATTACTGTAATTCCATCCAGAACCTTCGTTAGCGCCGCCACTAGCAACAATTGTCAAGTTTCCAAGGTTCGAAGTATCAACCACATCGATAGTACTTGTGGTACTATTTTGACCTGTAGTGTAAGTGACTTCAACCTGACCTCCTGCAATTCCTGTAAGTACTCCTGAAGAAGAAATGGTTGCTGTCGATGTGTTGTTTACAGACCAAGTACCTCCCGATAAGAAGTGATTTAATTGAAGGGTTTCGCCTTTATAGACATAACCGTCCCCAGTAATTTTCGGAAAGAATCCGCTTACCCAATTACTACTATTTCCTGATAAGGCAAGATTTTGAAGTGTTCCGTTATTTGAACCGGCGGTTCTATCTACTAAGGTCGTTTGACCGGTATTGGTTTCATTCGGAACGCCTTGATTAAAATCGTAATAAGCGACAAGTCCAGTTTCTAAGCCAGTAGCCTCGACATTCATAAGGGCTAGAATTTCAGCTTCTGTGCGGGCATCACTCCAAAAGCGCACCTCATCGATTTGCCCAGAGAAATAGTTATTTACTCTTCCTATATAATAGCTATCGCCATCAACGTTAACTTGGTCCGGGGCAGTCGTTGTAATAGCTAACTCACCATCAAGATAAACTCGGAAAACTTCCGCGTCTTTGACAAAAGCCACGTGGGTCCAGGTTCCCTCTGTAACTAAGGAACGTTCTGTTAAAAAATCAAATCTTTGTTTGTCAGAGTTTCGATACGAATCTAAGTGTACTTTACCCTCTTTTAACCACAGAGAAGGGCTCCGTGTATTTAAATCCCCTGTATAATAGCCAATAAAGCCATGGTAATCAATATCATCAAAATTACTGGCATCTGGATTAATCCATAATTCGATGGTGAACTCAGTGGCACCATCAGCTATAGGGCTACTTGATAACGAAACATAATCGTTTGAGCCATCAAAGTATATTGAGTTATTTCCAGATTCTCGGTAAATCGCATACTGGCTTCCGCCTGAGTTATTAAGAACAGGACTAAACGCGGAAGTCGTTTCATCTGCTGAGAAACGTTCATTCAGCGTCCCAACGAGATTAGTTAGAGAAGTGCTGCCAGTAACACTTCCACTATAAAGCTTAGTTATTCCGTTTGGGGCGCTCACTGCTCCGCTGCCGCTTACTATGATGTCACCTCCTGAAGCGGCTCCAATTGCGGCGTTTTTACCGGCATTGAGCACAATTGCTCCAGCGTAACCAGTTGTAGTTGTTGTATTTGAGGTTGAAGAGATTGGCTGGGTGAGCGAAATATCGCCAATCAAGGTTTCTATTATAATATCTCCCGTAGAAGTAATTCCCGTTGGATTTACAGAGCCGATTGCTAGCGCACCAGAATTGGTAAAGGCAAGAGCTCCAATCGCTGAATTATCATCTGATCCCGCAGCAATCGTGCCTACATCATTTAATGCATTGTCTAAAGTAACCGAACCCGAGCCTTTCAAAGCTAAGCCATCAGCAGTTATCGCAGCGGTTTGAGTCACTGCACCCAAGCTTTCTATAATTAAGTTAGCATTAGTAGTAACAGTACTTTTAATTTCGATATCACCATTGAGTCCTGTAGTGCCTGCAGTGCTTTGCAGTGCTTTTAAAGTAATAGCTCCATTAGTACTAGAAACAGGACTTTCGACAAGAATACCTGGACCCCCACCGTTATAACCTGAGGTACCCTCTAGTGTAACACTTCCATTCTCAGAATTGATCGGATTAGTTTGACCAGAGATAATACGTATCCCTGCTGCATTTAAATTATTGGCCGTTGAAAGTGCTCCAGAACCCCCTGTTCCCTTAATTAAAATCGTTCCATTCCCGGTAGCTTTTACTTGCGAATGTTTGGTACTATTATCCATGGCAGGGCGTATTTCTACTCCGGCTTGATTAGCATCAGAATTTGAGGTTCCAGCTTTACCTCCTATACCATTGAGTGAAATATCTCCTGATCCTAAAATCGAGAAGCCTTCAAGTGATAGTCCCCAACTCGATGAAGAAGGACCTCGAGTTGAACCAATAGCGCTAACTGTAACATCTTTTGCGGTGATTGATCCTCCGTAAAGACGTGTTCCTATTTGAAAATTCTGGAGATCGCCAATCCCTTGACCTCTCAAAATAACATTACCAGCCCCAGCATCAATCGTAGCATTGTCCAATGACAGCCCAGCAGTAGCATTTGTAGCTCCTCGAGCTTGCATACTATATGCCCCAATAGCATAGCCATCAGGAATACCATCCGTATTGGTATCAGCCCCCCCGGCTAGTGTAATATTTCCTCCAGAGGTATTTATTGAAGATCCGTTTAATAGCGCGATCGTTCCTCCAGCAGTGCTATTAGTCCCAGATGCATCACTGTCTGCCCAGAGTGTAACATCTCCGCCATTGGTTGTTAAGTTTTTACCATCTGCAAAAGTTATATTGCCTGTCCCTCGAAGCAGGATATCTCCACTGGCTGAACCACCAGTAGTATCTACATTTTCATTGATAGTAATGTGACCGCCATATACTGAAACCGGGCCAGAAACTGTAATGGCATCTGATAAAGTAATATCAGAGGTGTTGGTGGTAGAGCCTAAGGTTATACCCGTGAGGTTAGTGTCAATAACTAGTGAAGAAAGACTCGGTGAAATTGAGAATGAATCACTGTCTCGATCTGGATAGATTGATAAAATACCCGTTCCATTGAATTGATTGCCAGATGAAGGGTTAAAGTTATTAGTGTAGTACGTTTGATTACCATCAGTGACTATAACGTTAGAATCGGCCATTATAATTCTACCGCCATTTTGAGCATCCATGAGAAGATTACCACCGCTTGTAATAGAAATATCTTGTATAGACACATCGTAATCATTACCTGATGACTTTGCCTGGCCTTCAAGATTAATATTTCCAACTGCTTTTAAGGTCCCTTTAAGCCAAATACCACGAGTTACTGATGAATTTGAGGATTCTGAAATTCCAGAGATAAAAATATCTCCAGCTGAATCTATCTCTGTGTTTAAGCCTACAGACTCTACACCAATAAGACCGGCGATGTTACCGGTACCACTTCGTCCTCTTAAGATGATATCTCCCGAATTAATCGTCTTTATTACAGAAGCATCAGCAATATTAATCCCGTCGCTTCCAGAAGCAATACCTGAATCCAAATCAGCATCAAGCAAGATATTACCCCCAGTGGCAATAATATCGCTGTCTACATCTATAGATCCACCATATATTGAAACCGGACCTGCGACTGTTAAGTCATAACCGACTAAAATATCCTCTGTATTTGTGGTTTGACCAATAGTTAGCCCACTCATTGTCTGGTTATTCTTATTCCAACCCATCCTCATGCTATATTGTGTTGCGAATGAAGGCGAATATGATTGAACCGTTACATGACCAGAAGTTCCGATTTGTGGCCATGAATTTCCCCAAGCAAATTCATCAGCTTCTATTATAATATCACTAGAACTTTCTGTTACCGTGCTATTAGCTTTCGAGCCTAGGTATAAATAGGTGTTATCAGGCGTATAAAATAAACCCCCAGAGGATCCATTATTATTACCGCCCAATAATTTAATTGGGCCTCCTTTGGCTATTATATTGGTATTAGATCGAAGTATTAAATCATATTTGGTAGTGGCAGTAGTTTTTTGAGAGGTCTTAACTGTAATTCCTCCGCCATCTCCTGTTGCCTCAATACTTAGCGGAGAAGAAGTTTCAACCTCAATACCATAATTTTGCGTATTTGGCCCTGAAGAATACCCTAAAATATTAATTGCGTTTGCTGTAGTATTTGCAGAAGTAATGGTTAATAAATTCCCCCCATTTGAAGCGAATACGATACCAGAACTATAATTTGTGTAACCAGGGTTCAAGTTCAAACCATCAATCTGAATAATTCCTGTACCACTATTAATTTGGCCTGATGAGGTTAAACCATAAACTCCAAAACCTGAATTTCCATAACCAAAGGTACTAAGGCTGACATCCGAAGAACTACCCTTAATTGTGATATTTCCATTGGAGGAATTTAAATTTAATTTTTTATCAATCCGAACCCCTTCTGTTAGTGCTGAGGTACTTTCTCCTAAAGCATAAGCACTCGCCAACAAATCACCACCGCCTAAGGTAATATCACCTCCATTTGTGTTGACATCTAGACCTCCACGTAAATTGATAGTCCCCGAATCGTTTGAACCGAGGTCTGAAGCCATAACAAAATCGCCACCGCCTGTATTTACGGTCAATGAACCTTCGTTATAGATACTGCCTGTCGAACTAATACTAATATTAGAAGATGAACTTGTTACATCGTAATGAGTATTTTCAGCCGCTGTGTAACCTAGAATAATCCTACCACCAGCATCACTATATAATCTTCCGAACTCATTCGAGGATTCTGCCTTTATCTCAATATCCCCATCTTTTGCCAATACGTAAACTGGATCATTGAACTGAATGACAGCATCGTCATTTGCTCCTCCTTTTCCTGTAATTGAAACTCCTCCGCCACTTCCGGCAGCAATAATCTCAAATTGACCCGACGAATCTCTCAATATAACTCCTTCAGAGGCTGTAGACTGGGACTGAGATGAGTCACCAACAATTGTAATGGCATCAGAGTTAATATTTGAAGATGTAAAGTAATGATTAGTACCTCCAGTTACGTAAACACCTACCGAAGTTGCATCTGACTGAGTAGTAGAGGCAATACCATGAATATTAATCTTTCCTGTACCACTATTTATATCGGTACTACCTTGATTTTTAAATACTCCATTTAATTGATAAGCTCCCCAATTAGAAGCGTATCCATTTCCTCTTATTGAAATATCACCACCAGCATCTAAGGTGTTACCCGAACTATTTATTATCAAGCTTCCATCGATTCTTACACCGTTTCCTGTGTTTGCATCAAATGTTGTTCCAACAGCGAAACCTGAGGCTAACGAATCTCCACCTCCAATACTTACATCTCCACCAAAAGATCTTGCCTCTAAACCTGAACTGAAATAAACAAAACCTCCATCTGAGTTATTGGTGTCTGCAGCGATTATAATATCACCTCCATTATTATCTACATTTCCTGTCTTAAGTGTCCATAAACCGGTAGATCCAGAATTGGCATAGATACCCCCTTCGGATAATATGTTGATATTTCCATCAAATATTTCTGGGGTCGGAATAACAGAATTAATAGCTGTTTCATTGGCGCGTTGGCCTATATAAAGATCTGTACTTGTGTAGAAGGTTCTTGATTCGTGCCCTTTGGAATTTAAAGTAATATCTCCTTTTCCTGCTAAAATCTGAATCTTAGAATTACTACCCCAAAAATCAAGACCCACACCTATCTCACCTGTACTAGTAGATCCTTCAATAAGTATATCTCCCTTATTGTAGGTGGTTGAGGTTGATTGAATTAGTGCATTTTTATTGCTTAAAGAAGTACCTAAATAAATCCCAAAACCACTCGATGAATTTCCCTTGAATGTAATAGCGGTATCTGACACACTACTAGAGCTTAAAGCAAAATTATCGTTAACCAAAACTCCATAGGATGAAACACTTGTGCCTACGATATTTACATCTCCAGCACCACTAAGAAGTTTTATGCCATTTCCTTCGAAGTCTATACCCTGATGAGCATCGGCTTCACCTGTAATAATTAAATTACCCCCTGCAGTATTAACTGATAGATTATTACTAACCCATACACCATGATTTAAAGTGCTTTTTCCATTAATAGTAATACTACCTCCGTCACTATTTAGGGAAGTGCCACTACCGCTAAATCCTACACCTATACCTCCACCTTGTCCTTTGATTAGAATATTTCCGCCACCAGAATCGACAGTTACATCCTGTCCTAAATCTGCAGATCTTATAGTGTCATCATCACTTCGATAGGCGTACCCAGATGGCAAACCATTGGTATCTGCTGAGCCCCCGGCAAGAATAATTTCACCTCCAGATGTACTTAAGATATTATTTCCTCTAAGATCAACTTCGTTATTCGCTGTACCAGAGGTTATATTCTCGTAATTCGACCATAAAATTAGATCACCGTTGCTTGTGGTTAAATCAGAATTTGAATCAATTACTATATAACCTTTTCCTCTAAGTAAAATCTTCGATTCTGCAAGTGTGGAAGTCAAATCTGCGCTTGAATTAATGGAAATATCCCCACCGAAGAAATTAATTGGGCCAGCTATAGAAACTGAGGCATTAATACTTAGATTCGCTGAGTTTGTAGGTTTACCAATCGTTAAACCAGATACAGATGAGCCTAAAGAAAGGTTAGAGATAGGATAAGTAATAGCGCTGGCGAAGCTGTCAGAGAAGGGCTCTAAGGCAAATGTTCCTGAGGTGTTCACTGAAAGCCCATTTGCGGTATTTAAAGAAACCTGATCTCCAATTAATCTGATATTACTCGTAGATGATATATTATTTCCAGAACCCAAATTAATTCTAGAAGGTCCGCTTGTTTGACCATTTCGTTGTGCCGTTGAAACACTTATACCATTCACATTTCCGTTTAGAATAATCTCACCTGAAGCAGCATAAGCGTTTAATATTCCATGATAATACGATCCAACCTCTAATCCAAAATCATTACCTCCTGAACCATTCACATTTATACTTCCAGTTCCTGTGGATTGAAGGCTAAGTGTACCATTTAGTTGAATTCCACCGCGAGTCCCCTTGCCTTGTCCGGTAATTGTTATTGCGTTTTCTGAAGCAGAAGAAGAGAAAGTAGTCGTCGATAGTAAACTTACATCGTGATTTCCAAAAAGAATGCCCATGCTATTAATCGACCCTGAAACAATCCCTTCAAAATTAATTCTCCCTTGACCGGTTAAAATATCACTAACCCCATATGTAATAATACCTGCATAAGTGTTTCCACCATCTCCTTTAGCATAGAAATGTCCTCCATTGGTGAGAATTGATGATCGCTCTAATATTATACCTGCAGAATAGTCACTTCCTCCATTAGATGGTGTAATATTTGTCCCTGCCACCGCATAACCATCACCCACATTCAAACCATTCCAAGTGGTTGTTCCCGATCCGCCACCTATCCAAACATTTCCACCAGCTGTGCTGATAGAAGATAAGCTTCGCAAGAATACTGAACCATTTGCTGACCCTCCATCGCTATTAGACCAAAGAATAACGTCACCACCAACTGTAGAAATTGATTTTCCTGCAGCCAATGATATATTCGAAGTAGATTTAACGAGAATATCTCCTAAAATTTCGGCGGAACTCGTATCTAAATCACTAGCTATATTAATATCACCACCGTAAATATTGATTAGCCCAGTAATATTGATACTAGAATCGATTGATATCTTTTCAATATTTGTAGGCTTACCTATAGTCAGAGAAGAAATATTATTATCCAGTAACCCATTTGCGGATGGAAAATTGACCCCTCCACTAACAAAAGAATCTCCATTAGGTTGAAAAATTAGCCCGCCAGTAGTTTTAAAATTGGCTAAAGATGTAAAAATATAATCATCAACATTTATTGTGATATCTCCTGATGAAATTGAAGTTGAGCCATCCCATCCTATATTTGTTGGACCATCTACCTTAAAACCATACGTTGCGGTATCTCCTGTTCCAGAAATGTTAATTGAGCCTGTATTAGAATATATCGACACATCTCCTCCATCGTTTAGAACCCCAACGTGCTCAATCGCATTACCTGTACCATCAGTTCCATGGATACTAATAGAACCATTTGTGGTACTAATCGAATTAACTCCTCCGTTATTCTCGAAGAAATTAATGCCTACCGCATGAGTGTTAACATTATTGTTCACTCCTCCTAGGCCATTCAATGAAATTGAACCGCTCCCAGAAGTATTCATAATAGTGCCAAGAGTATTGGGGTTCCCTTGCGCGTCTGTCTGGTAACCTACCATATCGATACCAATCGTATAATAATCCCCGGAAACTCCTGTTGCATCACCTCCTTTTCCACGGAGTATAATATCTCCTCCTGCGGCATTTAGAGCAGTACCATTGAGGAAAATTCCTTTGAAAGGAGTTTGCGGAGAAAACCCTGTGATGCTAGACTCGTTTAAGCCTTCAGCATAACCCGTAAGAGGGTTTGAACCGCCTGATAAAGTAATATTACCTCCATTTGTATTGATGATTGCTAAATCCAGTGCAATCGCACCTCCAGCAGTATCGTCTGTATTTGAATTTAATAGAACATTACCTCCTTGAGTAGTTATCGTTACACTTGGAGTGTTAGTGGAGATAGATTTCTTTGATTTGAAAACCAATGCATCATCAGAAGTAAAAGTTGAGTTTATACTGGCATTCAAAAAGATTGACTCGCTCTCTATGGTTAATGGTATTGCTAAATCAATATTATCTGAAAGTGTAAAAATTCCTTCAGATGAAATTTTAATCGATGACAATCCACTTTGTAAACTCTCAAGGTCAGCGGAGTTTATCTTTGCATTGCTTGATAAAGGGATGAGGGTGTTACCTGAAAGCATCCAATCAACACCCTCAATTCCTCCGCCAGTTGATACAATTTCAAGATTCCCATTAGGTACAGTAAAATTTTTATAAATCACTTCATTCTGTGAGTAATTATAAAACCCTACTCTGCCATTAGGAAACGATTCGAAAAAAGGAATATTGGAGGCATCAACGTCAAAAACCTTTGTAAAGTTTCCGTCTCCAAAATCAAAGAAAATCTTGACATTATTTTCAGAGTAAACTGCTTTAAATTCAATAGTTTTAAACTCTTCCCAACCACCTTGTGAATTGACATCAGGAAAACTTGGTGATGGCTCATAAATGTCAATTACTCCCCAAGTTGAAGTTTGAGTAGGTGTTGACCAAAAAATATTACTAGGATCATTTGCTGCTTTATCGTAATAAATTAATCTGATCTCTGCCTTGGCAAGGGTATTATTACTAGGATCCTGATCTAGTTGTTTCCAATCAACCAACAAAAATTTGTAGCGATTCAGCAGACTAGCTGTCGGCTCTTCAAATCCAAGAACAAAACCTATAAAATCATCATCACTACTTGTATCAACATAAATCTCACCAGTGATTGTTTTATTTATGAAATTTTGATCACTTACATAAAAAGTTGGATTACTATTGGTGGTTTGTTTAACAGTATTTGCATTACTGTCATAAACCCAATTACCATTGTCTGGATTACCTCTCTGTTCCCAAGTGCCTAAATCAACTACTTCTTGACCAAAACCTAACGAGAAAACGAAAACAAAAAACAAGGTTAATAAACCTCTCATAATCAAAACCTATTTAGTTAACCTTCAAAAAAACAAAATCGCTAAAGGTTAACCAAGAAATACACTTACAGACGTGTATCATTTTTGAAAATGAGGACAAGAAAATTAAGCTCTGTATTCGTTCGGGCTTATCCCTGTAATTCGATCAAAAGCCTTATAAAAAGAAGTTCTAGAAGAGAATCCTGTTTCATCAGCAATTGCATCAATGGTTTTGGAAGCATTACTAGGATCCTTTAAAATCGCCTGAGCATGTCTTATTCGATAAGAGTTTCTAAAGCCACTAAAATTATCATCATAAATCTCCCTAATACACAAGGTGAGATGATGTTGTGGAACATTCAATGAACGGGCGGCTTCTGATAAATTGAAATTTTTAGAAAGATAAGGATGGCTCTCTTCCATATAGTCTTTTAAACGATTACCGAGCTCTAAAAAGTAATCATGATTTTTAAAGGGCAATACATTCTCTTGAGTCTCATTCTCCTTCAAAGACAGAGGTAAATCTGAAGCTATAACGTTTAATGATCTCAGTGATCTCGTTCTTATAATTCCAAACAATAATTCAGGAAATAACAATAAGCTCAAGTTGTTCACAATGATAAAGAAAGCAATAGCCGTTTGTAGCGTGTATGAAGCCTGTGAATTTAAAAAGTCGAGTTCTGCATCAAATCGATAAAGAAAAACTGCATAAAGTGTGGTTAGAATCAAAAAACTGATATGCAAATAAAGCAACCACCTCATAACAACTGATCGCTGCAAATTATAGGTGATCGAAGACCGTGACTTGAAAAGAAATTGAAAGATCAAGCTAAAAGAAATTAACCAGTATACGATTACCGATAAAAATCTAAAGAGAGAGTTCTGTAGGGTAGAAAAGAACATGTTGAATCGCATAGATAAAACCTCATCCGAATTTCGAGTAAGTTCTTGAATCAAAGTCATCTTCTCAGAAAATGAAACCGTAAAGAGATAAGGGCTAATAGCAAGCAATTGTATCAAAGCTGGCACTAAATGAAACCAATCGGTATTTTTCCAAACAAAATCATCTGCAAGAACGCCCCTGACATAGAAGTAAAGCATCGGGCCTACCAAAAGATATAAAGGGGTAAAGTGATTAAATACAATGGCAGATAGAGTCGCATTAAATTCAATGGCCAACCAATAATGGGCAAGAGCGTAGACAGAAATAAAACTCAAAAGAAGCCCTAGAAATATCACATTTCGATTGCTTGACCAGTTATAGTAAACCATAACCACAAGAACCAGAAGAGAAACTAGCGTTAACCAAACCATGCCTTAAAGTAACTCAAATCCAATAAATTTAATTACATAATAATATCACATTATTACTCAACATCGTTATATTTATAACAAAATACGAAACGATGAATAAAATCGCAGTTTTAGGCTTAGGAAAGGTTGGGACCTTGGTAGCCACTCTTTTGTCAGAACGATTTGAAGTCACTGGTTTTGACAAACAACCTCCACATTACGACTATAAACATCCTTTTGAAACCGGAGTTTTAGACCTCTCAGACACTACTAAAATTGAAACCGCACTAACCGGCTTCGATGCGGTGGTTTCAGCGCTACCCTACTTCTTGAATAAACCGATTGCCAAATTCGCACACGATAAGGGCCTGCATTATTTCGACTTAACAGAGGATGTGCCAACGACTAACTACATTCGCTCACTCTCTGAAACTGCAACAACCGCAATGGTGCCTCAATGTGGTTTAGCTCCTGGGTTTATCGGTATTATGGGATTTGATCTTACCAAGGCCTTTACAAAGGTTCGTGACGTTGAGCTTCGGGTAGGAGCACTACCAAGATATCCCAATGGCCTTTTAGCTTATTCATTTACTTGGTCATCCTACGGAGTCCTTAACGAATACTTAAATGATGCAGAAGTCATTCATAACGGAGTACGCAAAATGGTTCCATCACTGGAAGGAACTGAATACATCTCAATCGAAGGTCAAGAATTTGAAGCCTTCTCTACCTCGGGAGGTTTGGGGACCCTTTGCGAAACACTTGAAGGCAAGGTAGATACGCTCAACTACAAAACGATGCGTTATCCCGGCCATGGTAAACTCATGCGCTTTTTAATGTACGAGCTCATCATGAAAGACGATTTTGAAACTCTAGAAAAAGTACTCACTAATGCAAAGCCCCCCGTCGAAGAAGATGTGGTTTACGTGTATGCTGTAGTCGAAGGTTGGAAGGGGGACAAAATAGCAAGAGCTGAATACTGGAAGTCCTTTTACCCCATAGAAATTGGAGGTCATATGTGGAGAGCTATCTCTTGGACAACAGCCGCAGCTATTGCTGCTACCGTTGAAATGGTTGCAGATGGTAAACTCCCTCAAAAAGGATTCATAAAGCAAGAAGATATTGACTATAAAACCTTCTTAAAAACTCCTTCAGGCAAGCTTTACAATTCGTAATTTTAAGATATGCATCTATCTAATAATTCTGCCATTTCAAAGATCCTTCAAGGAGTCTTTGCTATTTATCGAGACCGAGTTCCTGATGTACAGAAAATTACTAATACAATGATATCTCATGGTATCGTTGCTGGACAATCAGAAATCCTTAACGACCATATTGCCTTTCGAACGATGGGGGTTGAAAATCTTGGTATCAAGTCCTTTGAAAAGATCTTTCTCGCTCATGGTTATGAGAAACGAGACTATTTTTTCTTTGAGGGTAAAAAATTGGATGCCTATTGGTATGCTCCGCCTGACGATGAATTACCTAGAATATTCATCAGTGAATTACGAGTGAAAGACCTCTCAGAAAAAACCCAACAAATTATTTCAAAATATACAAGCGATCTCACCTCAGACCCGGTCGATGCGCTTGATCTAAAAGATGTCGAGGCAGTTATAGAATTCTTTCACCATCCGCAATGGCAATTACCGACTCTCGAAGATTACAAGGCATTGCTTGAAGAAAGCGAGTATGCCGCGTGGGTCATTTACAACCGCTACTATTTGAACCACTATACCATTAGTGTGCATCAGTTAGATGGCGAACATCGCACGCTTGAACAATTCAATGACTTTTTAAAATCTATCGGTATTACATTAAATAATGCCGGCGGAGAAATCAAGGTAAGTCCAGACGGCCTTCTGCGACAAAGTAGCTCAGTAGCTGAAAAAGTAGAAGCTGAATTCGCAGGTGGTAAAAAAGCTATTATTTCTGGTAGTTACGTAGAGTTTGCAGAACGGCTTCCGCTCCCAGAATTTACTCATTTACCTTTTAGCGAAATCAAACGATCTATGCGT
>Ga0209654_1001540_pt1 | contig 18059 bp, 22 predicted proteins | sample SaaInl1SG_22_DNA_FD_184646 | JGI IMG/M metagenome (GOLD analysis project Ga0209654, IMG submission 184646) | Marine microbial communities from expanding oxygen minimum zones in the Saanich Inlet - ESP_161SG_22_DNA (SPAdes) (version 2) | ecosystem: Environmental > Aquatic > Marine > Intertidal... | reverse complement strand
CTCTGGGGTAGTAAGAATCCTGAAGGATTTGGACACCGATTTGACTGACCGCCACGTCTTGATTGTCGAAGACATTATTGACTCCGGCCTTACTCTTTCCTGGCTGACAACCAACCTTGCCAACCGGGGTGCGAAATCCGTCGAGGTTGTCACGCTGTTGCGTAAGCCCGATGCTGCCAAGGTGGAAATAGATGTCCGCTGGGTGGGCTTTGATATACCAAGCGACTTTGTAGTTGGTTACGGACTCGACTACAACGAGCGCTATCGATCATTGGACGGAGTTGGCATCTTGTCACCTTCGGTTTACTCGTAGAGCCTGGATAGCAATTTATGGAAAACAAGACCAAAGAGCCCAAAGAGGTCGAAGAGTCGACTAAAGATTCTTCGAAAGAAAAAGGCAAACCCAAGGTAAAGCAGCCGATGACGTTCAAGCGCTTCTTACGTGGCCCGTGGCTTTGGATCGCACTGGCGCTATCGGTGGTTCTAATTGGAACGAGCTTGATCGGGTCGCAGCAATACGCCCAGGTCGACACCAAGGTCGGTCTTGAAATGATCCAATCCGGTGCTGCTGAAACCGTGACAATTCTGGATGGCAATCAGCGGGTTGACGTAACTCTTAGGAACCCAGATCCAGAGTACGGAACAGACGTGCAGTTCTACTTCGTTTCTGGCCGTGCTGACACTGTTGCCAACGTTGTTGCCGACTCACAGATTTCTGGTGGCTGGACCGATGAGGTTCCCTCAACTCCCTGGATACTTGCAATTCTCGGTTCCTTGCTCCCGTTCATAATCATTCTTGGTTTGTTCTGGTTCTTGATGTCATCGATGTCTGGCGGTGGCCGAGGAGTGATGCAGTTTGGCAAGTCAAAAGCCAAGATGGTCACCAAAGAAACATCAAGCACCACATTTGAAGATGTGGCCGGTATTGAGGAAGCGCTTGAGGAGCTCACAGAACTAAAAGACTTCTTGAAAAACCCAAAGAAGTTCCAAGATATGGGCGCAAAGATTCCAAAGGGTGTTTTGCTTTATGGGCCTCCGGGAACAGGTAAAACCCTGATTGCGAAGGCTGTTGCCGGCGAGGCCGGCGTGCCATTCTTCTCAATTTCAGGTTCTGACTTTGTAGAGATGTTTGTCGGTGTCGGTGCTTCTAGGGTTCGAGACCTATTCGAGCAGGCAAAGCAGGCTTCGCCAGCGATTATCTTTGTCGATGAGATCGACGCCGTTGGTAGACACCGTGGAACTGGAATCGGCGGCGGAAACGACGAGCGTGAACAGACCCTGAACCAGCTGTTGGTTGAGATGGATGGTTTTGACACCAACACCAACGTGATTTTGATTGCCGCAACCAACCGCCCAGACGTTCTGGATCCAGCGCTTCTAAGACCGGGTCGTTTCGACCGCCAGGTCGGTGTCGGCGCTCCAGATCTGAAGGGCCGCGAGCAAATCTTGAAGGTGCACTCGAAGTCCAAGCCAATTGCCGAAGGTGTTGACTTGGCTCTGATTGCAAGAAGGACGCCTGGCTTCACTGGAGCAGACCTTGCAAACGTCTTGAACGAGGCGGCACTTTTGGCAGCAAGGTTGAACCGCAGTGAAATTACCGATGACATCATTGACGAGGCCATCGACCGAGTAATCGGTGGTCCACAGAAGAAGTCTTCGATCATGAAGGATCAGGAAAGACTAGTCACCGCCTACCACGAGGCCGGTCACGCGCTGGTCGCAGGGGCATGTAACTACTCTGACCCGGTGACGAAGATCACCATTCTTCCTAGAGGAAGAGCCCTCGGCTACACCATGGTGATGCCAATGGAGGATCGCTACTCGATTAGCCGAAACCAGCTGCTTGACCAGATTGCGTATGCAATGGGCGGGCGCATGGCGGAGGAAATTGTTTTCAAGGACCCAACCACCGGTGCCTCGAATGACTTTGAAAAGGCCACCAGCATTGCCCGAACCATGGTGACCAAATATGGAATGAGCCAGAAAATCGGTGCAATCTCTCTTGGTAGCGGAAGCTCTGAACCGTTCTTGGGCCGTGAGCTTGCAACCCACTCAAACTACTCAAACGAAATGGCTCAGCAAGTGGACGCTGAGGTCAGCATGATTCTTGATAAAGCCTTGGACGAGGCACACAAAGCCATAATTTTGAACCGAGTAGTTCTAGACAAGCTGGCTAAAGCATTGCTTGAAAAAGAAACTCTCAATCAAGACGAGATTGCGAAGATTTTCAAGACCGTGAAGAAGATTCCTGCCAGAACCACCTGGCGCTCTTCAGCCAAGCGAACCGGAACCAATAAGGGTCCAATCGCGGTACCGAAGCGTAAATCTGTCCAGCTTGAGGCCTTGCCTGAAAAGGTCGAACCGGCTCAGGAAAATGCAGACTGACAGGATTAAAAGAGCAGTAGTAGAACTGCTTGAGGCCATTGGCGAAGACCCAAATCGGGATGCGCTGAGAAATACTCCGACCAAGGTAGCCGAGGCCTACGCGTCCTTTTTTGCCGGTGTCGGGGTTGACCCAAAATCTGCTATCGGTGACACCTTCCCGGCGGTTGACGCGGAGGCAGTCATCCTGAAGGACATCGAACTGGTTTCAATTTGTGAACACCACCTGCTTCCATTTACTGGCTTTGCTCACATTGCCTATTTGCCGGACCAGAAGCTAGCTGGCCTTGGAAGGCTTGCGAGCGTTGTTGAAATCCTTGCCTCTAGACCGCAGTTGCAAGAAAACCTCACCTCTCAGGTTGCGGATGAGCTGGAAGAGGCCCTGGCTGCAAAGGGTGTGCTTGTTGTGATTGAGGCTAGACACCAGTGCGTTGCTGCAAGGGGTGCGAGGCAGCCAGAGGTGAATACCATCACCATGGCATCGAGAGGTCTTTATAAGGACCCAGTAAATCGTGCCGAAGTACTTGGACTAATAAACAGACAATCATGACCGACTGGCAAAAACCTAAGCTGATGGGTGTTTTGAACATCACACCTGATTCCTTCAGTGACGGCGGGCAGTTCACAAGTGTTGAGTCCGCTCTCGCACAAGCCGAAATGTTGCTTGTTCAAGGCGCCGAGATAATCGATGTTGGCGGAGAGTCGACAAGGCCGGGGGCGCTGCGAGTTTCTCTTGAAACTGAGCAGGACAGGGTGTTGCCGGTGATCGCGGCCATCAGCCAAAAATTCGATGTTGATATTTCTATCGACACCATGAATGGCCAAACCGCTAGAAAAGCTGTTGAAGCGGGCGCGAACATCGTGAACGATATTTCTGGAGGACTTGCAGATCCTGAAATGTTCAGCGCAATCCAAGACCTTGACTGCAAGTATGTGCTGGGTCACTGGCGTGGGCACTCCGACCAGATGGATTCGCGTGCGGTGTATTCGGATGTTGCAAGAGAGGTTGTTGCCGAGCTTGCCGAGCAGGTCTCAATGGCGGTTGCCAGTGGTCTCAGTCGCGATCGAATCATCGTCGACCCGGGCCTTGGCTTCGCTAAAGACATTCACCACAACTGGGACTTAGTAAACAGGCTCGATGAACTCGAGAAAATTGGTCTTCCGGTCTTGGTTGGAGCATCTAGAAAGCGGTTCTTGGCACATGCCCTTTCTCCAAAGGACCCGGCTTCGGTTTCGATGCCAAGGCGTGATCTGGCCACGGCTGTCTTGACAGCTCTGCTGCTTCAGCGAAAACTATGGGGTGTGAGGGTTCATGATGTCCAGGCCACCAGCGATGCGATTGCTATCGTGCAGGCGCTAAAGCAGCAGGAGAGGGCTCAGTGATTTACAAAATAAGAATCGACGGGCTCGAGTCCTTTGCTTATCACGGTGTTTTGGAGCATGAAAAAAACTACGGCCAAACTTTTTACTTCGACATCCATCTAGATGTTCACGCTGGACTGGAAGATTCGATAGACGCAACCGTTTCCTATGCCGCGATTGCCGATCTTGCTACCGAGTTATCTGCAAGGTCGAGGTTTGACCTCATTGAGTCTTTAGCAAGTGCTATTTCCAGAGCCGTACTGAAATACGACCCAAGAATCATCCGCACGACTGTCACTGTTCATAAGCCCTCCGCTCCAATCGGCAAGAACTTCAAAGACGTTTCAGTCACGGTGTCTGGTTCGAGAGATGAAAACTAGGGTCGTCATCGCTCTGGGTGCAAACCTGGGCGAAAAAGAAAAAACAATCAAGAAGGCCCAAAAACAAATCGGCAAAATTCGCGCTGTCGAAGCAATATCTCACTCCAAGCAATACCGCTCGAAAGCGGTAACCGAGACTGGCATTGATGAAGATCAGCCCGAGTATGTAAATGCAGTCACGATTGTGGAAACAAAACTGAGCGCGAAAAAACTGCTATCCAGGCTGAATGACATCGAGAACAAGTTTGGTCGCATCAGGCTTGCGCGCTGGGCTCCCAGGACTTTGGATCTGGACATCATCACCTATGGCACCAGTCTGATCGAAACAAATTCCCTCATCGTCCCGCACCCAAGAGCCTTCCAGCGGGCATTCGTTTTGATTCCCTGGCTGGAAATCGACCCCGAGGCAGTAATACCCGGGATGGGTCCGGTGAGCGAACTTGCAAAGAACATGGCCGACCAGGTTTGGGTGGCATCTTGAACGCGGCACTGGCAAGGCAGCTTGCAATTTTCTCGATGGTTGGATTGATTCTTGGCCTGTCTGCAGCCCAGCTAACTGCTGGTTTTGGCTTTCCATTTCCCTCGAGCCCGGAGACTCTCATGGTCACTTTGGTGGTCCTGGGTTTTGCAAACTACATCGCAAGCTATCCGATCTATCGCTATCGCAAACAGGTGCTGCAGCTAAAAGACGGCAAGCGGCCTGCCAGACCAAACCCGTTTTATGCCGTGAGGGTTTTGATCTTGGCTCGAGCGAGCACTCTCACCGGCGGCCTGTTCACAGGGTGGCATTTGGGCTTGCTGGCCTGGTTGGTTCTGTTCAGTGTCGCTCCAGCGGCGTTAGTTTCAACCAGCAGCTTCGGGCTGCTGGCCTCATTGGTTTTGGTTATCGGGGGGCTGTTGTCACAATGGAACTGTAAGAGCCCGCCGCAGTCAGATGCGGATTCAGAAAGCGTGAACTAAATGAAAATCGGTGTGATCGGAGATGCTCCAGCGGGTCCAGTGCTGGCAAAGGCTTGGGCGCTGGCTGGGCACGAGCTAGTGGGTGTTTTTGTTGAGGGCCCTGAGGCTATTGAACGGGTTGAAGCTCTGCTGCCAGATGTCCCGATAGCAAACATGGCGGCGGTTGCTGAGGACGCAGACCTTGTGGTCTTAGCTATTCCAAGTAATGACATTGAGATCACCTGCGCGGGTCTTGCTGACCTGGGGCTTTTCGGCCCAAAGAAAATAGTTGTTCACCTGTCACCCCTAAAGGGATATGAGGCGCTCGGCGATGCAGCCAGATTTGGTGCGATCCCTATTGCGCTGCATCCTGTTATGCACTTCACCGGCACCACTATGGATCTCACGGTTTTGAAAAATACCTCGGTTGCAGTCAGTGCTCCGGAGCCACTCACACCGATAGCCCAGGCTCTCGCAATTGAACTTGGCGCGGAGCCGGTGATGGTGCTGGAGCACCAGCGGGCTGCGTATGCCGAGGCCTTTGGCGTTGCAAGTAGTTTTTCCTCCTTGGTGGTCCAACAGGCAATGGGCATTTTGGAGGAGGCAGAAATTGAAAACCCCGCCAGACTTATAGCACCGGTGGTAAGGAGTGCAGTTGAACAGGCTCTCTATCAGCCGGTTGCAAAAATTGACCCGGAGGATGCGTTCTAATGCAGCTTGCACACACCATTGCAGAACTTAAACAGGCACTCGCACGGGCTGACGCCGACGGCAGGCGAGTTGGCTTTGTCCCAACAATGGGTGCTCTTCATGCAGGGCATCTGTCTCTGGTCAAAAAGGCTCAAGAGCAGGAACTGTTCGTGGTGGTTTCGGTTTTCGTAAACCCGAGACAGTTTGGTCAAGGAGATGACCTCACTAACTATCCGCGGACATTGGGCGTTGACGCCAGAGTGTTGACCGATGCCGGCGTAGATGTTTTGTTTGCGCCGAGCGGCAGCGAGGTCTACCCGGCCTCCGGCGTGGAAGAAATTTCAGCTGGGGAATTGGGCAATAAGTTTGAGGGCGCATCAAGACCAGGTCATTTCGATGGAATGCTGACTGTGGTGAATAGGCTCTTCAACCTGGTTCAGCCGGATGTTGCGTTTTTTGGATCCAAGGATGCCCAGCAGCTGGTGCTGGTTTCTCAGATGGTTAAGCGCCAGGTTGCACACGGGGACCGAGAGCCAATCAAAATCATCGCCTGCGACACCGTCCGCGACGACTCCGGTCTCGCGCTCTCAAGCCGCAATCAACGAATAGAAAAAGACCTCTTGCCTGCGGCCGAAACGATTAACAAAGCGCTTTTCGCAGGCTCAATGAAGAAGACCAAGCAGGAGTGCATTGAGGCTGCGAAAAATGAACTTGACCCGAAGATTAGACTTGACTACATAGAGCTTGTAAACCCAGACACCTTCGAGGTTGTCGAAAGCTGCGAAGGCGCCAGAATGGTGATCGCAGCTTGGGCTGGCGAGGTTCGACTGATTGATAATTTATTGCTAGGTGGTAGTGCGTGAGCGAAGAGTATGGAGACGTAGACGTCCCGGAGCAGATTGCGGTTCGCATGGAAAAGCGCGAGCAGTTGCTGAAGCAGTCTGCGGCCTACCCTGTCACTCTGCCAATTACTCACACCATTGAGGCCACCAAAGCCCACTATCCAAACCTTGAGGCGGACATCGCCACCGGCGATGTTGTCGGCCTCGCAGGTCGCATCGTGTTTCTTCGAAACACCGGAAAACTGTGCTTTGCAACCCTGCAGTCTGGGACAGGGGAGCGCATCCAGGCGATGATCAGCTTGGATAAGGCGGGTCAAGACCAGCTAGATAACTGGAAAGAACTCGTTGATCTTGGCGACCATGTCTTTGTTGAAGGCGAGGTAATCACTTCTAAGCGCGGTGAGCTGAGCGTGCTGGCCACCAAGTGGCTGATGGCGGCAAAGACACTTCGACCACTGCCAAATATGCACAACGAACTTGGTGAAGAGTTTCGAGTTCGACACCGCTACATCGACCTGATTGTTAGAGATCGTGCTCGCGAGGTTGTGAAGATTCGTTCCGAGGTGATGCAGTCACTGAGGTCTACATTTGCAAACCGCGCTTTCATGGAGATTGAAACTCCGATGTTGCAGGTCATGCACGGTGGCGCATCGGCAAGGCCGTTCAAGACTCACTCGAATGCTTTTGACACCGATCTGTTCTTAAGAATTGCACCTGAGCTGTTTTTGAAGCGTGCCGTTGTTGGTGGCTTGGAAAGAGTTTTTGAGATTAACCGAAACTTTAGAAACGAAGGTGCTGATCGCACCCACTCTCCTGAGTTTGCGATGCTTGAGGCTTACGAGGCCTACGGCGATTACAACACCATGATGGATCTCACCCAGGAGCTAATCCAGAATGCGGCTTCCGATGTTTTTGGAACTCACATTGTTGAGTGGGACGACGGAACCGTAAATGACCTGAGCGGCTCATGGCCGAGGGTTTCGATGTATGAATCACTATCTGAAGCCTCCGGTGTAACCATTACTCCAGAAACGTCACTGGATGATCTGAAGAAGATGGCCTCCAAAGAGGGCATCGAAATCGACCACCCGCTGCACGGCAAGTATGTCGAAGAGCTTTGGGAGCACTTTGTGAAGCCAAGCCTTACTGGCCCAACCTTTGTGATTGATTTCCCCGTTGACACTTCACCGCTAACTAGGGATCACCGCAGCAAGAAATCAGTAGTCGAGAAGTGGGACCTTTACATCAACGGCTTCGAACAGGCCACTGGCTACTCGGAGCTGGTTGACCCGGTTGTTCAGCGCGAGCGCTTTGTGGCTCAGGCTGCCCTTGGTGCAACTGGAGACCCAGAGGCAATGAAGCTGGATGAAGAGTTCCTAAAGGCGCTTGAGTTTGGAATGCCACCGTCGGGTGGAATGGGATTGGGAATCGATCGGTTGCTAATGGCGTTGACCGGTCTTGGAATCAGGGAAACAATTTTGTTCCCACTAGTGAAGTAGGCGAATTTAGATGACCTTTTTGGAAGGCCTTGCAGACGTACTGATTTCGTTGATCCCACCTGCTCTGATGGGAGTCATTTTCTGGCTCATGCTGCGCTCAATTCTTCGTGCCGACAGGGGCGAACGCGAGGTTTATCAAAAGATTGAAGCCGAAGAGCGCGAAAAGCGCGCTAACGCCTTGGGCGAACAGCCCTAGTTTTGTGTGGAGGTTAGTTCTACCATCTTCATAACGCATTGTGAAAGGTAGCTAACTTGTTCGAGAAATTCACCGACAAGGCTCGCAGGGTTGTTGTGCTGGCTCAGGAAGAAGCAAAACTTCTAAACCACAACTACATCGGCACTGAGCACATCCTGCTCGGTCTGATCCACGAGGGCGAGGGCGTCGCAGCCAAGGCGCTCGAAGCGCTGGGCATCAACCTCGAGCAGGTTCGCGAGCAGGTTCAGGACATCATCGGTCAGGGTCAGCAGGCTCCGTCAGGTCACATCCCTTTCACCCCGCGCGCAAAGAAAGTTTTGGAGCTAAGCCTCCGCGAAGCACTTCAGCTTGGCCACAGCTACATCGGCACCGAACACCTTTTGCTAGGTCTAATCCGCGAGGGCGAAGGCGTTGCCGCTCAGGTTCTAACCAAACTGGGTGCTGACACCAATAAGGTCCGCCAGCAGGTAATTCAACTGCTGTCTGGTTTCCAGGGCAAAGAGTCAGTCTCGGTCGGCGGGGAAAACCAGCCACAGGCTAAGGGCTCTCAAATTCTTGACCAGTACGGTCGAAACCTCACACAGGCAGCTGCCGAAGGAAAGCTTGACCCGGTAGTCGGCAGGGAGCGCGAAACCGAGCGTGTGATGCAGATACTTTCCAGAAGGACTAAGAACAACCCGATTTTGATCGGCGAGCCAGGTGTTGGTAAAACAGCAGTTGTCGAAGGTCTAGCAATCGCGATTGTCGCAGGCAACGTTCCTGAAACCCTTCGTGGCAAGCAGCTCTACACGCTAGACATGGGTAGCTTGATTGCTGGTTCTAGGTACCGCGGAGACTTTGAAGAAAGACTCAAGAAGGTCACCAAAGAAATCCGCACCCGCGGAGACATCATCACCTTCATCGACGAGATTCACACCCTTGTCGGCGCCGGTGCTGCCGAAGGCGCAATAGACGCCGCCTCAATCTTGAAGCCAATGCTTGCCAGGGGTGAGCTGCAGACCATTGGTGCAACAACCTTGGATGAGTACCGCAAGCACTTTGAAAAAGATGCTGCTCTTGTTCGAAGGTTCCAGACCATCCAGGTTTCAGAGCCAACTCCAGCTTTGGCTATCAACATCTTGAAGGGGCTTCGCGATCGCTACGAGGCTCACCACAAAGTTTCCATCACGGACGGTGCGATTGTGGCAGCCGTTTCAATGTCTGATCGCTACGTCAGCGACCGGTTCTTGCCGGACAAGGCAATTGACCTTATCGATGAGGCAGGAGCAAGGCTTCGCCTGAGCTTCCTATCTGCACCTCCGGAGCTACGCGAAATGGAAGAAAACATCGCGGTTGTCCGAAAGGCCAAGGAGCAGGCGATTGCCGACCAGGACTTTGAGGCAGCAGCGTCAAAGCGCGATGAGGAGAAAAAGCTCACCGCCGAAAAGGTTCGCATGGAAAAGGAGTTCCGCGACGGCACAATTGAGAAGCCAGGCATTGTGGACGAAGGTCTAATCGCCGAAGTTCTTGCTCAGGCAACCGGTATCCCAGTGTTCAAGCTCGGTGAAGAAGAAGGCTCGAAGCTTATTTACATGGAGCAGGAGCTTCACAACCGCGTGATTGGTCAAGAGCAGGCAATTGCCGCACTCTCAAAGACCATTAGGCGTCAGCGTGCTGGCCTGAAGGATCCAAAGCGTCCGTCTGGCTCATTTATCTTCGCTGGTCCAACCGGTGTTGGAAAGACCGAGCTTGCTAAAGCTTTGGCCGAGTTCTTGTTCGACGATGAGGACGCACTAATCGCACTCGACATGAGTGAGTACGGCGAGAAGCACACAGTCTCTCGTCTATTCGGTGCCCCTCCAGGATTCGTAGGTTATGACGAGGGTGGTCAGCTGACTGAGAAGATTAGGCGCAAGCCGTTCTCGGTTGTGCTGTTCGATGAAATTGAAAAGGCTCACCCGGACATTTTCAACTCACTGTTGCAGATTCTCGAAGAGGGTCGTCTAACAGACGGCCAGGGTCGAGTAGTTGACTTCAAGAACACGATCATCATCATGACCACAAACCTCGGTACTCGCGAGATTACCCGTGGAGCACTTGGCTTCAGCCTTGAGGGTGACAGCAAGAACGACTACGACCAGATGAAGGCACGTGTGAACGAGGAGCTGAAGAAGAACTTCAAGCCTGAGTTCCTAAACCGTGTCGACGACGTGATCGTCTTCCCACAGCTAGATCGTGAGGAGCTGTTGCAGATCGTGGATCTATTCGTGAAGCGCTTGCAGGTTCGCCTTGATGAGCGTGACCTCAGCCTGACACTGACTACATCAGCGAAGGATCGACTAATCGAGCTCGGCTACGAGCCATCGATGGGCGCTAGGCCATTGCGCAGGGCTGTTCAGCGAGAGATTGAGGACGCCATTTCAGAGCGAATTCTGACCGGTGACATTGGAAACTCCCAGGACATCCTGGTTGATTTCCTGGATGGTGAATTCAACTTCGTTGCAAACAGCAGGGAAGATCAAGCGGCGACTAAGTCTTGACCGAAATCCAGAAGTATGAGGTAGCGAAGTCCTATAAGGGCTTCGAGGTGCGGGACTACGCTCCCTTCATCACTGTCTCCACTCTGGAACCCGGCAATATGTCTTCGGCTGGCAATCAGGCCTTCAGAAAGCTCGCCGGTTACATCTTCGGTGGCAACTCTGAATCAAAGTCGATTGCTATGACTGCCCCTGTCACGGAAAAACCAGTGGCAGAAGGCTTTGAGGTCTCTTTCGTGATGCCCGCGGACATGAAACTGCCGGAAATGCCAATGCCACAGCGTGAAAACCTAAAGATTGCCGAGCACGGTGCGACCAAGATGGCAGCCATCCGCTTCACCGGAACAATTGGGATGTCCGCCTTTGAAACCAATGAGAAAAAACTCAAAGGACTGCTCGATGCAGAAGGCATCGAGTATGACCCTGTCCCGATCTACGCTCGTTACAACGCCCCAACAACACCGTTTTTTCTTCGCCGCAACGAGGTGTTGCTTTTACTGAAGGACTAATTGCTCCATAATTGGGCAATGCTTCAAATCAGATCAGCCAAAACCTCAGACGTTCCTGTCATCTCCAGGATGGCCCAGCCGCTAGTCGAATCCCGCGTGCTGCTTGGAAAAGAGCTAGTTGAAGCCTATGGAGCAATCCAGGAATTCATCGTTGCCGAAAAAGACAACAAGGTTGTCGGCTTTGGTGCTCTGCATGTGATGTGGGAAGACCTGGCTGAGGTAAGAACATTGGTTGTTGATGAGAATTCCAAGAGGCAAGGTATCGGTAAGGCTCTTCTTGAAGAGTTGGAAAAGCGAGCTAAAGACATAGGGATCAAAAGGGTTTTTTGCTTGACCTTTGAAAAAGAGTTCTTTGGGGCCAACGGTTACCAGGTAATTTCTGATGTTCCGGTCGATCCGGAAACCTATGCTGAGCTGGTTCGTTCTCACGATGACGGAGTTGCTGAATTTTTGGATTTGGCCAGAGTTAAGCAGAACACGCTCGGTAATTCACGAATGCTGAAGCAGCTGTAGTTAGATTTAGTTCATGGCCCAACTAGACCCAGTAATCATCAAGCGCAGAAGAATAGGCGCGTTGGCGGTCTTGGCCTTGCTGATTACCTTGATTTGGGGAATTCCTCAACTGTTTGCCAACCAAGGTCAGGTTGTTGAGAACCCGTTGCCCGTGGAGTCAGAGGAGGCCATCCCCGCCGAAATCACCGATTGCGCTCCCGGTGTCGTTTCTTTGAAGGCAATGATTGGCAAAGTTGATGCAGGTGCAGAGCCCGAAACCTTGAATAGCTTTGCCAGCGACACTACGCCCCACCTTTGGTATGAGGTGACAAACACCGGTTTGGTGGATTGCCGATTCAACGTCGGAACCAGGGTGACCTTCTTCACAATCACTTCAGGAGAACAAACCTTTTATTCATCAAGGGACTGCAATAGAGCTGACGCAACCGACATGACCGTCTTGCTTCAGTCAAATACTCCTTTGACGTCAGAACCTGCCGCATGGGACAAGGTTTACTCGTCTTCGGAAGGGTGTAGCGCAGCTGCTGGTTTGCCGGAGGTTCCAACCGGCGGCGCGACTTATAGGCTAAAAGCTGAGGTCAACGGAGTTATCTCGGAGGACATCCGCTTTATCTTGAACTAGTTCAGAGCTGCGGCTAACGCTTTTTTCAACTGCCCGGTGTTCGAATCTATAACCACCTTGTGGCCCAACCTTGCGGCCTCATTTGTTCGCTGGTTCAGGTTCGCCACCCCTCGAATTTCGCCAGAGAGTGATATCTCACCGAAGGCTGCAATCGTTGTTGAAACCGGCTTATCTGAAACCGCTGAAGCGATTGCAATTGCGATTGCAAGGTCGGCAGCCGGCTCGATAATTTTCATGCCCCCAACCGTGGAGACATAAACATCTTTGTTGCTGAGCGAAATGCCTGCTCGTCGCTCCAGGACAGCAAGCAACATCGCAACCCTAGAGCTGTCTACACCGTTTGTGACCCGTCTTGGTTGAGGGGTGCCACTGTTTACAACCAGTGCCTGAATCTCAGCCCTGAGCGCCCTTCTGCCCTCCACTGCAACCGTGATGCAGGTTCCAGAAACGGGGGTGGTGGAATTGGAAACAAATAGCGCACTCGGATCTTTGACCTCGACGATGCCCTCGCCGGTCATCTCGAAACAACCAACCTCATCGGTTGGTCCGAAGCGATTCTTGAGCGTCCTTACAAACCTCAATGCAGTTTGGCGGTCGCCCTCGAAGTGACAGACGACATCAACTAGGTGCTCAAGGGTTCTTGGGCCTGCGATCGAGCCGTCCTTTGTGACGTGACCTACTAGAACAATCGGCGTGGAATTCTCTTTGGCAAGTCGAATCAGGTTGGATGCGACCTCCCTTACCTGAGATGGCATTCCCGCAGCACCGTCAACATCCTTTGAGCTGATCGTTTGAACCGAGTCAACCACCATCAGGTCTGGCTTCACTTGATCGAATTGTCCAAGAACGTGACCTAAGTCTGTTTCTGATGCGAGGTAAAGGTTGTCACTTAGCGCATCTGTGCGTTGCGCTCGAAGCCTGACTTGGCTTGCTGATTCCTCGGCTGAAACGTAGAGAACCGTCTTGCCATTCTTGGCAAGCCTGGAGGCAACCTCAAGTAGCAGCGTGCTCTTGCCGACCCCTGGTTCACCGGAAAGCAAGATCGCAGCCCCTGCTACCAGTCCACCACCGAGCACCCGATCGAATTCTGCAACGGTTGTTGGAGAGTAGCCATCGGTGACAACTTCAATTTCAGTGATTGGCCTGGCTTCATGCCCTGCAGAGATTCTGGAAGCCTTGGCAATGGTTTGTGGCCCTTGCTCGGCAATCGTGCCCCAGGCTTGGCATTGACTGCATTGACCAGCCCACTTCGGGGCTGCCCAACCGCAGTCGGCGCAACGAAAATCTGATTTAGTCTTGGCCACTAGAACAAACTACCCCCAGTCACCCCCAGCTAGATAATCTATTCACAGAAACTTCCCTCAAAAGTGAGAGTAGAAAATGGTTCGCAAGCATTCGCAGGAGCTATGGCTGGTGCTGCTTGTTTCGCTTGGTGCCAGCAGCATCTACTCGGTGCTGAGCCTGATTCGAAAACTCACAAGCGCTCAGGGCCTGCAGGGTTCAGTGACAACCATCAATCAGCCGCTTGCTCAAAACCCTTATTTAGACGTGGTCAGCCAGCTTGTTTCAATTTCCCTTGCGTTGGTGCCGGTGCTATTGGCGCTTTATCTGCTGCGGCTGGACGGCATCAAGATCGGTCTATTGCCCCGAAAGAAAGACTGGCTCTTAGGAATCGGGTTGCCGCTGGCAGTGGGTATTCCAGGCATTGGTCTTTACTGGTTGGCACTGCAGCTTGGCCTAACCTCCAGGATTGTCCCGAGTAGTCTCGGGGATTACTGGTGGACGCCGATAATTTTGGTTTTGGCAGCTCTGCGGTCGGGACTGCAAGAAGAGGTTATTGCGGTCGCATTCTTGTCAAAGAAGCTGCAGCTCATTAGACCTTCGATCACAATTTGGTCAGTGGTGATTATTTCTGCTTTGTTCAGAGCGAGCTATCACCTCTACCAGGGGTTTTCGGCCTTCATTGGAAACTTTGTGATGGGGCTGGTGTTTGGCTATTTGTTTATGCGCACCGGTCGCGTGGCGCCGCTGGTCATTGCCCACACTTTGATGAACACTGCTGTGTTCATTGGTTTCCCACTGGTTAGCGCATACCTCTAGGCACTCCTAGGATTTGAGGATGGAAAAACTTAGGGTTTGCTTTTTAGGCACAGGTTCAATGGGCTCTGCTGTTCTCGAAGGATTGATTGCTAGCGGTCACCCCCTTGAACTAATTTCAGCCACCACTAAATCCATCGCCTCTGCCGAAAAACTCCGTGCGCGGGGCTTGAGCGCGATGGCAATAGAAGAGGCAGAAGATGCCAACGCTTTGCTTGCAGGAGATGCAGACTTGATTGTGCTTGGCGTGAAGCCATACCAAATCACCGATGTCTTGGCCGAAATCAAAGACGAAATTGCTCCAAATGCCGTGGTGATTTCGATGGCTGCTGGAATCAAGCTTGAAACGATGGCCGAGGTTTTGCCTGGCAATAAGAACATCATCAGGACAATGCCAAACACTCCAGCGCTGGTGGGAATGGGCGTGACAGGCGTTGCCCCTTATGCAACAGCCTCTGCTGAAGCTATTGAGGTGACCATCGAGCTGTTTGATTCAGTCGGGGCCGCCTTGGAAGTCACCGAGGAACAGATTGATGCCCTGAGCGCCATTTCAGGATCAGGCCCAGCCTGGGTGTTTTACATCATGGAACAGTGGGAAAAGATTGCCCTTGACCATGGCTTCACAAAAGAACAGGCCGCTGTGATGGTGAGGGGAACTCTTGCAGGCTCAATCGACTTATTGGCCCAATCCGATAAAGAGCTTCAAGAGCTGCGCTCAAATGTCACGAGCCCGGGTGGGACAACGGAAAGAATTATCGACACCCTCGATAAGGCTGACTTGAACGGTATTTTCGAGTCTGCCCTGCAGGCTGCGCTTACCCGTGCAAGAGAAATTGGGGCCAGCTAGTCCTAAACTGTTTGCATGGCAGATATTTTTGAAGCAGTTGCAGATTCAACCAGACGTCAGCTCCTAGAGAGCTTGCTGGCATCAAACCTTGCAGGCGGCAAGGGAGAGATGACAGTAACCGAGCTTGTTGAAACCACCAAGCTCGGTCAACCAACAGTTTCCAAGCACCTGAAAACTCTTCGCGAGGTTGGCCTGGTGGCTGTTCGCGAAGAAGGGCAGAAGCGTTTTTACTCAGTCACTCCCGAGCCTCTCGAGGAGATTGAAGACTGGATGATCAACTTCCTGTCACTTGATTTTGAAGATGACGATTACGACGAGTATCGCTCTGACGATCTAGCTCACAACCTCGCCGGTGTCGGCGAGCAGCTTGGGCACTGGCTGACCGAGCGAAGCTCATGGCTAACCGATCAGCTGAAGTCCAGGGCCTCAGAAATCAACGTTGACTTTGACGCCGCAGAAATGGGCAAGCGACTTGGTCGCAAGCTAGCAGATGCAAAGTCAGAAGCAGAAAAGTCTGTGAAGGACTTTGAGCGCGTTGCCAAACAAAAGGTTGAAGAAGTGATTGACGATGTCAAAACGGAGACTCAGCATCTGGCTGACGAGGTAAGAAAGCGCACAGGTAAAAAATAATGTCAAGTCCAACCGGCGATGAACTAAGGGTGCTTGCTCGCAAGCAGCTGAAGAAAAAGCAGGATTTCAAAAGTTTCATGGGTATCTACTTCGGCGTGGCACTGCTGCTCACCGTCATCTGGTTTCTTGCCACCCCGGGTACTTACTACTGGCCGATCTGGGCCATCTTTGGCATGGGGATTGCTGCTTTCTTTATTGGCGTAGACGCTTACGGTCCGTTCAAGAAAAGAGTGATCACCGAAGCCGATGTTGACGCCGAGGTTGAGCGAATCAGTCGCAAACGCTAGAATGTTCAAGTTGCCCAGTCGGGCAGCCCAAAGCTTTATGAGGTTTTAATGGGTTCGATTATCAAGAAGCGCCGCAAGCGCATGTCTAAGAAGAAGCACCGTAAGCACCTTCGCAAGACACGACACCAGCGTCGCAACAAGAAGTAGTAACTAACCCACCTTCGGGTGGGTTTTTTATTTAATGGCTTTTTAGTGCTTGGCTTTGAGGTCGCGCTTTTTGAATCTAACGATGTCCCAGTCGGCTGCCTCTGCGTAGCGAGTTAGAGCATTGTCTGGGTTCACAGCAACGGCATGCTTCACAAGTGTCATCAGTGGTAAATCGTGCACAGAGTCTGAGTAGGCCCAGGACTTGTTCAAGCTGATTCCACGTTCTGCAGCAAGCTTTTTCGCTGCCTTGCGCTTAGCTTGGCCGTGAAGGGGGTCTCCGACTAACTCTCCAGTCAGTACGCCATCTTTTCTTCCGACAATTGTTCCAAGTGCCCCGGTTGCACCCAAGTCATCAGCTATCAGCTGGGCCAGCTCCACCGGCGCAGCTGTTAGAAGCCAAACTTCATGGCCCTGAGCGAGGTGCTCCTTGAGGGCCTTGACCGTTTGAGGCCAAAGCCGTGGCTTGATCTCCGATTCGTAAACTTTTTTGAGAAGCGGCTCAAGGTTTTTTACTTCGTACCCTTTGGTGACACTGAGGGCACGATCCTTAATCGCTTGCAAGGTATTGGTTTTTTCACCGCGGCGGACAAACATCATTTGCTCAAATGCGAAGCGCCAAATGACTCTTCTTTTTATGTTGCCACCGCGAAAAGCAACCTTGCCAAAGAGAATCGGGGTTGACCCGCGAACCAGGGTGTTGTCAACATCAAAAAATGCTGCAACCTTCTTGGGGGCTGGTTTCTGCTTCTCGGCCATCGCCACAGTCTATTGGGCGCAAGTTGTCTTCTAGGATTTAGGTTATGAACGTTGGGATAGAACTTGAACTGATTACCCGCCAAGGTTGTCATTTGTGTGACGAAGCTTCAGATGTCTTGGCTGGGGTCATTGCAAGGTTCAGCGCGAATCACCCAAGCGTGTCTTACACAATCCAAACAACTGATGTCGATCAAGACAGCGAACTATTGGCCAAGTACTCGGATGAAGTCCCAGTGCTTATGCTCAATGGCAAGCAGATTGCATTTCTGAGGCTGAACGGTGACCGAATTTACGACCGTATTGAGAGTCACCTTTAGGGTTGACAGCGAAGGGAAAGAAGGGGGAAGCGGCCAGGCTTCAGAAGGCGCAGAAATCCTTTGACAAATGGTGAATCTACGGCCTGGCTGCCCCGGGACCTCTGATTATCGGGACCCAGTTTGCGGCGTTAGTTGCGGTTGCAGCCGGCGTGAAGCCCGTAAAAACCTCGATCATAATCTCAGTGGCGACACTACTCTGGGCAACTGCCAGTGCAATTGCCTTTGTTGTTGCTGGCGTGGATGGCGTTCCAGGCTTTAACTTGGAAGGCTAGGTAGCCTACGGCTCTAGGCGGTTAGGTCCGCGGAACAAGAAGCTGGCCTCTCTGATGTTTGACAGGTTGAGCAGCAACATAAGCACTCGGGTCAGACCCATTCCAAAACCACCGTGCGGCGGGACTCCATAGCGGAAGAAGTCAAGATATGAGTTCAAGCCCTCTGGCTCAAGACCCTTTTCTCTTATCTGCTCGGTGAGGATATCAACACGGTGCTCGCGCTGAGCACCGGTAGTGATTTCGGTGCCCTTCCAGA
>Ga0209654_1001539_pt1 | contig 18066 bp, 15 predicted proteins | sample SaaInl1SG_22_DNA_FD_184646 | JGI IMG/M metagenome (GOLD analysis project Ga0209654, IMG submission 184646) | Marine microbial communities from expanding oxygen minimum zones in the Saanich Inlet - ESP_161SG_22_DNA (SPAdes) (version 2) | ecosystem: Environmental > Aquatic > Marine > Intertidal... | reverse complement strand
GAACCAAGGGTTAGTGGCCATCTTGTTTAAACTATCTGCGCCAAAGATCAAACTCACGGCTAGCCCGAGGCCTACATAGATCACGATGATGCTAAGACCGTACACGGCTGCTTTGAAGATTCCTTCGCTACGTGTTTTACTCTGCTTGGTAAAGAAGCTTACCGTCAAAGGAATCATCGGGAAGATACAAGGCATAATCAGCGCTGCGAAACCGCCCAAGAAACCGAGCCAAAAAGTGGTTCCCAAACCGTCCCAAGGGGAAGGAAGCGGAGCATCTACTATCTCGGTTTTAAAGTCTACATAGGTCGGTGGAAGACACATCTGGTCGTTACACACCATAAATTCTAACTCACCCTTTACGGTGAAATCTGCCTCTTTTGGCTCTAAAAGAATGGTGAAATCTGCCGATTCTGAGAAGAAGGCCAGATCCATTTCAAAATTTGGATCGTACTCCACGTGGGGCTCCCCTTCACTCCAGCTACTCATGGGTGCAAAAGCACTTGAGGTATCTAGATAAAAAGACGTTGGGATAGGTCCGCCGTCTTCCAGGTTTTGGCTGTACAAATGCCAACCTTCTTCGATATCTGCATGCACAATCACTTTGATGTAGGAGTCTTGAACTTCATAAGAGGTCGACCATTTCACCGGCTGTGGCTGGGCAAACAGAACCGTTGCAAATACTACCGCAAAAAGGGTTAAGATGCGTTTCATAGTTTCGGGTTTATCACTGCAAGATAGGCCATGTCGTCGCCTTCGGCAACTTTCAGCGAATCATCAATTCGGTGACCCAATACCCACAAAATTTTGCCCTCATAGGCAGCCACGTAAACGTGTTCCTTGTGGTGTCTTGGCAGTCTTAAATCATTTAAAAAATCAGCTATTTTCTTGGTGCCGCTCATCCCTAGAGGCACGAATTTATCGCCGGGCCTCCACGTGCGAATGACTAGAGGAAGTGGCACATTCGTAGTCATCCACTCTTTATCTGGGCCGAATTTCACCTCTGCCTTTGGTGTGGCGATGAATTGTAATTCAAAAGGCAAATGCCCCAGCTCTTCCAATGTGGCAATGGTGTACTCCTTTCGATCTATGGGGATGTTTGGACCTACGATGAATTGGCCCCGATCCTTGATTAGAAGATGTGTTCGACCCGCAGTTCGCTGTCCGATCTCGCCTCGAAGCACGTGCCCGGCCTCCTCAAAAGAAAGTCCAGCGTCTATGCTCAAGCAGAAGCGCCACAATAAAACTTGTGCGTAGGACTCTTCGGTCCAAGGCCCCATAGTAATGTAATGCTCACCGTTTCGAAGTGTGACAAACTGATCGGACCATCCCTTCAACAGCCCCTTCAGCAACAATCCGTCGCGGTAGAGGTTGTCTACGGTCTTCTTCAAACCGCCTTTCCATCGCGGCTCGACCTGGTCAAGTACCGGAGAGAGTTGGTGACGAATTTGATTGCGTTTGTATTTCAAGGTTGCATTCGAGGCATCTTCTACCCAGCTTAGGCCGCGCTCCTTTGCGTAGGCCAGCACCTCTGCCTTATCCATGTTGGCCATGGGGCGGATGAATCGGGTATTGTTCATGCCGCTCACACTGGTCAGACCGCTACCACGAAGTGCATTCATCAAGAAACTTTCGCGTCTATCGTCGGCGTGATGGGCGGTAAAAATATAGGCTACTCCCAGCTCTTTCGCTTGCTTTTCAAAGAAATCGTAGCGGATGTTTCGGGCCCAATTCTGGACATTCTCCCCCTCGCGCTCCTCGGGATGGGCCTTAAGAACAATGATTTCGAAACGGTGCTCCTGGGCGTACCAGCGGCACCACTGCTCGTCGCTATTGGCCTCCTCACGAAGTCCATAATTCACGTGCAGCAAATACGGACGAATGTTATAGCGTTCGACTAGCAGCTGACTGAGCACTACAGAGTCTACACCCCCGCTAAAACCGAGGACAGCTTTTTTACCCGGAAGTAATTCTGGAAGATCCATGAAGCGAAAATAGGCCTTTTATTTTGCGGCCTTCAAAACACTTTCGGCCTTGAGTAAACACTCGTCATATTCTTCTTCGGCATCGCTAAGTATGGTGATGGCACCACCCACGTGCAATGTCGCCACACCGGTAGCTTTGTTCAATGCAATACTTCGAATGACGACGTTAAAATCAAAATCGCCTTCGGGAGTGATGTATCCTACAGCGCCTGAATAAATCTCTCGTGCCACTTTCTCATAGCGCTCGGCCAACTCCATCGCACTCACCTTGGGAGCTCCAGTCATCGAACCCATAGGAAAACTTGCGGCGATAATGTCCCAATTGCTCACCCCGTCTTTGAGCTCAGCCTCAATAGTACTGATCATCTGATTGACATTCTTAAACGCATAGGTACCAAAGAGCTCGCTCACATTTACAGTACCCTTCTTTGCCACCCTAGATAGATCGTTACGTACTAAATCCACTATCATGACATTCTCAGCACGCTCTTTCTCACTTTCAAGCAAAGCTGATTGAGCCGCTTCATTATCAATATCTGAGTATCTATTTGTGCCTTTAATTGGCTGCGAGCAAATTCGACTCCCCTCTTTTTTAATATATCGTTCAGGAGATGTGCAAAGCAATTCATGCTCATTCATCTTCACATAAGCAGAAAATGGTGCCTCAGTTCCAGAGACCATATTATGAAAAAGACTAATGCTGTCTAAAACCTCGAATTTCGCCTTGAAGGCCGTACAATAATTCACCTCATAAATATCCCCACGTTGGATATGTGCCTTTAGTGCAGTCACATTTTCGACATATTCCTCACGGGTTTCAACGGGCTCAAAATTTAAGGTAGTGACTTTTGGAAAGGTTTTTTTAGGAATCTGAAGCAATTCTCTTAGCACCGCTCTCGCCTTTCTATCGTCGTCCGCCCAAACATCTAAGGTTCCATCCACATGGAGGACCCCTGCTACCTTAGGAGCAAAAAATTGGGCTCCTGGCCACTCTCCTAAGCGTTGATTTTCCTGAGTAACCGATTCAAATTTAGTCCTCAGTTCGTAGCCTAAAAACCCAAACTTCCAACCGTAGAATAAGTCCTCAGGTATGAGCTCGTCATCTGTATAAACAGCTCCGGCACCCCATCCGAAGACAATTTCGAATCGCTTCTCGGAATTTGGATAGCGGTTGCTTGTATAGAGTGCAAAAAAAGATCGACTACTGGAAAGTTCCAGTAGTCGATACTGTAAAAGTCTCGAATCTACATTATATGTAGATATCTTGATCATTAACTGTGCAATGCGCGATTCGCCGTTGCCGCTAATGCCGCCTCTTTCAAAGCTTCTGTATAGGTCGGGTGACCGTGACAAATGCGGGCAATATCCTCAGCAGAAGCACGGAATTCCATCGCAGTAACGGCCTCCATAATTATATCGGCAGCGCGCGCAGCAACAATGTGTACACCCAATACCTCATCAGTATTCTTGTCAGCCAGTACCTTTACTACACCATCGATATCGCCTGAAGCTCTAGAACGGCCCAAAGCACGCATTGGGAACGAACCCACTTTATATGCAGCGCCTTCCTCTTTCAATTGCTCCTCTGTCTTACCAACAGCCGCAACCTCAGGCCACGTATATACAATACCTGGAATCAAATCATAGTTGATGTGCGGTTTCTCTCCAGCGATAGATTCTGCAACGAACACACCTTCTTCCTCAGCTTTGTGAGCAAGCATGGCACCACGTACAACGTCGCCAATTGCATAAATATTCGGCACTGCCGTTTGCAAGTGATCGTTTACCGCAATACGTCCACGCTCATCTGTTTCAATTCCAACATTTTCCAAGCCAAGCTTTGCAGTGTAAGCACCGCGACCAACTGCAACAAGACAGTAATCGCCTTCAAAAACGACCTCATCGCCTTTCTTGTTGGTAGCTGTTACCTTAACCACATCGCCATCGCGACTTACATCGCTAACCTTGGTGCTAAGACTAAACTTCACACCGAGCTTTTTCATACTGCGCATGAGCTCTTTACCCATGGCACCGTCCATAGTTGGGATAATACTCTTTGCGTACTCCACCACAGTTACCTCCGCACCTAGACGCGCATAAACTGAACCCAATTCAAGACCAATAACACCACCGCCAATCACGACCATGTGCTTAGGGATCTCTTTCAGACTCAAGGCTTCCGTTGAAGAGATGATGCGTTCCTTGTCGAACTTCGCGAACGGAAGCTCGATAGGCTTCGATCCAGTGGCTAGGATGATGTGCTTTGCACTCACCGTAGTGGTCTGTTCACCAGCTACCTGAACCGTGTTTTTATCTACTAACGAGCCAAATCCGTGCAATACGTCGATCTCGTTTTTCTTCATCAAGTAGTCAATACCGTCGCAAGTCGTGCTCACCACACCTGCTTTACGCTCGATCATCTTGGCAAAATCAACTGTTGGCTTCTCCACCTTAATACCGTGCTCCTCAAAAGAATGCACTGCGGCATGGTAATGCTCAGAAGAATCGAGCAGGGCCTTTGAAGGAATACATCCTACATTCAAACAAGTACCACCCAAGGTGCTGTACTTTTCTACCAAGGCAGTTTTCAAACCCAATTGGGCACATCTAATAGCGCTAACATAGCCTCCAGGACCTGAACCAATTACTACTACGTCGTATGAACTCATGTATATTATTTTTTTCTCGAGTGGCGCAAAGTTAAGTACCGCACAATTGCGTTAAGGTTTAATTCTGAAAAATCTGCTAATTAGAACTATAAGCATGCTCAAACCGAAAATGACGCTCATCAGCGGTCCGAGCCAATTCCCAGTTCGCACATAAAGCGTCTGTCCTTCCAAAAGCGGTACCTCATCCAAAAGCACCCCCTCTTCTTCCCATACTAACCGCTCCTTCGGCCGGCCTTTGGCATCAATAATTGTACTAATTCCTGTATTCGCACTGCGCACCACATATTTGCGGTGTTCAATAGCTCTTAGTGCTGAAAATCTCATGTGCTGTACATGACCATCCGTATCTCCCCACCAGCCGTCATTGGTGATAACAGCGAGAAGATTGGCTCCTTTACGTGAATATTCTGTAGCATACCCTGAGAATTCATTTTCCCAACAAATAATCGGGGCCAATTTTAATCCCAACCCTTCATCTTCAAAAACCGTACGCTGGTGCGAAGTTCCCAATGTTCCTGAAGTGCCACCAAGTTCCAAGGCCCAATCACCCAACAAGGGCTGCAAGTATTTGACAAAAGGCATGGTTTCTCCACCAACTACAAGTTTGCCTTTGTGGTAGACTTCAAGAGGCTTTGGAGTACTGCTCTGGAACAGGGCAGAATTATACAAGGTGTAAAATCGATCGCCCATGGGTCGATTGTAATAGGTCTTTTCCTGCTGAAAGTCATACGTTGTTGCCCCGAAAATAGCGGCGTTTCCATAAGACCTCAACACATCTTGGAGCATAGCGTCGTTAACGGTCTTGCCTAAGCTGTTTTCTTGACGAGCCTTGGGTAGAAATGTTTCGGGTAAGACAACCAGATCAACATCTTTGGCACCGCTTTCTCTCAAGAGTCGGTCTACCTTTTGAATTTGCGCACGCTCTGGCGTGCTCCATTTTTCGGTGTAAGAATTAATGTTGGGTTGCACCACAGCAACTGAAATGGACTGTTCAGCGGCTTTCTCTGGTAGGACCAACATTACAACACTAGTTAGGATAGGCGCTAGAAGAGCTGATGCTTTTTGGAATCGGCCCGCAGCAGAAGACCAAATAACGGCTACCAACAACACCCATAGTGTACCTCCGGAATTTCCAATAAACTCATACCACTGCACCAATTCGGGCCATGCGTAGAAAGTGTTCCCCAAATGGAGCCAAGGGAACGCCAACCCCCAAAACTCATGCAAATGCTCAAAGGCCATCCATGCGGCAAATACAGGCAACCAAGAAAGTACGCTTGTTGCACCCAATCGCTCAAACATGACTTTGCATCGCATACCAAACCACAATGCAAATGACATCAACCAGGCATTGATTCCCACTGTGGCGATAACACCAAGTGGATGAGCGTTGGCAATCCAATACGTTGTGCCCGCATTCCAAACGGCAAAAGCAAGGTATAAGAAAAGCAGTGGGCGTCTTTTTCTAGCAGCAAGCTCAATTAAAATTATCCAGGAAGGAAACAATAGAAATACTAGCGGACTAAAGGTCCAAGCAGCAATCAAACAAATTCCAGCGATGAGACTAAGAGAAAGCGAATTGAGTTTTTTCCAATCGGTCATAGTGCCAAAATAGTGCATCTTTGCACCCAATGAAACACATTCCGAATCTTTTAACGCTAATTAATGCTACCTGTGGTGTTGTAGCGATTTATTTCATCACCGCGCAGAGTACAAATGGTGTAGCTGCCTGTATTCTCTTAGCTGCCTTATGCGATTTATTGGACGGCATGGTTGCACGAAAATTAGGAGTTCAGGGTCCTTTGGGGAAAGAGTTGGATTCTTTGGCAGATGCCATTTCTTTCGGAGCTGTTCCTGCATTTTTGTGGTCAAGTATCCTCAGTGATTATGGAACATTGGCGCAGCCCTGGGGAATTATTTTAGGCGGTACTGTAGCAGCATCCAGCGTGTACCGTTTGGCCAAATTTAACCTCAGCACTGACCAAAGCATCGACTTTATTGGAATGCCAACTCCTGCTAATGCGCTGTTCGCCCTTGGACTTTGGATTTGGCTCGGGCGTTGGGAACAATGGGACTGGATTATTAGTATGTCCGCAGATACGCGAACAGCAATGACGTTGATACTCATTAGCATACTTAGTCTTAGCGTGTATTGGCTGAACTCTCGCATGCCCGTTTTGAGTTTTAAATCGACAGATAATAATATTCGCAGAATTGCTCAGGCTATGATAGTTCTACTGTTCTGTGTATTGGTTATTTTTGTCGGGCCTTTAGCATTTACCATTACCGTAGCAATGCTGCCTGTTATTAGTTTCGCAACGGTTCAATTATCAAAATAGAAAAATCAATTAAGATGAAATTCACTGCTGAAATCAACGTAATGCCTCAAAAAGCACTTTTAGATCCTCAAGGAAAAGCAGTTGGTGCAAACTTGAAAAACATTGGCTTAGAAGCTTGTGGAAACGTTCGTATTGGCAAACACATTACCATGGATGTTGATGCTGCAGATTCAGCCTCTGCGGAAGCAATGGTGAAAGAAGCATGTGAAAAGCTTCTGATCAATCCAGTAATGGAAGCGTTTGAATTCACTGTTACAGAAGCGTAATAGTTTAAAATATACCCGTATTTAGTACTAGCGAAACTCCGCTAGACTAAGTTTATTATATTAGCTGGAAACAACACCGTGTGAAGAATAAAGTGGTATTAGTCGAAGACGACGCAAACCTTAGAAAAACGTTCGAGGAGCTTCTTGATATCATAGGATATGAAGTAGTGAGATGTTATGAAGATGGTGGAGCCGCTTACGTTGACTTGAGGGAAAATCCTCAAGACGTCGATGTAGTCTTGACTGACTTTTTTATGCCCGTAATGAATGCTGATGAGCTCATTAAATCGCTCAAGAGTTTAGATCAATACTCAAATGCCAAATACATAGTAATGAGCGGTTTTGATTTAGAAAGCGTTCTGAATTGTTTTCCCCCAGATTCTGGTATACTTTTTCTAAACAAGCCTTTCAGTGTCGATGGTCTTGTTGAAGTATTAGAAGGTAAGGGATGAATTTCCTAGCGCATTTACATTGTAGCCCGAATCATGAACTGATTCGGGTTTTTAATTTTACAGGAGACGGTTTTCGCGGCACAAGCTGGAAAGCAGAAGCAATGCCTGAAAAAATCATGGGTGTTGAATTACATCGATTCATTGATTCATTCACCGACGAGCACCCCACCTCCAAAAAGGCAAAAGCAGTCTTGAGAGAAGGCGCTGGTAAAACGGCTCCTATCGCCCTAGATCTCTTTGGTGATTACTTCCTACACAAGTATTGGAATAGAATGAAAGGGCTGCAATCTTTTACCTCGGATGTACCCATTGATGCTTTTATCCAAAATTGCTTCTCCCAGATACATGATGCAGATCATCTTTTGCAGGGCAAAGCCTCGAGAATGTGGCCTTTTATGAGAAGTGAAAATTGGCTAATGGATTATGAGCACTTATCAGGAATCAAAAGGGCCGCTACAGGCATGAGCCGGCGACACCCTGCTATAAAACCCCTTGGTGTATTTTTTAATGGCCTATCAGAAGGTGATTATAACTATCTCGCTGCGGAGCAATGGTTTCTCTCCTTCTACCCAGAACTCGTGAAAGCTAGTACTAAATTCGTTGAAGATCATCCTCTTGCGAAGAGCATTTCATGGTTATAGTAGCTCAGTTTTGGGTTGTATCTTTGCGCGAAACTTAAGATCTTTCAATGATTTACATTAAAAGAAAAGAGCAATTCTGTGCTGCACACAAACTCTGGAACGACAAGTGGGACGCAGAAACCAACAAACGAGTATTCGGAAAATGCTCGAATGAAAATTACCACGGACATAACTTTGATCTCGAGGTAACTGTCAAAGGTGATATTGATCCAGAAACTGGTTTCGTAATGAATCTATTTGATTTGAAATTGATCATTCGTGAACATATCATAGATATTGTAGACCATAAAAACTTTAACCTGGATATAGATTTCATGAAGGGCAAGATGCCAACAGCAGAAGTCATTGCCATGGAGTTCTGGAAAATCCTAGAACCAAAAATCGCTAAATACAACGCGCAATTGCACAAGATTGTATTAGCCGAAACCAATAACAACATCATCGAATATTACGGAGAGTAATACCAAATATTTATGAGCAAAGCCTATGTATTCCCAGGTCAGGGAGCCCAATTCCCTGGAATGGGCAAAGACCTTTACGAGAACAACGCTGAAGCAAAGATACTTTTTGATAAAGCAGACGAGGTACTTGGATTTTCCTTGAGTAAAATCATGTTTGAAGGCACAGCCGAGGAGCTTAAAGAAACAAAAGTTACTCAGCCAGCGATCTTCACCATGTCTGTGATTATGGCCAAACTCCTAGGTGACGATTTCAAGCCAACGATGGTTGCGGGTCACAGCTTGGGTGAATTCTCAGCCTTGACTGCCGTGGGAGCTTTAGATTTCGACAGTGCACTGAAACTGGTTAGTGCCCGTGCAATGGCCATGCAAAAGGCATGCGAAGCAAAACCATCCACTATGGCAGCGATTCTTGGATTAGCGGATGATGTTGTAGAAGATATCTGTGCCCAGGTTGAAGGTGTTGTAGTCGCTGCAAACTATAACTGCCCAGGACAGCTGGTCATTTCCGGAGAAATTGAAGCTGTAGAGGCGGCATGTGAATTGGCTAAAGAAGCCGGAGCACGTCGTGCTCTTGTACTTCCTGTTGGCGGTGCTTTTCACAGCCCAATGATGGAGCCAGCAAGAGCAGAGCTAGCAGCTGCTATTGAGGCGACCGAATTCAATACACCTATGTGTCCAGTAGTACAAAACAGCGTAGCTAAAGCTGTAAGCGAGCCATCTGAGATCAAGCAAAACCTCATCGATCAGTTAACAGCACCAGTAAAATGGACACAAAGTGTACAACAAATGATTGCTTCGGGTGTTACTGATTATGTAGAATGTGGCCCTGGCAAAACTTTGCAAGGCCTCGTTAAAAAAATTGACCGCTCAACAAATGTTAGCGGCGTGAGCTTCGAATAATGAAAGAAACCGCCTGGAAAAGCCCGTCGAACATTGCCCTGGTAAAATATTGGGGTAAATATGATGTTCAAATCCCTGCTAACCCGTCTATCTCCTTCACCCTAAGTGAGGCAGCAACTACCACAAAACTCAGGTACGAAGAAGGTACGGGTACAATCAAGGTTTTTCTAGACGGTAAAGAAACGCCTTCGTTTCTGCCAAAAATTGAAGCATTTTTAGAGAGAACGGCTGAGTTCTTCCCTTTCGCTAAAGAGATGAACTTCGAAATTCACACTTCCAACAGCTTTCCACACAGCTCAGGAATTGCTTCTTCTGCCTCAGGGATGAGCGCTCTGGCTTTGTGTATGATGAGCGTCAAAAAAGATCTCGGCTTACCAATCACCAACTTTTTTGAAGAGGCATCGAATGCGGCGCGCTTAGGTTCGGGATCTGGCTCAAGATCGCTTTACGGTCCACTTGCTGCTTGGGGCGAACACGCCGAAATCGAGGGAAGTAGCAACGAATTTGCAGTAGCGTTTTCAGACGTACACGATATTTTCAAATCCTTCCAAGACACTATTCTCTTGGTAGATAAGGGAGAGAAAACAGTCAGTAGTACTGTTGGTCATGGCCTCATGAATGGTCATCCTTATGCTGCCGCACGTTTTGAACAAGCACACGAAAATCAAAGCGCGTTGCTTACTGCGATGCTTGAAGGGGACCTCGAACGCTTCGGTGCCATTGTGGAAAGTGAAGCGTTAACTCTACATGGCATGATGATGACTTCTATGCCTTACTTCATTTTAATGAAACCCAATACCCTTGAGGTGATCAATCGTATATGGTCGTTTAGACAACAAACGGGGAATCCTGTGTTCTTTACCCTAGATGCGGGCGCAAACGTTCATGTACTTTATCCAGAATCGCATAAAGAAGTAATTATGAGCTTTATAGATAGTGAATTGAGAACTTTCTGTAAGGATGGTAGTTATCTTTGTGATGCCGTTGGTCTCGGACCAACACAACTTTAATAGATAGTATGAGCCGTTCAAATCCTTTGTTTTATGGAAAGATCCTACTCTTCGGAGAATACGGGATCATTAAGGATAGTATGGGATTGAGCATTCCTCACACTTATTACAAGGGAGCTTTTCAGTTTGAGGAATCATTCAATGCTACACAAGCGAAAAGCAACGAGCACCTTTTCAAATACCTTGAATACCTCAAAGGGGAAAATGCACCGTGTTCCTTTAACACAGCTGCCTTTGAAGACGATCTTAATAATGGATTGTATTTCGATTCTTCTATTCCTCAAGGATTTGGTGTAGGCAGTTCTGGCGCATTGGTCGCTGCCATTTACGACAGGTACTGCGAGGACAAAATTGCAAAGAACCCCGAGAAATCTTCGGACATTAAGGCATTGAAGGCCATCTTTAGTTGGATGGAGAGCTATTTCCATGGAAAAAGTAGTGGTATAGATCCAACCATATGTTATATGGGACTTCCACTTCTGATAAAAAGTAAAGATGAATTGGGATCTGTGGCTTTACCCGCTGAAACCAGTGGTGAAGGCGCCGTATTTCTATTAAATTCTGGCATGCCAGGAGAAACACAGCCAATGGTTGAAATCTTCATGGACAAGCTCAAAGAGGAAGGATTTAGAAGCATGCTTAAAAATCAATTCGTCAAATACAACGATGCCTGTATCAAGGCATTTGTCGAAGGAGATACTAAACCACTTTTTAGCAATTTAAAGAAGCTTAGCAAGCTGGTCTTGGAGAACTTTGAGCCGATGATCCCGCAAGGTTTCCATGATTTATGGAAAGAGGGACTAGAATCTGAAGAATACTTTTTGAAGCTCTGCGGCTCCGGTGGAGGTGGATTTGTGATGGGATTCACACGCGACTACGAAAAGACGAGTGAACTTCTTAAAGATTACCAGCCAGAGGTCGTTTACAGATTTTGAAAAGATTAAGCCGAAACCGCCTCCAATTTCTTAAAGTACTAGCATTATTAAGCCAAATCCGCTGGTACAACATCGCTTTATTACTTCTTGGTCAATACCTCATAGCCATCTTCGTTTTTGCTCCTGATGGCGGCAGAACTGATGTGTTTTACGATTTGAATACACACGCCGTTGCGTGGTCTGCAGCGTTCATTCTAGGCTTCGGGTTTCTTATCAATTCCTTTTACGATCGCGATGTAGATAGCATCAATAGACCCAAACAAAGTGCCTTAGAACGTCTTGTGAGCAAACGCACCTCTTTGAATACAGCTATTACTCTACTACTAATAGGCTTGCTACTATCTTGGACCGTTAGCTACAAAGCGACTGGATTCTTTACACTTTTTGCCACAGGTCTTTGGTACCATAGCCACAGACTGAGAAATATCCCTATTGTATCGCATACTAGCGCTGCCGTACTCGCACTAGCACCCTTTTTCGGAATGTCCGTCTATCATAATTTTAGCTCGCTTCACACCTTTGCCTATGGCGCTTTATTAGGTCTTACATTGTTTTCTAGGGAACTCCTAAAAGATCTTTTAATGATCAAAGGAGATATCATTGTAGGCCGACGTACAGTCGCAAGCGAATATGGAGAAGAAAATACTCGGTTCGCTCTTATGGTAAGTGCCATGATTGCATGGCTCCCTGCCTTTTTTACGCGTAGTCTCTTTAATGAACATGCCGAGATTGGAATCTTCATCATCTTAGTGCTCTTAAGTACGGCCAATTTGATCGCACTGAAAGCAAGAAATATAAAGGGATTGCGATGGGCACACCTGACTTACAAGGTGATTTTAGTGCTAGGGATTCTAACCCTCCCCTTCCTGTAATTATCGAAGGATATTAAGTGTGCCGGTGATGATTTCGATTTCGTCGAAAGGTAAATCCGCGATAAGTCGGTAGTTGTAGGCTCCCATAGGCAGTTGTTTGCCCCGGTAAGTACCGTCCCAACATTCATTCACATCATCTGTGTGGAACACCTCATTGCCCCAGCGGTCAAATACTGTAAAGTCATAACCTTCGAAACCTACTCCTTTGATCTCGAAACATTCATTTAAACCATCGCCGTCCGGTGTAAACGCATCTGGAATATATAGGTAGAAATCAGTTTCTACGGCCACGGAAATTGTTATAGAATCAACACAACCAAAATCACTGGTAACCACTTGTAGCACCTGGTAATCTCCTGGTCGCGCAAAATCGAATTCGAAAGTTTGTCCAGTCAACACAACAGTATCTATGTACCACGTCCAGCTCACTTCATTCTGAGCTTTTTCGTTAAACAGCACCCTCAGCGGAACATACGGATCGTTCAAATACTGAAAACCTGCGCTCGGCTGAGGCATATTGATCGCAATGGCACTATCGATGAGAAGTTCACCACAACCGTCAGAAAGTGAGAATGTATAAAATGAAGAATCGGCAAACGGCAATACTTCTCTAGGGATGTTGTTAGTCAGGTTGTCTAACCAAGTAAAAACAACGGGCTGTTCACCGCCCATATAGAATGGGACCAGCATGGCAGAATCACCTGGGCATACGCGGACGGTATCGCGCTCGTAGACCATCGGCTCATACGGTTTCACATATAAATCTTGCTCGAAAACCATGGTATCACCACACTCGTCATAAAGGGTAAAAAACACAGTGGTATCTTGGTTGACCTCAACATAACGAGAGAAGGCAATAGACGAATCGCCGTGCCAGTAGCCAAAGTAATCTCCTTCGTAAGAGTTCAGAATTATCGAAAGTTCTAGGCTGTCTCCAGGACAAGCTACACTATCAGTTGCACCCGGTAAGATTAATTCACCTAAAAGCGTGTCTTTGTCTCGGATGTAATACGGAAATCTACGGACTGGATAATTGAAGCAGTCGGTATAAACGTAGTCTTGAATAATCACTAGCGTGTCAATACCTTCCACGAGGTTGTCGTCGTAGACCCAAAAGGTCAAAGTATCCGCGGTCTCTCCTGGTGAAAGGGTGATGGTATCAGGTAATGTGGTAAAATCCACGCCTTCAATAGCCGTGCTTAACACAGTATCTACCTTAATTGGAATCTTCATTTCCACCCCTAGGTTGGCAGAACGCGAGAATATGATATGGTTTTCGTTACATCCCTCTACCAAAAGTGAATCGTTGAAAGAATTACCAACGTTGGTAGAATCGACCACTGTAATGACTGGTCCCTTCAACGAATTCTCTTCCAAGAATACTGCAGAACTTAGTGCGTTATCACTCACATTCGCAAGCTTAAGTCGGATAGTGTACCAACCACCACATTCTACTTCTGCAGTAGCCGTAAACTTATCTGTGTATCCATCTAGTGTGGTGATAGATCCGTTCGAGGCATTGTAATAAGCACTATGAGCAACATAATTGGGGTTAGCGGAAGTACAATTTGATGACGGATATGAACCCGATGGGCTGCCAGCGTTGATTGTATTTACGGCAATAGGAATACTCGTGCCTGGAATGGTTGCGATGTTCCTTACAATGGTTTGACCGGTGGGTGCTGTTGTACCATTGATGTAAGTGCCTTCTAGGAAGAAGCCAAAGACATCGTTAAAGTTCGAACAGGTAAACCCATCGTATTCGTGAGAGCCAAAACAATAATTAAAGGAAATACTGTCCGATTGAGCAATGAAGCTGAATTCGATCTCCACCATATCCTTGATGGCATACCCACTACTTCCGAGTAGTGTTAAAACACTCGCCAATTCCGCATCAGTAAATGTGACGTTGTTTCCAGAACCATTAGTTGATGCAATGACGTCACTTGCATTCTGCGCAGCAACCATAACAATCCCACTAGCTATTGGAAATGCGGTATCGTTTGCTTGGAAATAGCCAATTTGGTTGGTCGCTGCCTGGGTAAGCGGCAAACCGTTTTGCCCAGAGTTGTAAATAGAAAGTGTAGAGTCTACCAGGATATTCGAAGCCATCCAATAAGGCTTGTTGTAATTCCCTGCCGAACTCACGGTCATACTTGGGGTCTGTGCGAATAAAAATTGGCCCAACAACAAAAAAAGGATGACGTACAACTTGCGCATGCCCGAATATATAAAAAAGCCGCGTCTTCAAGTGTTGTTAAGCTCACACTATTAACTTTGACAGACAATCAACTCATATCACAACCTATGGATCCTAAATCCTTTATTGAAAACCATAAAGACCGCCTTTTGAACGAGCTTTTCGAATTGCTCAGAATCCCTTCAATTTCTGCCGATCCTGCTTACAATGAGGACGTTGCAAAATGTGCCACAGCCATAGAAGGTCATATGAATGCGCTCGGACTAGAGAATGTGGAGATTTTCCCTACTGCTGGTCATCCTATCGTTTACGGAGAGTGCCTTGTAGACCCAGCGCTGCCGACAGTATTGGTATATGGTCATTACGACGTTCAACCGGCAGATCCGATTGAGCTGTGGGATGCTGATCCATTCGAACCCGTAATTAAGAAAACAGATATACACCCAGAAGGTGCCATTTTTGCCCGTGGAGCATGTGACGATAAAGGTCAAATGTTCATGCACCTCAAGGCCTTTGAAATTCTGAAATCAGAAGGTACCGTTCCTTGTAACATCAAATTCATGATTGAAGGCGAGGAAGAGGTAGGATCGATGAATCTTGAGCCTTTTATCAAGGAGCACAAAGAGAAGTTGGCCTGTGATGTAATCCTCATTTCTGATACAGGAATGATTGCCAATGACGTTCCTTCTATTACAACGGGATTGCGCGGCTTGAGCTACGTCGAAGTAGAGGTTACTGGACCAAACCGCGACCTGCATTCAGGTTTGTACGGCGGCGCCGTGGCCAATCCATTGAACATTTTGGCTCAAATGATTGGTTCATTGCATGATGAAAATGGAGCCATTACTGTTGAAGGGTTCTACGATGGCGTGGAAATAGTCAGTGAACAGGAACGTGCCTTAATGGCAAAAGCACCATTTAGCCAAGAAGCCTTCAATGCCTCTATTAATATTCCTGCAGGACAAGGTGAAAAGGGATATACCACGCCTGAACGCACTTCTATTCGCCCAACACTTGATGTCAACGGGATGTGGGGAGGATATATCGGAGAAGGTGCAAAGACGGTTATTCCTTCAAAGGCGTACGCGAAGATTAGCATGCGCCTAGTTCCTGGTCAAGATCCGGACGCAATCACTGAAAAGTTCATTAAGCACTTTACTAATATCGCTCCTGAAAGCGTTAGCGTGAAAATTACACCTCATCATGGGGGACTGCCTTATGTGACTCATACTTCTGACCCTGCTTATCAGAGTGCTTCGAAGGCTTACGAGACCACATTTGGTGTGCCTGCTCTTCCTGTTCGTTCTGGTGGGTCAATTCCAATTGTTGCCCTATTCGAACAAGTATTAGGCGCTAAGAGCATTTTGATGGGATTCGGATTAGACTCTGATGCCATCCATAGTCCAAACGAGCACTACGGTGTATTCAACTACTTTAAGGGTATTGAGACCATCCCGTATTTCTACAAATACTTCGCTCAGACGAAGTAATTAGTAGATTTTAAGCACAAAAAAACCAGCCCTGCGGGCTGGTTTTTTTGTGTCCTATTTTTTCCTCTATCCCTGCAGGGCCTCTTTATTAAAGGAATTGTGTATATGATAAATACTCTCTGCATGCTTCACAAGCTCTATCAAATCTAAAATGATGTTCACCTGAAGTTTTACCAATCGATTGCTCACCTTATTGGTAGAATAAAACGCCAACTCATTGTTTAAGGCCTTATTCAGCTTTGCCATCACTTTCTTGGCCTTTTCACCAAGCTGTCCACTATTCTCATCGCGACCGCTCAAAATTTGACGGCGAACATCATCGATATAGCGCTTGATTTCGTCTTCAGCATCGATAATTAGATCCAAATATTCACTACGTGGAACACCGCCGAAGTTGGTAATGTGATCCAAGCAGTTCTCGCTGAGCTTTGCCGCCACACGGTAGAGCTCGACCATATTATGGTGCGCATGTATGTGGAGTTCTGTGTATAATAATTGGTCCTCACGATTAAAGGCATCATTAGAAGCAAAGGCCTTTTTAAAATCCTTAGAAAGCTTCTTACCGTCCGATTCCAATCGCTTGTTACACTCGAACAAGATGTCTTTGTTTGAACCTACTAACGAGCGCAAGGATAGTGTCACCATTTTATCGAGGTTTCGCAAATCATCTGCCACCCCACTCTTATGTACCTCAAACTGCTCGCTTAGCTCCGGCTTCACCTCAAGGGCTTCAACATCCAACTCAATCTTATCTGAATTCTTAAAATTCACGTGTGAACGAATTAGCGCTATTGCAGCAAATACTACTATGGAGATGACCCCGACCTTTCCACCGTAGAACATGATCAATCCGAAGGTCGCTGACGCAATAAAGGCGATTACAGCTGTCATGATCCAACCACCTACAACTTGAAGTACCCCGGCAACGCGATAAACTGCACTATCCATCCCCCATGCACGATCCGCAAGTGATGTACCCATAGCAACCATGAAACTTACATACGTTGTAGACAATGGAAGCTTCAAAGAGGTAGCGTAGGAAATCAAGATTGATGCCGTCATCAAATTCACGGAGGCACGAAGCAAATCGAAACTCGCCGTACTGTCCTCCATTTCCGCTCTATCGTGCGTGAAACGAGCATTGATGCTATTGACCGCATTTTGACCGATAATCGAACCTAATACTTTCCCGAAGGATACAAATCCGCCCACGATTCCGCGCGATAAGGCGTTGGAATTGAAACGCTCATCCCCATCTCCTTGGCGTGCAAGTTTTACCTCTGTTTGGCTCACATTTCGCGCTTTCTTAGAAGTCCACAGTGTTATCACCATAATGGCTCCCGCTCCTAATAGCATGAACAACGGTGCCTTGGCCTTATCACCCAAGATGTCCATAAAGAATAAATCTGGGGCCATTCCCGAGGCTGACCAAGCTTCTAAAGACTGCCAACCGGCAACAGTAACTCCAATGAAATTGACCAAATCGTTCCCAGCGAAGGCCATCGCTAAAGAGAAGGTTCCCGCCAAAACAATGAATTTCAAAGGATTCATCGCTAAAAAGCGCTGCATAATGAAAGTGATGATGGTCCAAGCAACAGCGCTCACGCCTAATATCGTCCAGGTATGCTCACTTATATAGGTTCTTGTATCACTGTTAATGAAGCTTGCGCCTTTGAGTCCTTTAATTACCAAGAAGTAAGTAATCGCTGTGATGGCTATACCACCGAATACCGCACCGTAACGACGAAGACCTTCTTTTAGATTAAATGTGAAAAGAAGGCGAGTAATGAATTGGACCAGCGCGCCTGAAGAAAAGGCGACTAGGACACTCAGGAAAATCCCCGAGATG
>Ga0209654_1001537_pt1 | contig 18105 bp, 10 predicted proteins | sample SaaInl1SG_22_DNA_FD_184646 | JGI IMG/M metagenome (GOLD analysis project Ga0209654, IMG submission 184646) | Marine microbial communities from expanding oxygen minimum zones in the Saanich Inlet - ESP_161SG_22_DNA (SPAdes) (version 2) | ecosystem: Environmental > Aquatic > Marine > Intertidal... | reverse complement strand
CGTGTACAAAGTCATTTCGCGAAAGGTCAGCATGCGCCACAAGTTCAACATCGGCACTATTGTGAGCTCAACTATGGTCAAGGTGAAGCTTCAGAAAGGCAAATTCCTGGGCCAAGTCGAAGAATATTTCATCTCCAAACTCATTCCTGGTGACGCCTTTTGGTTTGCGGGAAGGTGCTTGGAGCTCGTTCGGTTCAAAGGGGTGGAGGCCACAGTTAGGCTTTCCAAGCAGAAGAAAGGACAAGTGCCATCGTACATGGGCGGACGCATGCCGCTCAGTGCTGAGCTGGGCTATTTTCTGAGGGAGAAGCTGGAGGAATCGGCCACGAGAGATTCCTTTGAAGATCCAGAGCTTGCCCTTGTGCAGCCCATCATTTCCCTACAAAAACAGCGTTCTACCGTTCCTACTAGGGACCAATTCCTCATCGAGTACCTCGAGGACAAAGAGGGTCACCACCTGTTCGTATATCCCTTCGAAGGGCGACTGGTGCATGAAGGGTTAGCCTCCTTGCTTTCCTACCGCCTCGGTCATTTCGGGAAGCAGACTTTTAGCATTGCTATGAACGATTACGGCTTCGAACTATACAGCGATCAGCCCATACCCATAGAAGACGGTCTGGACAGCGATATATTCTCTTTAGAGCACCTCCGCGAAGATTTGGTGAGCAGTCTCAATGAAAGTGAGATGATGCAGCGCCGATTCCGAGACATCGCCCAGATTTCGGGCCTCGTATTTACAGGATACCCAGGCAAAAACATCACCACCAAACAGCTCATCAACAGCACCAAGCTGATGTATGAAGTCTTCCGTGATTATGATCCGGACAACCTCCTACTTCGCCAAGCCTATGAGGAGGTGCACGAGTTCCAGTTGGAGGAGGCGCGCATGCGTGCCGCCCTCGAGCGCATTGCCAACCAGGAAACCATTTTCAACCACATTGACAAGCCCACCCCCTTAGCATTCCCAATCCTTGTGGACCGATTGCGGGAGACCATGGGCAACGAAAGTCTTGCAGAGCGGATCAAGCGTATGCAGCTCGATTTCGGATAATACCGCTTCAAGTATTAAGGACTCTCATTGGGCCCCAACGAGTTAAGGAGGCCCAAAAAATTTTGGGCATAAAAAACCCCCGCGCCGAAGGCGCGGGGGTAGTCATTTATTTTTTCTAGCCTCTACTGAAAGCTCTGCGCGATGGCAGCATAGCGCTGGTAAAAGCTTTGCTGATTCTCCTGATCGTGCATTTGTACGTTGCGGAACAGCATCTGGTAGAACTGAAGATTGGTTCCCCATTCGTTTCTCATGTTCTTGCGATCTTGACGGTCGAGGCCTTCATAATAGGTGAGCTCATCGTCGAGGAAATCTGCGAATTCATTGGTCAACTGACGCGCTTTATCGGTTGCTCCGGCGCGGTAGTAAGAATCGATGATGCCGAAGAGGAAGTAGTTGTAACCAAACTTCTCTGCAGGCATCTTCTCCATGGCGAAGTCGAGCACTTCAACAGCCTTGGCATTCTTGCCTTCTTTGGTCAATTCATTCGCTAGGCGGCCGAAAATAGTACGGAGGTTGTAGCTCAAGCGACGGTTGGTCTCATCAAGGTATACCTCAGGAAGCTCCATGTTTCCGTAGGCAAACTTGTTCATCATGTTGTCGTACATGATATCTGTATCCACTTTACCGTAGTCTATGCCTTGAGTATTGTTCGGTGTATATACCGGCACAAAGCGGTAAGCCATACCTTCTAAGCGGAAGTAATCGTTGAGCCAGAAGTAGGCTTTAGGGTTGTTTCCAACGGTAATTGAAAAGTAGATAGGGCGCTCCCAATTATTGTTGGCAATGAGGTCAATGACCATCAAATCGCGCTTGGTGATCACGTTAGACTTCCAATTCCAGTCGATGTAGTCCACAACGCTTGCACTGTCTTTTACATCAACTACACCGTTGGCAAATACAGCCTCTTTATCGATGTTGATGCGCAATTTCTTCTGTGGGTACAACGGCAATTCTTTGTTGCCTGAAGTTTTGAATTTCACCTGGCTGTCGTCGCGCTTGGTGAACTGTACGAAGTCTTTCACGTCCCAGCGGCCCTTCACTCCAAGGTCTCTGTAGTAAAGCACATCGCGCGTGCCTTGAACGTATTGGTTCCACTCGAAGCTGAACGGTACTGCCTCGCCATCGTAAGCGGCACGACGCTGCTGATCGATGTACCAATCGGTGTTCAATAAACTAAGGTTAACAACACGAACATCTGTTCTATAACCCTCTACCTCCTGAACGTACCACAGTGGGAACGTATCGTTATCACCGTTGGTGAAGAGGATAGCATTCGGCTCACAGCTGTCGAGATACGCCTTAGCGATGTCGCGAGCAGTGTATCTGTTGCTACGGTTGTGATCGTCCCAGTTTTCCGCTGCCATACGCACCGGCACTGCCAACATGGTTACACCGACAACGAGGTAAGAAGCCACCATTGGGCTCATCTTGGTGCGCAGGGTATCCCACAACCCAAGGGCTCCAATACCTATCCAAATAGCGTAGGCATAGAAGGAACCAACGAAGGCATAATCGCGCTCACGCGGCTCGTAAGGCTTGTGGTTGGTATATACCACAATGGCCAATCCTGTCAGTAGGAAGAAGAGCGTTACTGCCCAAGCGTCCTTGTTATTTTTCTTGTATTGATACCAAAGCCCAAAGATTCCTAGTAGGAACGGCAACATGAAGTAGGTGTTGCGCGCGGGATTGTTTTTCCAAGAATCAGGTAAATTATCCTGGCTCCCTAATCGGATACTATCGATAAATGGAATACCTGAAATCCAGTTTCCTTTGGTCAATTCGCCTCTGTGTTGTGCGTCGTTCTGACGACCTGAGAAGTTCCACATGAAGTAGCGGAAGTACATGGTACCTACTTGGTATTGGAAGAAGAACTTCACGTGTTGTGCAAACGAGATTGGGGCATCCGGGTTTTTAATGCCCATGATGTTGATGTAGTTCTGTTTGTACTGAGGATCGTCGTTCCAAATTCTTGGGAAAAAGCCCATGTACTTAGGATCGTAATTAGGCTTGCTGGCCTTCTTATCGTCCGTCATCAAGTATTTAGCGTCAATTTTAAGGTTACCTCCATTTTCAGCAACATACGCCTCAGCTTCACTGCGGAGCTTGAACGCTGTCACCTGCTTAGGACCTTTCATCACAGCAAAACCTTTCTGGTAGACCGGCTTTCCGTCATCGAATGGCTCTGTGCGGTCGTAAGGGGCATTAAACGATTTGCCATAAAGGATTGGCCAATCACCGTATTGCTCACGGTTGTAGTAGGCCAAGAGCGACATTGCATCTTCAGGGTTGTTCTCGTCAATTGGCGTGTTCGCATTTGAACGAATGGCCAAGATGATGAACGTAGAGTACCCCATTACGATGAGCATCACTGCCAAAACAGCCTGCTGTGCCAACGGCTTTTCTTTGCGAGCTGTCCAAAGCACACCGAAGACCACTGCGCCCACCAAGATGAGCGTAGCCGCCACAGTTCCAGAGTGGAATGGCAGGTTAAAGTTGTTGACGAAAGTGATTTCCAATGTGCTGAATAATTTCAGAACAATAGGAATAATGAAAGCGAAGACGAGCCCAAGTATTGCAATACTTGCACCGTTAGCGATGATGAATCCGTTGCGAGTTGGGTTCGGGTATTTTTTGAAGTAGTAGATCATTCCAATAGCCGGAATGGTCAAGAATACAAGGATGTGAACCCCTACTGAAAGGCCTACCAAATAAGCGATTAGCAGCAACCACTTGTTGGCATTAGGATCTGTATCAACCGCTTGCTCCCATTTGAGCACTGCCCAAAAGGCAACTGCGGTAAAGAAAGAGCTCATTGCATATACCTCGCCTTCTACTGCAGAGAACCAGAAGCTGTCAGAGAATGTGTAGGCCAAGGCGCCTACAGCTCCTGCACCCAGCACAGCAATGACGCTGGCATTATCGAGCTTTTCTCTTCCACCCAAAAGCTTGGCTGAAAGTGCCGTGATGGTCCAGAAGAGGAACAAGATGCTGAATGAGCTTGAAAGCGCACTCAGTGCATTTACCATCAACGCTTGGTTCTCTGGTGAACCTGCGAATTGGCCAAAGAGGTTACCCATTAACTGGAAGAAAGGCGCACCTGGAGGGTGACCTACTTGCAGCTTAACCGATGTTGCGATGTATTCCCCACAATCCCAGAAACTGGTTGTAGGCTCGATAGTCATGAAATAAGTGATCGTAGCGATGGCAAAAACTACCCATCCAGCGATCGTATTCAGCTTATTGTAATTCACGTATTCTGCTTGTTTAGCGGGATTAAAGGCACCCGGTATTCAGTAATTGGCTCGAAAATAAGAAAAACACAGCCCCGCCGGCTTGAAATGAATGTTAAACCATAAAAAATTCCCTTCGGTCTTTTTGGATTTTGCCTTTTGGAGTATATTTGCCGTCCCAAATGGGAATGATTGCCCGATAGTGTAATGGCAACACACCGGTTTTTGGTACCGTTATTCTAGGTTCGAGTCCTAGTCGGGTAACGATAAAAGCCCTTCACGAAAGTGAGGGGCTTTTTTTATGCCCTACGACCTGAGCTTGCTCAAGGGAGGCAGGGCATAAAAAAAGACCACAACGCTGAAGGCGTTGGAGGGCGTTATCGAGGACAATACCTACCGACGCAGAGGACGGCCAATCCTCGGCGCAGCCGAGGTTGGCAATCCTAGTCGGAAAATTTTGCTTGCTCAAGGGAGGCAGGGCCTATTTAAAAGGCCTCAAGGTCACCTGAGCCTTCGCGAAGATTTGGGTCATTGGGCTGCCGCTGTATGCGGTAGACGAACCTATGTACACAATGGTAAACGGTGAGGGCTGGTATTGCAGCAGCGGTTGAACGAGGTAGGAGTTGTTGAATTGGTTCCATTGTGTGATTAATCTCGCCTGCACAAACCTGTTGGCATTGTAGCGTACCACACTTCTGTAGATCCAGCCGCTGTAGATTTCACCGCTGCCGTCTGCTTCGTAAAGAGAGCTGTAATTTCCATTAAAACCTGCTTGTAGTTTACCGGCGAATTGGAAATTCAGGTTAATTCCAGAGTTTAACCCGCGGCCAATTCTTGGGCTGCCGGTATTGTAGGCCACAAATTCACCGGGGCTGATCCATGCGTTAATTCTAAATGCTTGCACGGGGCTCCATCCAATCCAGTTCCATACTCGTGTCATATCTCGCAGAACCACACCTTCGAACTCTTCCATCACGCCGTGCATTACCCCTCCGCCAAGAGAGAAGTTTTTGGCGAATTGGAAGCTGTATTCCGTGTTGACGGTTTGATTTTTCCAGAGCCCCTGCGGGGTGATGTTTCCGTTTCCGCCGGCAAAAATTTGATAGAACTTCAGGTATTTTCCATTTGGTCGGCCGATGTAGCGCTGTCCTCCACCAAAGTCGTGGCGGTTGTTGATAGGGATGAACCCCATATCAGCGCGGAAGGTTTGCGAGGCATGGTTCCAACTAAATTCTGTACCCCAATTTCTCTTAGTTCGCTGTAAAGCTTGTGAGAACGCATAACCAGAGAAAATTTCTCCATCAGTTGCCACCGTGTAATCCCCAAAAGTTTCGGTACTGGTAATCCAGTTAGTATCAGGCTCTATTGTGTGACTCCATGCATATTCACCGTTGAAGCGCCAGCTATCTCCAATGTTTTCACGAACGGTCACGGCATTTAAGTGTCCACTACCTCCACCGTCATAAACTCTATTGGTGCTTAGGAAACCGAAGTTTTCACCGTCCTTTCTAGGAGCACTAAAGCGGACTACGGATGCATAGCTTTGACCTGCGGTACCTACAACATCTCTATTTTCACCGGGCACTAAGTAGGGTGAATTTAGGTCATAACCAGCGAGCGCATAGGTGCGAACTTTTTTTCCTTGGCCGAGATATTTCATCATCCCTGCCGGGTTGGCAATGGTTCGAGAATAGAACAGGTTCATGCTCGTTGCGGTCAGATCAGCACCTTCGTTAAAGAAAGGTCTGCGCTCAGGGTAGAAAAGGCTGGTAGCGGAATTTACATCTACTTGGGCGGCATCGCTTTCCACAGTGGAGAAGTCTGGATTAACCGCCACCTCAATGGAATTTTGTGAGTTTAGGCCGTAAAAAGCACTGAAGCCAACCTTGCCCTGTGGACTGCCCATTTTTTGCCCTTCGAGGGGAACTCCACCGAGCACATAGGGTAAAATATTGCGACGAGCAGAGCTTTTGATATTGTCTAGAAGAATGAAATCGTTGAATTGGCAGTCGAAACAAGGGTTGTTGAAGTCCCTGTTCATACTTACTGCGCGGTGTTGCTGAGCACCTACATAATATTCTCTAAAGAACCCGATGCGCCAGCGTTGCTGGTCTTTGTTTTCAAATTGGAGTGAACTGAAAGGAATGCGCATCTCTACGAACCAAGCGTTGTCTTTGATTGTAGCAGCTGTTTCATAGGTGATGTTGTATCCCACATCAAACATTTCCTCACTCTCAATGGTGGGGTTGTTGTTCCTCAAATCTATTTGAACGCCGTAGGCATTAGAGGCTATGAAGATGGTGTTTCGCATATCGCCAAACAGGTCCATGGTGATGCCTATAAAGTCATCGCCCCATGCTTCGTCGCGAGGCTGTACGTTAGCGCGAAGGTGCGAGCTATCAACCAAAGGACATTCAAAACCTAAAATCAGAGCTTCATCATCGCGCATTACCCAAGCTTTGGTCAGAACGGGAGGGGTGCCGTTGGGGTCTGGGTCCATCTCATTGAAGAGCTCAAAGGGAAGGGCGGAAGCATATTCAAAGTCTTCAAGTGTACCGTCTACCAGGTAGCCTTCGGGCGCTGAAGGAACAGATAATTCTCGAAGGGGATTGAGCTCTTGGCCAATGACCGAAAATGCAGAAAGCATAATGGCGGTTAGAAGGAGGCGTTTCATTAGGGTAGGGATATTTGGGTAAAACAAAAGTCCGAAAACATACGCTTCCGGACCTTTAGTAGAGTGTTAAAGTTCTAATCTTTAGTTAGAAGGCATAGCCTAGAGATACAGAACCAACATAAACTTCTTCATTGAAGGCATTTTGTTGGAAGTAAGGACGTGCATCTAAACGACCAGTAACCTTCCATGACTTGTAGCCTACTTGACCTTGAAGTCCGTAACGGAATAGCTGCGTATTGTAATTGTTATTTGTACGTACTTGGACTCTTTCACCTTCGCTGTCCGAGCCTTGGATGAGGTTAGAGCTCGCTAATCTAACTCCAGCAAAACCACCAAAGCCAACAGCAATGCTCTTATCTACTTTACCGCGTGGGCTAAAGTCTAAGTGCAGCATCACAGGGATTTCCATGTAGGTTTGATCGAATCGGTTCCTACGAATATCTGTAATGCCTACAATATCTTGGATTTCAGTTGTGGCGCCGGCACCGTTTGAAGCGGGATCCACCTTTACAATTGTTTTGTCCCCAGTAAAGCTAAAGCCGATCGTTTCAAAGGCAATACCCGATTGCAAAACTACCGGGCTTGCGGGTCCACCTATTTTTTGCTTATTACCAAAAACTACGCGCGTTCCTAAGCTCTCCCATTGACTGATGGCATCGCCAGTAGTGGTGGTATATCCAGAGGCGTCTCTAAAATTATTCGCACCAATGTGTACCTCAAAGACGTCGAAGGTCACTTTACTAGACTTCTTTTTCTTCTTCGGAGCTTCCGGAGCTTCTGGAGCCTCAGGTACTTCCTGATCAAAGTCTAGCTTGATGTCCATATCGCTGGCTACACCGTCTTCGATGCTTTTTTCAAGCTCCTCTGCGCGATCTTCCCATTTCTTACCGAACTCTTCGCCCCAGGCTTCCATTTTCTCACCGAATTCTTCGCCCCAAGCTTCCATGCTTTCTCCGAAGCGCTCCATGCGCTCTTCAAAACTCTCTTCAAGCTCTTCGATACGTTCGTCTCCTTCTTCTTCAGAGAGGGTTCCAGCTTCTACTAAAGCTTCAATTTCTGCAATCTGAGCAGCAAGCTTAGTAGCTTCAGTGGTGCTCATTGTCACGATATCTGTGATAGCTTCGATCAATCCACTTTCTGGATCAATTCCTTCAATCTCCACTTTCACCTCATTGGTGTCTTTTGGATTAGAGTTGTAAAAGGCAGTCAATTCGGCGCTGTCTTTAGCACAAAGTTCTTCAGGGCAATCTTCAATCTCTACACTTTCGTACGAGAGATTTGGCAATGCTTCAGCAAAAGTGAGTTCACCCGTGCTGTTTGCGCTCATGCTTAAACCAAGGGCTAGGTAAGCCAGGCCAAGCATTGCGGCGGTTACATTCTTTTTCATTTGTTATTGTTTTTAGGGGTTGTTGATCTATTGACTGTGGCCATTCTGTTGTAACGGCTCTTTGCTACTTCCCAATTCACGGTACCTTGACCTACTAATCGGGCGATATTTTCTCCTACAAGGCGAGCAGCAGCACCTGTAGTTTTTTCAAGTAATGTTGATTCATTTGGAATGCTCACCTCGGCAAGATTATCCGTTACCTGAGCATCTTTAAAGTCGATGATGACCTTCACTGGTTCTTGGATCCATTCAGCTTGAACGCGATCAAAAGGAAGGAAATCTGCTTCTACGGCCAATTCTAATTCTTGCTCCTCAAGTGCATTTTCCCAAGCTGGAGAAAGCTTGCGGCGCTTTGCAGGTGTAGAAACTGGCGTGTTGTTTTCGGGAAGTACCTCTAAGGTAGGCTCCTCTACGGCCAACTCATAAAAATCTACTAGGTTAGGAGACGGAGCAGAAATTTCTTCATTCTGAGTTGGTTCCGTACGAGGATTGTAAGGGGTAGGAGAATTAAAAGGAAGCAATAACAATGCCAATGCGATTGAAGCAACAGCCGTGCTTGCCCAGCCCCACATAGGAACGACCTTCGTGGCTTTCTTGCCCTGCTCAGCATCAAGGGCCGCCTCAATGTTCTCCCATACTGCAGGAGAAGGTAGCGAGGTAAAATCCTCGAGGCCTTGCTTGAATTTGTTGTCTAGATCGTTCATAATTAACTCTTCTTTCTTTCTTGTGTTACTTGTTCTTGGAGAATCTTCCGGGCCTTACTCAGCTGGCTTTTACTGGTGCCCTCGCTGATGCCTAGCATGTCGGCTATTTCGTGGTGCTTATATCCCTCTATAGCATAAAGGTTAAAGACCGTTCGGTAGCCTACTGGAAGGGCTTGGATTAGAAAGGCCAAGTATTCGGCCTCATCCAGCCCCCCTGGCTGGTCGGGAACTTCAACTTCCCATTCTTGGGCGAAGGGACTGTTTCGAGCTCTTAAAAAATCTAAGCAGGCTCTTACAGTGATCTTCTTCATCCATCCCTCGAAACTTCCATTTCCTTTATAATCGGAGAGCTTGGTAAAGATTTTCAGGAAGGCATTTCCAAGTGCTTCTTCAGCTTCTTCTCGTCTGTTCAAATAACGTCTGCAGATCCCCATTAAAACCGGCGCCATACGCTGGTATAGCTCCTTCTGGGCTTTTCTATTGCCCTTTCTGCAAGCTTCGAGCAACTGCTCCATGGTTAGGTGGGTTTCTGTATACAAGACGAGTCTTTTTAGGTCAATGGTTGCCTGGGGATAGAAAAAAAATTAAAATTTCTTCAAGTTAGCAACAATTAACGTTAAGCTAAGTAGGGACTGGGATAAAGGCCGTATTTTTACTTAAGATTATTATGGCAAGAAAACACAATCGGAGAGCGAATAAGCGCTCCCAAAGCGTAGATGTTAAAGCCTACGCGCAAAGTTTGGAACAGGTGTTCCGAAAATTTCCAACCCGCAAATTCAATTACAAGCAGCTAGCGGCCCAGCTAGGTTATAAGCCGGCAATGGTGAAAGCCAAGATTGAAATGGCCCTGAGCGACATGGAGCGCGCAGGCAAGATCATCATGGTCGAGCGCGGGAGGTACAAATTGAAATACAACGCCGTCTACACCGAAGGAGTTGTGGATATGGCAAGTAACGGGAATGCCTATGTGGTAAGCCCAGATACAGAAAGAGACATCCTTATTCGTTCAGCAAACCTGAACAAGGCATTAAACGGCGATAAAGTCCGTGTGAGTCTATTCGCACGTCGTGGCGGGAAAAAACTCGAAGGTGAGATTGTCGAAATCGTAGAACGCAAAGCGACCGATTTTGTCGGAACCATCGAGATGGGTAAGAACTTTGGATTCCTAGTGCCGTCTTCTAGAAAAATGCTCGTCGACATCTTCATTCCTAAAGAGAAGCTCAATGGCGTAGAGCACGGACAAAAGGCCATCGCCCGCATTGTGGATTGGCCCGAGAAGGCCAGCTCTCCTTTTGGCGAGATTATCAAGGTGCTTGGGAATGCTGGAGAACACAACACAGAGATTCATGCGGTACTGGCAGAGTTTGGGTTGCCGTACGAGTTCCCTGAAGAGGTAGAACAAGAAGCCAATACGCTTGATACTTCCATTAAAGAAGAAGAGATTGCACAAAACCGCCGTGATTTTAGAGCTGTGCCTACCTTCACCATTGACCCTGCAGATGCCAAAGATTTTGACGATGCCTTGAGTTTGCAGCAGTTGGAAAACGGTAACTGGGAAGTGGGCGTGCACATTGCAGATGTGAGCCATTATGTAACTCCGGGGTCAATTTTAGACGACGAAGCCGTTGAACGCGCTACGAGTGTTTACCTCGTGGACCGAGTGGTGCCTATGTTGCCAGAGATCCTATCCAACGGTGCCTGTTCATTGCGTCCTAATGAGGATAAATACACATTCTCTGCTGTTTTCGAGATGGACGAAGAGGCGAATATTTTGAAGCAGTGGTTCGGTCGCACAGCCATTCATTCGGATCGAAGATTCGCTTATGAGGAGGCGCAAGAGATTATCGAAGACGTTCATCCAGAGGGTGAGAAGGCAGATTTCTACACGGAAATTCGACTGCTCGATAAATTGGCAAAGATCATGCGTGAGCAGCGCATGAATTCTGGAGCATTGAGCTTCGATAAAAAAGAAGTGAAGTTCCGCTTAGACGAGGACAATAAGCCGCAAGGGGTGTACTTCAAAGTGGGTAAAGATGCCAACAAGCTTATTGAAGAATTCATGCTCTTAGCCAACCGCAGTGTGGCGGCCTTTATTGGACGTGCGAAGAGTGGTGAGCCATCGACAAACACCTTTGTTTACCGTATCCATGATGATCCAGATCCAACGAAGCTGCAAGACCTGAGCACCTTTGTGAAGCAGTTTGGTCATGAGGTCAGGCTTAATAGTAAAAAAGCGGTTACCAATAGTTTGAACAAGATGTTGTCCAAGGTGAAAAACACCCCTGAGGCAAACATGATTGAGACGCTCACCATCCGAACGATGAGCAAGGCGAAGTATACCACCCAGAACATTGGGCATTACGGGCTAGCCTTCGACTATTATACCCATTTTACATCACCCATCCGGAGGTATCCAGATGTGATGGTGCACCGCTTGCTTCAACATTATTTGGACGGCGGAAAATCGCCGCACTTTGGGCCTTACGAAGAGTTGTGTGACCATAGTTCGGAACGCGAGAAGGCGGCAAGTGATGCGGAGCGCGCGTCCATCAAGTACATGCAAGCCGTGTTCTTAGAGCAACATGTGGGGGAGACCTTTATGGGGGTTATCTCTGGTGTTACGGAGTGGGGTGTCTATGTAGAATTGGCCGATAATTATTGTGAGGGAATGATTCGTATTAATGCATTCCGCGACGATTATTACACGTTTGACAGCAAGAACTATTGCATCGAAGGAGAGAGTTCGGGACGCATCTACCAGTTGGGTGACCCGATGACCATTCGCGTTAAAAATGTGGATCTCGAGCGCAAACAGATTGATTTTGAGCCATATTACGGAGAATAATGCTACATTAAGGGTAACAAAACTCGCTTACTATGTCCGCTGCAAAATCTTCGAAATCGGCTGAATTGGCCGCCATATCAATAGGTGTATTGGCTATCGTCGCATCTGCGTATTTCATCTTCGCAACCGATGCCAACACGTATAGATTAACCAATATGGTGATCGCACTAGCGTTCGTGGTTTTTGTAGTCTACAATTTCATTAACGTGCGAAATCTTCGTGGCGAAGTGGACGAGCTAAGTCAAAACAACGACAGACTTTCAGGTGAATTGGCCACAACACAGCAATCATTGACTGAAGCGAAAGCGGATGTTGAGGTAATCAAGGGAGACCTTGTTCAAGCACAGTCGGAACTGCAGAAGCGCGAGGACGAAATCAAAAAACTTAAGGGCTAATGAAACGCATATTCCTAACCCTATTGTTGCCGCTCGGACTGTTCGCGCAGCAACCGCATAATGCCATTCATTTTGACGGCACGGACGATTACATCAGCACTTCTGGAGGTAACATTACAGGAAACAATGCACGTACGGTCGAAGCTTGGGTTCGTACAGATGCCAACTGCATTCCAGGAGCGAGTAGTGGTGGAAAACAACAAGTGGTTGTAGACATGGGCACCTTCGGAACAGGAGCGAGATATACCCTCAACCTGCTTTGGGCAAATTCGGTACGAATAGAGTTGGGAGGAAGCGGGCTTAGTGGCACAAGTGCGATTAACGACTCTTTATGGCACCACATCGCAGCGGTTTATGATCCGTCGTCGACAAATAAGAAACATAGGATCTACATTGATGGTGTCCAGGAGGCTTCTGGCAACCTTACAACTTCGGTCAATACAGGGTCGGGTGGTCTGGTAATCGGTCGAAGAGTAGATGGTGCAAATCCTTTTGAAGGAGATATTGATGAAGTCCGAGTTTGGGACGTGGCGCTATCGGACGCAGATATCTATGCTCATTTTAACAATGAGATTTGTGGTAGTCCAACAAATTTGAAAGCATACTACACGTTTAACCAAGGCAATGCAAATGGCGGAAATTCATTAAACACCACGCTCAATGATCAGGCCGGAACAAACAACGGTACGTTAAACAACTTCAGTTTGAGCGGAACATCATCAAATTGGACCGTTGGTCGGGACATGAACCCTAATTATTACGACACTATTACTGCTACTGCTTGTAACGGAATGTGGTCTCCTGATAGCACAATGTATTGGGACAGCACCGCAGTGTACAGACACACCTTTACCGACATGAACGGATGTGATAGTGTGATTTCCTACGACCTTGTGGTCAATGAAGTGGACACGACGGTGAGCACTACATTATCCGATCCTCCTTCTTTTGTTTCAAATGCTCAAGGAGCCACATACCAATGGGTAAATTGTGACGACTCTTCCTTTGTTGCTGGTGCAACGCAGGCGTCATTCACGCCTACTACCAATGGAAATTATGCGGTCATTGTTACCGCAAATGGCTGTTCCGTATGGTCGCATTGTTTCAGTGTTCAAGGCATTGGCATTGAGGAGCAAACACTGGTTCGACTTTACCCGAACCCAACTTCAGGCATACTAAATGTCCCGTCTCAATGGAGGGGTGAACATGTTGAGTTAACCAACCTTGCGGGACAATCGATTCTTTCAACGACCGTAGAGGATAAGCTAGATCTTGGCCAAGCGCCAGCAGGTGTTTACGTGATTCGTTGTGGCGCACAATACGCGCGCATTATCAAAGAGTAGGGTTATTTCTTCCCAAAGAATGCTTTCAACTTTTCGAGGTCGGCATCCGTCGTCTCTCTAGATTCTTCTTTCGCCGCTTTGGCTTTTGGAGAGCCCACTTTACGGACCGGCTCAGCGAGTTGCGCTTTCTGTTCAGGGGTCAATTCTTCTTTCTTTTTCCCACTAGATTTCTTCGCAGGAGCTTGCTTCAAAGGAGTGCCTTTGCTTGCTTCTTCGAGCTTTTCTTTAGCACTTTTTGCCTTAGGTACAGATTTTCGTTTTCGGGCGTTTTTGCTCGGTTTCGAGTTGTTTTCGGTCGATTTCGAGTTGTTTTGAGGCTTTTTTACAGATTTTTTGGCTTTTTTCTTTTCAGCAGTTTCTTCTGCTTTGCTCTTTGGGGCAGCTTCTTTTACAGCCTCCTCTTTCTGAGGTTCTCGAACTCCACCTTTAGCCTTGCCTTTAACAGTACCCTCATCGCTGTGAAGACTATCAGCAGGAATGAACTTATCTCTAGTCACCCAAGTGCTCAGTGCCCCAATGGACAGCAAGTACTGGTCTTTCTTAATCTCTACAATCTCGCCAGGTTGACGCGAGCCAATTAGCTTGACACGGTCACCCACTTTTGCAGGGGCCGAGATGAGCTTTTTAATCTTGCGCTCTTTCTGCTTCTGGTACTTTGACTTCTTTTGATCACGCTCGTCTTGTGTCTGTGAGGCACGCTCGCCAGCATATACTTTGAAGCGGCCAACGACCTGGTCTTTGCCTTTTTTCGTGCGCTGCTCGGAATATTCGTTGACCAAATTTTGGAACTTCTTCCCCCAAGTAATCATGGCATTTTGCTGCTCATTCATTGCGCTTTGGCGACGCACCTTGTCCTCTAGCTGGTGAATTTTGCGGTCCTGCTTATCCTTTAGTTTCTCGAGTTCTTCAAGACGCTCGGCCAATTTTTCACGCTGTCTGGTCAGCTCATTTTTCTCCTTCTGAATACCCACGAGCAATCGATCCACAGCTACGGTACTTTCATCCAGTACGTCGCGCGCCTGATCAATCAAGGCAGGACTAACCCCCACCTTTTGAGCGACCTCATAGGTGTAAGAAGACCCAGGAACACCTTGGTTCAAGACGTATTCTGGGGTAAGGTCGGCGGAGTTGAATTGCATCGATCCGTTGTCCACCCTTGGCAATTCACTCGCTAGTGCTTTGATGCTGTTGTAGTGAGTGGTCATGACCCCGTAGGTCTTACTGCTGTTGAGTTCCTTCAGGAATATTTGGGCCATAGACGAACCTAGATCAGGGTCTGAACCGGAACCAAACTCATCAATGAGGACCAGTGTCTTGTTGTAGGCAGCGTTCAAGAAGTAGTTCATCTTGGTGAGCTTCGAACTGTAGGTAGAAAGCTCATTTTCGATGCTCTGGGAATCGCCAATATCGGCCATCAACCCATTGAACCACCCCATAGTACTGTCTGGGTGAACGGTGACCAGTAGACCGCTTTGTAGCATCAGTTGAAGCAATCCAACGGTCTTTAATGTGATGGACTTCCCACCAGCGTTCGGCCCGGAGATGACCAAGATGCGGTTGTGGGTATCTAGTCGAAGATCGAGCGGAACGACACCTTTTCCTTTCTGCTTGTTGAACTCGCGAAGCACTGGGTTGATTGCCTTGATTAGATGAACGTGTGGCTTGTCTATCAGTTGCGGTAAACACGCCTGCTCATCCAAAGCATAGAGCGCCTTCGCATTTACAAAGTCTATTTGGTATAGGGCTGTGCTGTAGTCGCGTAGCTCATTTCTGTACCCGGCAACGAAGGCGGTTAGAAGGCGCAGTATACGGGTCACTTCGCGCTTCTCCTCGTCTTCTAGAACGGAGATTTCATTATTGATCTCAAGGGTCTCAGAAGGCTCCACATAAAAGATGGTTGCCTTGGAAGAAGACCCGTGGAAGATTCCATTGACTTGGCCTTTGAAGGCTCCTTCTACGGCAAGTACGCGCTTGTTATCGTGCACGCTTTCCTGGGTATCGGCAAGGATGCCCGAGCCGGAGTATTTTTTTACAGCGCGGTAGAAGATGCGGTCGGCCGCGGCACGTTTTTTAGCAAGGTTGGCGCGAATCTTTCCCAAGGCCGGCGAAGCCGAAGTTTTCACCACACCGCGTCTGTCGAGGACACGATCGATCTCGTCTGGAACGGTTTTGTTCTTCTCGAGGTGGGCGAGTTTGTCTTGGATAGAAGGGGTGCGCTCGGCGTGTGTTTTGAAGAAGGTATAGACTCGGTTGAAGCTCTCGATCATGTTCTTGATGATCAGGAAATCTTCGCCTTCGAGGGTAGCTCCTTGGATTTTCAATCGGACTAAGAAGGGCTTGATATCTTCTGCTGCTAGTGCAGGTACCGGGAATTCGCTGAGGTAGAGCCCTAGGATTTCGTGGACCTCTTGTAGGTCGCGCGTGGCCACTTTAAAGTCACTCGAAGGCCTGAGTTCATTGATGCGCACTCGAGCACGTTCGGTGACGGCGCGTTTGGCTACGGCCTTTTTTACAAGGTCGAACTCTATGCTTTCAAATAAATCTTCCGGGTAGGTATTCAAATCGTTCTTGGGGACCGATGTTATCCGCGGTACACCTCTTCTTCGCTAGTAACGCTTGCAGGCCCTTCATGTTTACGCAATCCGCCAGCAATTACAAAGGCTAGTGCAGTTACTGCAACTGTAATGATGACATCGACAGTGGTCCAAAACACGCCTACAGGCACGTCGTAAAGATCGTTTTGTACATCGCCCCATATCCAAAGTGCGAGCAATACTATGGCTCCGGTGTAGGGTTTGATGCCAGCGCGGATACGCCACGAAGGCACTTTTGTAGCACGTACGTACCAATATACAGCTAGCGCAGACCCAAAGGAGTGGGCGATAAGCATGCTGTAGATGGCGAAGGAATTGGCAGCCATATAACTTTCCATGATGTTGGAACGACCGGCCCAATCGGCAGCCATAAGATCTTCCATCGGTAGTGGGTCAAGGAAGAGTGAAAACAGCTGGTGAAGGCCCGATGTGACGAGGACAGCAATGACCACTCCAACGATGGTGATGCCGATAGAGCGTAGGGCGTGAAGGAACTTATTCATGGCGGCGGAATATTAGTTGAACCAGCTTTCTACCACATCTAGGGAGAGCGCTGCTACGTCTAATTTATTCTTTTTGCGGTAACCGTTCAACTTTTGGTGCAAAGCAGCAGGTTTGTTATCACGTAATGCTTCGATCGTGTGGTATCCGGCCTGTGCAATGTGGTGCGACCACTCTTCAGGGACCCCAATCGCTTGGAATTCTGCCGGGTCTGCAACTGTCTCAAATTTTTCAGGACGCATCTGTGGGAAGAACAATACTTCTTGGATGCTGTCTTGGTTGGTCAACATCATCGTGAGGCGGTCGATACCGATACCCAAACCTGAGGTAGGCGGCATGCCGTATTCTAGGGCGCGAACGAAGTCCTGGTCGATAAACATCGCTTCGTCGTCTCCTTTTTCAGACAGTTTCAATTGGTCCTCGAAACGCTCCAACTGGTCAATAGGATCGTTAAGCTCGGAGTAGGCATTAGCGACCTCCTTGCCGTTAACCATCAACTCAAAACGCTCTGTGAGTTCTGGGTTGTCGCGGTGCTTCTTACAAAGCGGCGACATCTCAACTGGGTAGTCTGTGATGAAGGTCGGCTGGATGTAGTGCTTCTCACACTTTTCGCCGAAGATTTCATCGATAAGCTTTCCTTTACCCATGGTTTCGTCCACTTCAAGACCGATCGATTTCGCTGCTTCGCGTACCTCGTTCTCTGTCTTGCCGTTTAGATCTAAACCGGTGTGCTCTTTGATAGCTTCTAGGATTGGTACTCGAGCGTATGGTGCTTTGAAGCTCACGGTGTTCTCGCCAATAGTTGCATCAGTGGTGCCATTAACTGCGGTGGCCACTTCTTCGAGCATGTTCTCTACAAAGCGCATCATCCAGTGGTAGTCCTTGTAGGCCACATAGATTTCCATTACGGTGAACTCTGGGTTGTGCGTTTTGTCCATCCCTTCGTTGCGGAAGTCTTTGGCAAATTCATACACCCCTTCAAAGCCACCTACGATGAGGCGCTTGAGGTATAGCTCGTTGGCAATACGCAAGTACAACGGCACGTCTAGTGCGTTGTGGTGCGTGATGAATGGTCGAGCTGCGGCGCCACCAGGGATGGGCTGCAAAATGGGCGTTTCCACCTCCATGTATCCGGCATCGTCGAAAATGCGGCGCATGGTGCTCATGATTCTATTTCTCTTGCGGAAGATCTCCTTGACACCTGGGTTTACCACTAGGTCAACGTAGCGTTGACGGTAACGAATTTCCGGGTCGGTAAGCTGATCGTATACGTTTCCATCAGCATCTTTCTTCACGACAGGAAGCGGACGCAAGCTCTTTGAAAGCACGACCAATTCCTTCACATGCAAGCTCATTTCGCCCGTCTGTGTGGTGAACATGT
>Ga0209654_1001534_pt1 | contig 18110 bp, 17 predicted proteins | sample SaaInl1SG_22_DNA_FD_184646 | JGI IMG/M metagenome (GOLD analysis project Ga0209654, IMG submission 184646) | Marine microbial communities from expanding oxygen minimum zones in the Saanich Inlet - ESP_161SG_22_DNA (SPAdes) (version 2) | ecosystem: Environmental > Aquatic > Marine > Intertidal... | reverse complement strand
TCAACGGCATCACCGGCTCCGCAGGGCTCGCAGCCACTTTGGCTACGCTGAAAGCAGGCTCAAAGCTTGCCTTGGCAAACAAGGAGTCCCTCATTGTCGGCGGCTCGCTAGTTACCGACATTGCGGCGAAGGACCAAATTCAGCCGGTTGACTCCGAACATTCAGCAATCGCGCAATGTCTTTTGTCCGGTAGTCACGGTGAGGTCTCAAGGCTGATACTGACTGCATCCGGTGGCCCCTTTAGAAACTGGTCCAGGCAGCAACTTGAAAGTGTTACTCCAGAGCAGGCTCTCAAGCACCCGACCTGGACCATGGGAAAGGTGATAACCACCAACTCTGCGACCATGGTGAATAAGGGCCTTGAGGTCATTGAGGCCCACCTGCTCTTCGGCGTTCCCTTTGACCAGATTGCGGTGACCGTTCACAAGCAGTCCATCGTGCACTCCATGGTTGAGTTCCATGACGGATCGGTTATTGCACAGGCTTCGGAGCCAGACATGAAACTAGCCATCGGCTATGCCATGGGTTGGCCGGAGCGTCTTGCGGGATCCACCAAGCCTTTGGACTTCACTTCAGCCCACACTTGGGATTTTGAGCCGCTGGATGAGGAGGTCTTCACGGCCGTGAAACTTGCCCGTCAGGTTGGAAAAGCCGGTCTTACTTTCCCTGCGGTCTACAACGCGGCCAATGAGGAAGCTGTTGAAGCTTTTCATGCTGGCAAGCTCTCCTTCTTAGGAATCACCGACACCATCGAGGCCGTTCTTGACTTGCACAAAGCGGACGGTCTTAGCCTCGAGGGAGTGCTGGCGGCAGAAACATGGGCCCGGCAAACGGCTAATTCGCTGATAGCAAAGCGCTAAGTGCGCTTTGGTTAGTTAGCCTTATAACGTGATTGACCTTCTTCTATACCTAGCCGGGATTGCTGTGGTGCTCTTGGGCATTGCTCTTTCAATTGGGCTGCACGAAGTGGGTCACCTGGTCCCAGCAAAAATCTTTGGTATCCGGGTCAACCAGTACATGGTGGGGTTTGGGCCGACAGTCAAGTCGTGGACCAAGGGAGATACCGAATACGGCATCAAGGCAATTCCGCTGGGTGGCTACATCCTGATGACTGGAATGTATCCGCCTGAATCCAAGCCGTATAAAGGACCGTTCTCTAGCTGGATAAAAGAAGCACGGCAGCAGGTTAGAGAGGGCATTACAGATGCCGACGAGGATCGTCAGTTCTATAAACTCTCCGCTCCAAAAAAACTAACCATCATGCTCGGCGGACCGCTGATGAACCTGTTTTTGGGTGTCCTGTTGATTCTTGTGGCCATGAGTGGCATTGGAACAATGCAGCCCACCTTGACCGTGAACCAGGTCTACCAATGCGTTGAGGCTGACGCCCAAGGCAACTGCCCAACTGGGGCTCCAGAGTCTCCAGCGCTTTTGGCGGGCATGCTACCCGGCGACACGGTATCAATGGCCAATGGCCAACCGGTAGTTAGCTGGAATGAAGTCATCGCGCAGCTGAGCAAAAACCAAACCAGCCCTTCGTCTCTGACCGTGAATAGAAACGGCCAAGAGCAAAACCTTTCGATAAGCCCAGTGTTTATCGAGCGACAAGTTTTCTTGGAATCCGGTGCTGCGGCACTGGATGCTGCCGGCAGCCCGATAACAGAGCTCCGGCCAATACTTGGAATCCAATTGGCTTCCAAGATGACCCCGCTGAGCATTCAGGATTCCTTTCAATTTTCCCTCACTGCGACCGGCGGCATGCTGGCTTTTGTTGCGGATTTGCCAAGGCAGGTCTTCAAAGTTGCCCAGAGCACTTTTGGGGTTACCGATAGGGATCCAAATGGAGCGGTCTCAATCCTCGGTGTCGGACAGTTGGCAGGTGAGCTCACGGCGGCAGACATCCCAGTCAGCGCTAAGTTGGCAAGCCTGTTGCTCCTGATTGGGTCATTGAATCTTGCGCTATTTGTGTTCAACCTGCTTCCCCTGCTGCCACTCGATGGCGGCCATGTTGCCGGAGCGCTTTACGAAAGCGGCAAGCGAAGAATTAGTAAGCTTGTAGCTGGGTCTGACCCTGGACCCATTGACACCGCTAAGGCGCTACCGCTGGCCTATGCAGTTTGGATCCTATTGATCCTGACCGGTGTCATATTGATTTTGGCGGATGTAATAAACCCGATTCGATTGGGTTAGGAAGTAACTTGAGTTCTAAGTTGTTGCATTCTTTTGAACACAGGAGAGGTGTTAATTGCCAGCTGTAAATCTTGGACTACCAGTAGGTCCACCACCAACTATTTCGCCTCGGAGAAAGACCAGGCAGATTATGGTTGGCAAGGTACCAGTTGGTGGGGATGCACCGATTTCAGTGCAGTCTATGACCACCACCCAGACAACGGACATCAATGGCACTCTTCAGCAAATTGCCGAACTCACAGCCACTGGCTGTGACATTGTTCGCGTTGCTGTTCCAACCTCAGACGACGCCAACGTGCTAAAGGTAATCGCAAAGCGCTCACAGATTCCAGTGATTGCAGACATTCACTTCCAGCCAAAGTATGTTTTCCAGGCCATCGATGCTGGTTGTGGTGCGGTTCGCGTGAACCCGGGAAACATTCGTAAATTTGACGACCAGGTCGGGGCAATCGCAAAGGCGGCTCAGGATGCTGGCATTTCGATTCGAATCGGCGTGAACGCCGGTTCGCTAGACCCAAGACTCTTACAGAAATACGGCAAGCCAACAGCAGAAGCGCTTGTTGAATCAGCAGTCTGGGAAGCCAGCCTTTTCGAAGAGCACGGCTTCCATGACTTCAAGATCTCCGTGAAGCACAATGACCCGGTCGTGATGGTCAAGGCCTACGAGCAGCTCGCAGAACGCGGCGACTGGCCACTCCACCTCGGGGTTACCGAGGCGGGTCCTGCGTTCCAGGGAACAATCAAATCTTCCGTTGCTTTTGGAGCACTACTTTCTCGCGGAATCGGTGACACCATCAGGGTTTCCCTGTCGGCACCGCCGGTGGAGGAGATAAAGGTTGGCTCTCAGATTCTGGAAAGCCTGAACCTCAGACCACGAAAGCTTGAAATTGTTTCCTGCCCTTCCTGCGGAAGGGCTCAGGTCGATGTTTATACTCTGGCCAATGACGTGACCGAAGGTTTGTCTCATTTGACCGTTCCGATTCGCGTTGCAGTTATGGGCTGTGTTGTCAACGGACCGGGCGAGGCAAGAGAGGCCGATCTTGGTGTCGCATCAGGAAACGGCAAGGGTCAGATTTTCGTCAAGGGTGAAATTATCAAGACTGTCCCAGAGGCTGACATTGTGGCAACTTTGATTGAAGAAGCGAACCGCATTGCAGCTGAAATGGACAGTGCACTTATCGGAACAGCGCAGGTTAGCGTCAGCGAGTAGCTAACATTGTGCTCATGCCTTTACGCCTGAGTACTTTATTTTTACGAACACTACGTGAAGACCCTGCCGATGCAGAGGTCGAAAGCCACAGACTGCTTGTTCGCGCAGGTTATATTCGCCGCGCCGCGCCGGGTGTTTTCAGCTGGTTGCCGCTCGGTTTGGCAGTAAAAAACAAGATTGAACAAGTGGTTCGTGAAGAAATGGCTGCCGCTGGAGCCCAAGAGGTCTTTTTCCCAGCACTTTTGCCAAAAGAGCCATACGAGGTAACTGGTCGCTGGGAAGAATACGGCGACAACATATTCCGCTTGAAGGATCGCAAGGACGCTGACTACCTGCTGGCACCAACTCACGAAGAGGTCTTTACTCTGCTGGTGAAAGACCTTTACAGCTCCTATAAAGATTTGCCCTTGAGTATTTACCAAATTCAAAACAAGTACCGCGATGAGGCAAGGCCGAGGGCAGGGCTTCTTCGAGGCCGTGAATTTGTAATGAAGGATGCCTACAGCTTCGATGTCTCGGACGAGGGACTTGATGTTTCCTATCAAGCTCAGCGCGATGCCTACGAGCGCATCTTCACAAGGCTTGGACTCGAGTATGTGATTGTTAGCGCGGATGCTGGTGCGATGGGCGGCTCGAAGTCAGAGGAATTCCTTAGCCCTTCCGAAATCGGTGAGGACACTTTTGTAAGGTCTGCATCGGGATTTGCTGCAAACGTTGAAGCCGTGAGGTTTGAGAAGTCTGCTCCAGTAGAGGCACCAAGTGAGGCTGCGGCCGAGCACGCATCTCCTGGAACTCCGACGATCGAAACGCTAGTTGCTTTTTCAAACGAAAACCACCCAAAATCAAGCGGATCATGGACCGCGGCGGACACTCTAAAGAACGTAGTTTTGGCGCTTATTGCAGCAGACGGCAAGAGGTCACTTGTAATCGTTGGCCTGCCTGGTGACCGAGAGGTCGACTACAAAAGAGCCGAGGCTTGGTTTGGTGTTGATGTTGAACAGGCAACCGAGGAAGATTTCAAGAAACATCCAAATCTGGTCAAGGGCTACATCGGCCCGACAAAGGATGGCAAGCAGTTCTTGGGCCTAGAGACTGAATCCAAGATTCAGTACCTGCTTGACCCGAGAGTTGCCGACGGTAGCGCCTGGATAACAGGTGCCAACAAAGATCAAACCCACGTCTGGCAACTTGCAGCCGGCAGGGACTTTTCCTCCGATGGCATTGCAGACGTGGCAGAAATCCTGCCCGGTGATCCAGCTCCAGACGGCTCCGGGCCGTTGGAATTAGCAAGAGGAATCGAGATCGGGCACGTCTTCCAGCTTGGTAGAAAGTATGCCGAGGCGCTTGATCTCAAGGTGCTTGATTCAAACGGCAAGCTTGTAACGGTGACCATGGGTTCCTATGGAATTGGTGTCACCAGGCTGGTGGCGGTTATTGCAGAAGCTTTCCATGATGACAAGGGTTTGATGTGGCCAGATTCTGTGGCTCCAGCAAACCTTCATGTGATTGCGGCAGGCAAGGATGAACTTGCCTTTGAGGTGGCTGAAAAGCTAACCGCAGAAGCTGAAAACCTCGGATTGACAGTGATGCTGGACGACCGTGCCAAGGTAAGTCCTGGAGTGAAGTTCGCCGATGCTGAGCTGATCGGAAACCCCTGGATTATCATCTGCGGCCGCGGAGTTCAAGATGGCGAGGTCGAGCTCTGGGATCGCGCGAGCGGTGACAGGTCTCAAGTCAAGATAGACTCAGCAATAGCCGAGCTGATTGCGAAGCGCTAAAACAGAAAAAAGAGGCGAGCACATGGACATTGATTTACAAGTTCTCCGACTGTTAGAGCGTGAAAGAGAGATTCCCTTTGAGGAATTGGTTCTCATTATTGAGGCTGCAATTCTTGCCGCCTTCCATAAAAGCGCTGCAGAACCAGTCGCCGGAGCAAGAGCAGAACTTGACCGCAAGACCGGTCACGTCAGGATTTTTCAGCCAGTACTAGACGAAGAAGAGCAACCCGTCGGAGAAGAAGAAGTAACTCCCGAGGGGTTTGGCCGCGTCGCTGCATACGCCGCGAAGCAGGTCATTGCTCAGCGCATGCGCGAAATTTCAGACGAGGGCCTCTTGGGTGAATTCAAGGGCAAAGAGGGTGACATTGTTTCAGGCCAGATCCAGCAAGGGTCAAGGTCGAACATGGTTTACATCAATTTGGGCTCTATTGAAGCTCTGATGCCCCCAGAGGAGCAGGTCCCAACCGAGGAATATGTTCACGGCAGCCGCATTCGGGTTTATGTCACCAGCGTGCAGATGGGAACCCGCGGCCCACAGGTAACAGTTTCTAGAACTCACCCTGGACTGGTTAGAAAACTCTTTGCAATGGAAGTTCCGGAGGTTGCTTCCGGCCAGGTGGAGATTGCTTCTGTTGCCAGAGAGGCCGGTCACCGCACCAAGATTGCAGTCATCGCTAAGGAGGCTGGAATCAATGCTAAGGGTGCTTGCATTGGTGAACTGGGCCAGCGAGTAAGGGCTGTCAGCGCAGAGCTTCACGATGAAAAAATCGATGTAGTTGATTTTTCTGAAGACTTGCCAGCGTTTGTTGCTCAGGCGCTATCGCCTGCAAGGGTCTCAGACAGTTTCATTTTAGATGCTGCTACCAAGGCGGTTCGAGTATTGGTGCCCGATTTCCAGCTTTCGCTGGCAATCGGCAAAGAAGGCCAGAACGCCCGCCTCGCAGCCAAGTTGACCGGTGCAAAAATCGACATTCAGCCAGACAGCATCCTCGAGGGATAGCGGGATTTGGATAGAGGTCCTAGAATGGAGCCTATTCGGACCTGTGTTGGCTGCCGCCAACGAGATTCGATGAAGCGCTTACACAAAGTTGTTTCTTTGAATGGCAGTTTCCTTGTTGATACGGAGCGAAAGCTTCCGGGCAGAGGGGCCTGGGTTCATCAAAACTGCGTTGACTTAGCGCTTGATCGAAAAGGTTTAACACGCGCCTTGGGGGAATCCAATTCGGAATCCATCAAGACATGGCTTAGGAATCAGGCAGAAAATATGGCTGACACAAAATGAGTTTCTCGAAATGAGACCCGCTCAGAACTAAGGCCTTCCCTGTTTGGGTGGGCCCCGAACAGGAGATAAAAAGTGGCGCTTCCACGCGTATACGACGTAGCTAAAGAACTTGGAATCGATACCAAGGTCGCATTAGCAAAATTAGAAGAGCTTGGCGAATACGTCAAAGGTGGCTCTTCAACTATCACACCGCCGGTAGCAATCAAGCTCCGTGAGGCATTTCCGAACGCTGAAAAGCCTGCCAAGAAAGAGCCAGCCAAGCCAAAGGCAGCCGCGGCAAAGCCAGCGGCTGACACGCCTGAGGCTTCCGAGCCGGCTGCAGAAACCCCGGTGGCTCCAAAATCTGGGCCGAAGGCTGAAACGCCTGATGCGGCACCTGAGGCACCGGTTGCTCCAGCAGAGCCAAAATCTGCCAGCACAATTCTTGGCACACCAAGACCTGGCAACAATCCATTTTCTTCCAACCAGGGCATGGGCATTCCTCGCCCAATGGCCAGGCCTGGAAATAACCCATTTGCATCCAACCAGGGCATGGGTCGTCGCACAGACGGCGCACCACGTCCAGGCGGAGCGCCTAGACCAGGTGGAGCACCAAGGCCTGGAGCACCGCGTCCAGGCGGAGCACCAAGACCTGGTGGCGCACCTCGTCCAGGTGGCGCACCGGGATCGGGAGCACCAAGACCGGGTGGAGCACCAGGGTTTGGAGCACCGGGTGGCGGAAGGCCAGGACCCGGCCGCGGCGGCCGCGGTGCGGGAACCGCAGGAGCCTTTGGTAAGGGTGGCTCACGAGGTAAGTCTCGTAAGTCAAAAAGGACAAAGCGCCAAGAGTTTGAAGAGAGATCCCTGCCTAGCATCGGTGGCGCAGTTGTGCCACGCGGTGACGGAACTACCGTCATTCGAGTTCGCAGGGGTGCTTCGATTCAGGACTTCGCGGACAAGATTGGCACCAATGCTGGTCAGCTAATCACTGTGCTGTTCGCTCTTGGACAGATGGCGACAGCTACCGCATCTCTGGATGAAGAGACATTCCAGATTCTTGGAGAAGAGCTTGGCTACAAGGTCGAGGTCGTATCTCCCGAGGATGAAGAGCGAGAGCTCTACGACGGCTTTGGTCTCGATATCTCTACCGGTATCGAAGAAGAAGACGATGAAGATCTTGCACCAAGACCACCGGTCGTCACTGTCATGGGTCACGTTGACCACGGTAAGACCAGGTTGCTTGACTCCATCAGAAACGCCAATGTGGTTGCCGGTGAGGCGGGTGGCATCACTCAGCACATTGGTGCCTACCAGGTTCACACAACCCACGAGGGCATTGACCGCGCAATTACCTTTATTGACACACCCGGTCACGAGGCCTTCACCGCCATGCGTGCCAGGGGTACTCAGGTAACTGACATTGCGATCTTGGTTGTTGCAGCAGATGACGGGGTTATGCCTCAGACCATCGAGGCTCTAAACCATGCTCAAGCAGGACAGGTTCCGATTGTGGTTGCTGTCAACAAGGTTGATAAGCCTGATTCAAACCCTGCCAAGATTCGTCAGCAGCTGACCGAGTTCGGTCTGGTTGCAGAGGAATTTGGTGGCGACGTGATGTTCGTTGATGTTTCTGCCCTTAAGGGGGACGGCATCGACAAGCTGTTGGATGCTGTCTTGTTGACAGCAGACGCAGCGCTTGACCTAAGGGCAAACCCTGACAAGGCAGCTCGAGGCGTGGCTATTGAGGCCAACCTCGACAAGGGCCGTGGATCGGTTGCAACCGTATTGATTCAGTCTGGAACCCTAGAGGTTGGAGACGCAATCATCGCCGGTGCTGCACACGGACGAGTTCGAGCCATGTTTGACGAAAACGGCGATGCGGTTATTGCTGCAACTCCGTCACGCCCGGTCCAGGTTCTTGGTCTGCAGTCAGTTCCAAGAGCTGGTGACACATTTGTGGTAGCTACCGACGAGCGTCAAGCAAGGCAGATTGCTGAGAAGCGTGAAGCTGCAGACAGAAATGCACTGCTTGCCAAGACCCGCAAGAAGCTCTCTCTCGAGGACTTCACCAAGGCGCTTGAGGACGGCAAGGTTGAGTCGTTGAACTTGATCATCAAGGGAGATGTCTCCGGTGCTGTTGAAGCTCTTGAAGACAGCTTGCTCAAGATTGAGATTGACGATTCAGTGCAGCTTCGAATCATCCACCGCGGTGTTGGTGCTATTACCGAATCTGACGTGAACCTTGCAACGGTTGACTCTGCGGTAATCATTGGATTCAACGTGCGCCCTGACAATAAAGCCAAGGAGCGCGCTGACCGTGAAGGTGTCGATGTTCGTCACTACACCGTCATTTACAACGTTCTCGAGGACATCGAGAACTCACTCAAGGGAATGCTCAAGCCAGAATACGAAGAGGCTCAGCTTGGAACCGCGGAGGTCCGCGAGGTCTTCAAGTCCTCCAAGTTCGGACTCATCGCAGGTTCCTATGTGCGCAGCGGCCTAATTCGCAGAAACGCAATGGCAAGAGTGTTGCGTGACGGCGAGGTAATCGGAGAGAACTTGAAGGTTGAATCCCTAAAGCGCTTCAAGGATGACGCAACCGAAGTAAAGGCTGACTACGAGTGTGGAATTGGTCTTGGCGCATACAACGATGTCAAGGTGGATGACGTTATCGAAACCTACGAGATGGTTGAGAAGCCGAGGGTCTAATGGCAGATCACTCAAGAGCCCTGAGGCTTGCTGAGCGGATCAAGGTCTTGGCCGCTGGCGCACTTACCAAAGTGGTGAAGGATCCGGATCTTGGTTTTGTCACCTTTACCGGTGCGAAGGTAACCCCTGATCTGATGCAGGCAAAGCTTTATTTCACTGTCTTTGGCTCCGATGTTGAAAAGGCAAGGTCTATAGAGATCCTGCATAAGAACACCGGTCGCCTAAAGGGTGAAATTGGCAAGCAGCTGGGCATTCGCTTGACTCCAACCTTGGAGTTGGTTCTCGACGAGGTTCCAGAAATAGCCAGCGATCTAAATGACTTACTGGCTGAGGCGAAACGTCGCGATGCCGAGCTGGAAAAGATCTCCAAGCAAGCTAAGCATGCTGGCGATTCCAACCCATATGTTCAAAAGCCATAGGCTGATTCAGTGTCAAGTGGTCTAGTACTTATCGATAAACCCAAAGACTGGACCTCGCACGACGTTGTGGCCAAGATGCGGGGCATCCTGGGCACCAGAAAGGTTGGCCACGCTGGCACCCTGGACCCTATGGCAACAGGGCTACTAATTCTTGGCGTGAATCAGGGAACCAAGTTGCTGCAGTATCTTCTCGGTTCAAATAAGGCCTACACAGCGACAATTCGGCTCGGTCAATCAACTATCAGCGACGATGCCGAATCTGAGGTGCTGGAATCTATAGATGCTGGACAAATCACTCAGGCTCAAATCGATTCTGAAATTCGAAACTTGACCGGCACCTTTGACCAGATACCGTCCAGCGTTAGCGCGAAGAAGGTCGATGGCGAAAGAGCGTACGACTTAGTTCGTGCTGGCAAAGAGGTGGAACTAAAAGCCAAAACAATCACAATTGATAACTTTCAGCGAACAGGTGAAGTCAAGCACCACGATGGGCTGGTGGATTTTGATGTTGAGGTCTCCTGCAGTACCGGCACTTACATCAGAGCATTGGCAAGGGACTTGGGAAAAGCGCTTGGCGTCGGGGGTCATCTGATAGCCCTTCGAAGAACCAGCATCGCAGGCTTTTCGGTCAATGATTCAACAGAAATGACAGTGGAGCCCAACTTGATTGACCTGAAAACCTCAGCAGCCCAGCTGTTCGAATCCTTTGAGATTTCCGAGCAGCAAGAAACCGATCTTCGTCACGGAAAGCAAATAGCGCTGGATGCTCCGCATGATGCTTTGGCTCTAACCAGACAGGGCCAGCTAGTTGCTCTAGTGGAAAAAGCAGGAGAGATTTATAAATCAATGGCGGTATTCCAGGGGGATAAATGATTGACATTTACTTTTACATTTTGGCCTGGTACTCAATGGCTGCAGGGCTCCTGCTTATTGCAATGGGATTGCTTGGCAGAAAGCCAAGCGGTTTATCGCTCTCGGTCACAGCCTCGGTGCAGGCTGGCCTGTTGGTGCAGCTGGTCCTGTCGATCGTGTTGGTGGCCGGAGGACAACGCGCGGTTATCGACACCTGGGAGTTTTTTGGCTACCTTTTGGTCGCACTAATAATCCCAGTGGGCGGTGCCATCTGGGCGCTAGTTGATCGTGACCGCTGGGCCACAGTCATCATGGGCGCCTCGCTGCTTGTGATAGCAGTGATGCTGGTGAGAATGGATCAGATCTGGACCGGAGTCAACGCGTTCGTTGTCTAAACTTGAAGCTCGGTGAATAAATGAAAAACTCAATGGGTGTTGGCAGATTGCTAATAGCGGTCTACGGAGTTTTTGCTATCTCGGCCAGCGCAAGAGCAAGCTATCAATTGGCGACCGAGTTTGGTGACGCGCCAATTGCCTATCTGTTATCAACTATCAGTGCGCTCGTCTATATTGTCGCGACTATTGCGCTTGCCAAGGGGCAGAAGTTTGCAAAGATTGCCAGGGTTGCGGTGTTGTTTGAACTGGTTGGTGTGGTTGTGGTCGGAGTTCTGTCGATAGCACTTCCAGAGTGGTTTGCTCACCCTTCTGTCTGGTCCGGCTTTGGAATTGGTTATGCCTTCATCCCGCTTTTGCTGCCTATTCTTGGGCTGATTTGGCTAAGGAGGCAAAGTGCTAGAGCTTAGGACCTCAGCGCTACCACAGGACTATGCAGCGACCGCTGTTGCCATTGGCAAGTTTGATGGTGTCCACCTGGGTCACAAGCAGCTGATACACGAGCTCGTGCAGGCATCCGAGGAGCAGATGCTCTCAGCCGCTGTCCTGACTTTTGATAAACACCCAGATGCAGTACTAAAGCCGGGGACCGAGCCTGCCGCGCTTATTGGCCCGAGGCAGAAGGCAAGATACATTTCCGAGCTTGGTGTTGATGCTCTAGTGACAATCGAATTTGATGAAGCGCTTGCACGGTTAACTCCCGAAGAGTTTGTAGTGCAGCACTTGGTTCCGATGCGAGCAAAGCTCGTGCTGGTCGGAAATGGCTTTAGGTTCGGAGTGAAGGGCTCAGGCAACATAGAGACGTTGAAGGAACTCGGAGCAAGTTATGGCTTCCAGGCAAGGGCCATTCCATCGGTGATGTTCGGTGAGGTGCCAGTTTCCAGCACTGCAATCAGAACTTCTCTTTTGGCCGGCAAGGTAGATGTTGCCTCGGTGATGCTTGGCAGAAACCACCAATACGAGGGAATCGTTGAGCACGGCAGAAAAATTGGTCGCCAAATTGGATTTCCAACCGCTAACCTTGCAAGATCCAGCGAGGGACTGCTTCCGGTAGACGGCGTTTATGCTGGCTGGCTCTATGCAGACGGCATCAGGTACCCGGCAGCACACTCGGTAGGAACCAATGACTCCATTGAAGAGGTGCCAAGGCTTTTGGAGTCACATGTGATCGGTCGAGATGACCTGGATCTCTATGACCTGGTTGTGACGGCAGAGTTCATCGAGCAAGTTAGGCCCTGGGCAAAATTTGAATCCATGGAGGTGCTGGTCAAGCAGATAGCTGCGGACGTTGAAGCCTGCCGAGAGGTTTTAGGGGAGTAGGGTGAAGAACATGACATTCATAGGCGCAGTTTCAAGCGGATTCAAGAATTACTTCAATTTCAAGGGCAGTGCGACAAGAAGAGAATTCTGGTACTGGTTCCTGTTTACATTCCTGCTCGCGCTAGTGCTTGGCACAATTGAAGGAGCCATCTGGCCACCAACTGCCACCACGGGTGATTTTGCAACGGATATTCAGTCCTTCACCAATGACAACACTCCACTGACCACAATTTCCTCGCTGGCACTGTTGATTCCAAACCTGTCAATCCTTGCTAGGCGCCTGCACGACGGCGGATACAGTGCGAAATGGTTGTTTTTGTGGATTGTGCCAGTTGCTTACGGAATCTTTTCAACCATCGGAGCAGTCACGCTGATTAATGACTACCCATCCGGCCAGGAGTTCTCCGCAGAACTCCTGATGGCGTTGGTGTTCTTGATTCTGCCAATCTTTGCGCTCGGTGCTGTCGTGTTAGTGATTTTCTTTGTTTTGGTGCTCAAGAAGTCCAAATCTTTCTACGATGGCAATAAGTATGTTTCCCCGGAACCACTTGATTCTCTGGATGAGGGCACAACCGCCTAGATAATTCTGAAGTTATTGTCTAGACTGTTGCGGTTGCCGTGTAACGGCCGCGGATAAATAGAGCAATAAACACAAGGTTGATTGCGCCGCGCAACGAGATAAAAGGAAAAGCAATGGCTCTAGATCCAAAGATTAAGACTTCAATCATTGAAGAGTACGCAACAAAGCCTGGTGACACCGGTTCGCCTGAAGTTCAGATTGCTGTCATGAGCCGTCGTATCCTTGACCTCACCGAGCACCTGAAAGAGCACAAGCACGACCACCACTCACGTCGTGGTCTATTGCTTTTGGTTGGTCAGCGTCGTCGCCTTCTCGGGTACCTTCAGAAGGTTGACATCAACCGCTACCGTAAGTTGATTGAAAGACTTGGCCTACGTCGCTAAGCAAATTGAGATTTTGAACTACCCCGGCCAAAGTGCCGGGGTTTTTCATTTCTGGTAACAATTTCTAACACCTAAGCCTGTTTTTGGCGCCTTGCCTGCTACACTCGTCCATTTGACTACCTAGGCACTGACCAATTTGCCAGAACAACTAGGAGCGGGGCACCTGTCGTGATCGAGTTTCAGAATGTGACCAAGCAATTTCCCGATGGCACTTTTGCGGTCAAAGACTTCTCTTTGGTAATTCCTTCGCGCAAGGTGACGGTTTTTGTTGGCTCCTCCGGAGCCGGAAAAACAACCCTGCTTCGAATGATCAACCGCATGGTTAATCCAACCAGCGGCAAGGTGCTAATTGACGGCGAGGATGTTGCAGGCCTGAATCCAGTGGCGCTACGTCGCAAGATTGGTTATGTCCTGCAGGCCACCGGCCTACTTCCTCACCGCCGAATAGCAGACAACATTGCGTCGGTGCCAAGGCTGAATGGCGTATCCAAGGCAGAGGCTCGTGCCCAGGCTTTGACTCTCCTTGACACCGTTGGGCTTGACCGTTCGCTGGCTGATCGTTATCCCGATCAGCTTTCTGGTGGTCAGCAGCAGCGCGTTGGTGTTGCCAGGGCTCTTGCCAGCGACCCAAACATTCTTTTGATGGATGAGCCGTTTGGTGCAGTCGATCCGATTGTTCGTCTGGAGCTCCAAGATGAGCTCAATCGCCTTCAGAGTCTGATCAGTAAAACCATGGTGTTTGTTACTCACAACATCGATGAGGCATTTGCGATTGCCGACCAGGTAGTTATCTTGAAGGCCGGTGGTGAGATAGCTCAAGTTGGGTCACCGGCGGAGATTCTTGCTAATCCGGCAGACGACTTTGTTGAAACCTTCATCGGTGCTGATAAGGGCAAGCGCACACTGCACTTGGAGCGAAGAGCAGACGGTGTGACTCTGATTGTGGACGCTGACGGTCGCCCTGCGGGCATCCTCGGAGACGACAAATGAGGGTTACTGGATGAGCTGGCTAGTCGATAATTTCGACTTGGTAGCACGCTTAACTGGGAATCATGCGGTTCTCAGCGTGATTCCTATTGTGCTGGGCTTTGTGATTGCGGTGCCGTTGGGCTGGATTGCCAACAGGAGTAATTCCCTTAGGTCCTGGGTGATTGCGGGAGGCAGCTTCCTCTACACAATCCCGTCTTTGCCACTGTTTGTGATTTTGCCCTACATTCTTGGAACCAGAATCACCGATGAGCGCAACATCATTGTTGCGCTGACTATTTACGCCGTTGCAATGATGGTTCGAACCGCAGCCGATGCACTGGCTGCGGTGCCAACTGATGCGGTGGAAGCTTCTCGAGCCATCGGGTACTCGGCTTGGGCCAGGTTCTGGCAGGTTGAGTTCCCGCTTGCCGGTCCAGTGCTACTTGCAGGACTCCGGGTAGTTTCGGCAAGCACCATCGCGCTGGTGTCAGTGGGAGCCATTGTCGGTTCGGCAAATCTTGGTTATCTGTTCACTAACGGTAAGCAGCGTGACTTCCTTACTGAGATTCTCATCGGCATCGGGGCAAGCTTTCTGATTGCCCTGGTTTTTGACATTGTTATCGTTCTGCTCGGTCGCGTTTTGATGCCATGGAATCTGCGCAAGGACTCTAAGTCAAAGCACCGACCTACCTTTTCTACAAAGGGGGTGTAGCAATGCAGTTCTTCCTTGACGCCATTCGATGGTTATTCGACCCGGCCAACTATGTTGCAGGCACCATCAGCCCACTACCAATTCAAGATCGTGTTGGTGAGCACCTTTGGTACACGTTTGTAGCGGTTTTGATATCGGCCCTAATCGCCTTGCCGCTGGGCCTGTTTATCGGTCACACCGGTCGCGGTCGTCAGTTTGTTATCGGGTTCACTGGAATGATGCGTGCTCTGCCGACATTGGGGCTTTTGATGGCGCTGTTCTTGATCGTTGGCGCAACAGTTCCTTTTACCCAGGCAGCATTCTTAGCATCGATCATCGCGTTGGTAATTTTGGCGATTCCATCAACGTTGGCTGGCGCCTATGCCGGTGTTGAATCTGTTGACCCTCAGACCATTGATGCCGGTCGGGCTATGGGTATGACCGAAATGCAGATCCTATTCCGAATTGAGATTCCACTTTCACTGCCGTTGATTATTGCTGGCATCCGCGCCTCGGCGCTCCAGGTAATTGCAACGGCCGTTATCGCTTCTTACATTTCACTCGGTGGCCTAGGAACCATAATTTCAAGCGGTATCGGGCTAAATGACAACCAGCGAATTCTCGGTGGCGCAATCCTGGTAACGGCTCTTGCACTGGTGGTTGACGGGGTGCTTGCAATCATTCAGCGCCTGGTCACCAGACGTGGCTCACAAGTTTTACGTCCACAAAAAACAAATGTCCGCAGTCGATCAAACGGATCGGTTGGGGTGGCGGAAGAAACCGTCGATGAAGGGAAAAACCATGTTCAAATCAAAAAATAGAGGACCGCGCATTGCGGGTGCACTTGCTGCAGCCGCAGCTGTCGTCGTCATGACCGGTTGTGCATCAGCAGATCCAACCGACAACGCCACACAGGCAACCGATGCCCCGGCAACCACCGAGGTCACAAAGGTTGTAGTGGGCTCCTTCGCATTCCCAGAGAGCGAGATCCTCGGAAACATTTATGCAATTGCGTTGGAAAACGCAGGTTTCGAGATTGAGACCAAGTTCAACCTGGGACCACGACAGACCACCGTTCCTGCCTTGGAAGACGGTTCAATCGACCTAATGCCTGAATACAACGGAAACCTGTTGTTCTTCTATGACGTCGATAGCGCTGCTCGCTCTACCGACGAGGTAGATGCTGAGCTTGCTTCCAAGGTGCCAGCTGGCTTCCAGGTCTTGAATTCATCATCTGCTGAGGACAAGGACGCATACGTTGTCACCCAGGCAATGGCTGATGAGTTTGGTCTAGTAACTATTGGCGACCTAGCAAAGATTGAGCCGTTTTCACTCGGTTCAAACCCGCAGTTTGGTGAGCTTCCATACGGCATACCAGGCCTAGCCTCGGTATACGGAGTTACTGACGTGACATTCGTGCCAATCGAAGACTTCGGTGGCCCGGACACAGTCAAGGCTCTTGTTGACAACGCAGTTCAGGTTGCAGACATCTACACAACTTCTCCGGCCCTAGTTGAAGAGAACCTCTTCGTGCTGGGTGACCCAGAGAACCTAATTGCTGCGCAGAACGTGATCCCGCTATTGAACTCCAACATCTACAGCGACGAGCTTGCTGCTGTGTTGAACGAGATTTCAGCAGCGCTAACGACTGAGGACCTAATCGCACTTCGCACCCGTGTTGAAGGCGACGAGAAGGCTCAGGCAAGCACTGCAGCACAGGAATGGCTAGAAGCTGAGGGCCTACTCAACTAGTTGATCTTGAGGCGCTGCCACTTTGGTGGCGCCTCAAGCATCACCTACACAGGTCATGTTGAATAACCCCGGCCGACGTGCCGGGGTTATTCATTCCTAGCCATTTCGTTACCAAGTCGTTAGGCTGTAACAAGGAGTATCGAAGGCGGGTCTTCGGTGGAAGCTTCTGGGTCTAGGCCCCAGAGATTTTTACTGATGGCCAGCTCTTCAACTGCAATCGAGTGATTGCCTCCAGCGCACGACAAAATAATGCGATTTGCATTATGGGTTACTTGTGCGCGACGTATAAAGAGGAGGGGCCATGGAAGGCCCAGAAATTAAATTCGCAGAAGCCGTTATTGACAACGGAAAGTACGGAAAGCGCACCCTGCGCTTTGAAACAGGACGCCTAGCTCAGCAGGCTGCTGGTGCAGCGGCTGTCTACCTAGATGACGAGACCATGTTGTTCTCGGCAACCACAGCATCAAAGGCACCGAAGGATCACTTCGATTTCTTCCCGCTAACCATTGACGTTGAAGAGCGCATGTATGCAGCTGGAAAGATTCCAGGCTCATTCTTCCGTCGTGAAGGACGTCCATCAACGGCAGCAATTCTTGCTTGCCGTCTAATTGACAGGCCACTACGCCCATCATTCGTTGATGGTCTTCGCAATGAGATTCAGGTTGTTGTGACAGTCATGTCAATCGAGCCAGATGAGCTTTACGACGTAGTTGCAATCAACGCAGCTTCGATGTCAACTCAGCTTGCTGGATTGCCATTCTCAGGTCCTGTTGCAGGTGTTCGTGTTGCTTTGATTGAGGGCCAGTGGGTTGCATTCCCCAAGCACTCACAGCTTGCAAACGCAGTGTTCAACATGGTTGTTGCCGGCCGCGTGATTGATGGCGACGATGTCGCGATCATGATGGTTGAGGCAGAAGCTACCGAGAACAGCTGGGACCTAATCGCAGGTGGCGCAGTTGCACCGAGCGAAGAAGTTGTTTCAGAGGGTCTAGAGGCTGCAAAGCCTTTCATCAAGGAACTTGTTCGCGCACAGAACGAACTTGCTACCCAGGCTGCTAAGCCAACCGCTGACTACCCAGTGTTCTTGCCATACACCGACGAGGTTCTTGCTGCTGTTGAGACTGCAGCCGGTGCTGAGGTTGCAAAGGTTTACCAGATCGCTGACAAGCAGGAGCGTCAGGATGCTGACGACACCCTCAAGGCTCGCGTCAAGGATGAGCTTGCAGCCAAGCTAAGTGAAGATGACATGGCTCAGTTCTCAGCTGCCTACAAGGCAGTTGCGAAAAAGGCCATGCGAACTCGCGTGCTGAAGGAAGGCGTCCGTATTGACGGTCGTGGACTAGCGGATATTCGCTTGATCGACTCAGAGGTTGGTGTGATTCCAAGGACCCACGGTTCTGCAATCTTCCAGCGCGGAGAGACTCAGATTCTTGGTGTTACCACCTTGAACATGCTGAAGATGGAGCAGCAGCTAGATGCTTTGACCCCTGAAAAGTCAAAGCGCTACATGCACCACTACAACTTCCCTCCTTACTCAACCGGTGAAACCGGTCGTGTTGGAACCCCTAAGCGTCGTGAAATTGGTCACGGTGCTCTTGCAGAGC
>Ga0209654_1001533_pt1 | contig 18135 bp, 16 predicted proteins | sample SaaInl1SG_22_DNA_FD_184646 | JGI IMG/M metagenome (GOLD analysis project Ga0209654, IMG submission 184646) | Marine microbial communities from expanding oxygen minimum zones in the Saanich Inlet - ESP_161SG_22_DNA (SPAdes) (version 2) | ecosystem: Environmental > Aquatic > Marine > Intertidal... | reverse complement strand
GTGACAGGGCCGCTATTCAGGCTCAGCTGGGCGCGACCGGTAAAGCGTGTAAAGGTTGCCATGACGAATACAAAGCGAAAGATTATTTGTATTGAAGCATGGCTTCCAAAGTTCACTATGCACCTAAGTCACTATGCACCTAAGTCACTATTTGCCTTAAGCCACTCTTCACCTTGAGCCACTATCGGCAAGTCTGAGAGTATTGGGTAGCTGAGAGGGTGTCACTACAGGTGGGTCATATCAGGGCGCTTTCGGGTGCCCTTGCCTTTTTTTAGGATGAGATTTTAATGTTAGAGGTCTCACCCGCAACGCTAAAATATTATGCAACAACGCAATGTACTGGCCATCGATGGGGGTGGTATTCGAGGGATTATTCCCGCGCTTATTCTCAGTCACATCGAGCGGCGTGCGGGACGCCCGATTGCAGAGCTCTTTGACCTTGTCGTCGGTACGTCAACCGGCGGCATTCTAGCTCTGGGTCTCTCCATGCCTGACCCGCTAGCACGTGATGGAAGTCAGTACACCGCGCGTGAGCTTGTCGAATTTTACAAACAGCGCGGACCGCAAATATTCGATCCATCGTTGTGGCGCAGTCTACGTTCCGTCTCTGGAGTGCTGGACGAGAGCTACAGCGCAGAAACGTTAGAGCGTGTCTTAGAAGGCTATTTTAAGACACGAACGCTAGCTGAGTGTCGTGTGCCAACCATGGTTACAACCTATGCTATCGAGCGCAGAGAGGCGGTGTTCTTAAAAAGTTTTAATCCCGATCATAAGGCCATCCGCTGTGTTGATGCGGCCCGCGCCACAACTGCCGCCCCGACATTTTTTGAGCCCGCATCAGTCAGAATTGCAGGTGAGCCGCATGCCTTGATCGATGGCGGTGTTTATATCAATGCGCCTGCAGTCTCTGCTTACGCAGAAGCCATTGCCCTTTATCCCGATAGTGATATCAATGTGGTTTCCATTGGCACTGGCCACTTAACACGCCCTATTCCACTTGAGCGCGCTGTAGAGTGGGGAGCGGCCGGATGGTTGGCGCCATTACTTGACTGTATGTTCGATGGGGTTGCGAAAGTCACTGATCAGCAGATGCGCTTGCTGCTTGGCGATGGGTACTACCGCTTTCAGCTGAGTTTAGATAGCGCGAATGACGAAATGGATGACGCATCGGAGGCCAATTTGGCAGCGCTTGAGGCGGCCGCCTTAGAACTTATTGAGCGGGAAGAACAAATGCTGGATAGAGTGATTGCGCGGCTTCTTTCGGACTGAGGCGAGTCGGAAAGCATGCGCAGCGAATGGCATTAAAGTGATCTCTTTAACTGAGTAATTTCTGCCATGATTGCTATGGCTATTTCCCAAGGCGTCTTGCTGCCGATCGGTAGCCCCACCGGCGCATGAAGCCGAGCTAACTGCTGCTCACTCACGCCAAGTTCCCGTAGGCGCTTGAGGCGTTGTTCAGTTGTTCGTAAGGAACCTAATGCCCCGACATACCAGGCGTCACTCTCTAAGGCCTCAAGCAACGCCATATCGTCGATACGTGGATCGTGGGTTAAGGTAATAATCAGCGAGTGTCGATCGGTGGCTTGCGCCAAAATGACATCGTCGGGAAGTCCGTGTACGAGAGGGACATCGGGACCGCGCCATTGCGCGATGGCTGATTCTCGGGTGTCAGTGACCACTACGTCAAAATCCATGGCGATGGCAAGATCGGCAAGTATCTGCGCCAATTGCCCTGCGCCAACTAAGAGCATACGCATTTTGGGACCAAAGCTTTGCACCAGTAAATGCTCGGTGATCCGCAGAGGTTCAAATGAGTCGATGGTTTGCATTGTGGTGTGCCCGGCATCGAGATCAAGCGTGCGACTAACCAGCCGACGCTCACTAATGCCGGCGATGGCTTTTTCGATCCAGTGCCTGTCGTCACTTGATAACTGCTGAACAACAATACCTAGCCGGCCACCACAAGGTAGGCCTAATTTCTCGTTCTCTTCGGCACTGACGCCGTATTCCATCCGCTGCGGTCGATCAGATGCAATGGCCCCCTGCGCAATCTTCTCAAGGAGATCCTCTTCTACGCAGCCGCCCGATAAAGTACCTACCGTTTGGCCATCATTAAAGGCGAGCAGCGATCCAATGGGTCTTGGTGAGGACCCAATCGTACTCACAATAGTGCACAGCCAAGGGCGCGCACCGAGTGCGAGCCAGTGGTCGAGCTGCGACAGCACCTGATGATCCAAACTCTGCATAAATTGCCCTATAGCTATCTGAATTTAACGATCAATCCAGCGGATGATATGGTCCTCGAGCGTTTCTGGATCAACATCGGTCTCGGAAATGACGCGATTGCGGACAGTACAGGTGGCCTTGTGAACGAGCGCAGGGCGGCCGCTTATGAGGTGATGCCACTCAGGTAAATCGTCTCCTTCGGCAACGAGTCGATAGGCGCAAGTGGCGGGCAGCCAATGGATTTGTTCAGTGGTCATGTCTCTGACGTTTAAACAGTCAGGGACTCTCTCTTGGCGATGACTGTAATCAGTGCAGCGCCCGGTTTTTGTGTTCAGTAGATGGCAGGCAATTCGCGTGTAGTAGACGTCGCCTGTGTCTTCATCCTGCAGCTTATTGAGACAGCACTTGCCGCAGCCATCACATAAGCTTTCCCATTCGGTATCACTTAGCGCGTCGAGGGGCTTGTTGCGCCAGAAGCCAAATTCGCTCACGTTTTGGAGAGATGTGCGAGGCTATGTGCATTTTTTTCCCAGTTCTTACCATCGAAAGGCGTATCGGTAATCGATTCTACGGTAGCCATATCTAGGCATCGTGCGTGCACACTAACGCCGTCAGGGTTAGATCGTGGGACATAAAACGATTTCACACCACAGTGTCGACAAAAGTAGTGTTTGGCATTGTGGGAACCAAAGGTATAGAGCGAAAGTGCGTCGTCACCCTGATCAAGTTGAAATCGATTGCTCGGGACAATGAGATGCTGATAGCGCTGAATCTCACAAATGGAACAGTTGCAGGTATGGGTCTGCAGGGCGGCAGGCGCATTAATGGTCCAGCGTACAGCGCCACAGTGACAGCCGCCGGTATGTTTGCTGAGCGTCGTTTTATCAGACATCACTTATTCCTGTAGTGCCTTTGCCAAGCCACCCATACAAGCTGAACATAAGCATTTCTAAAACAACCATAGCAATCACTGTCACAATAAAAGCAAGAGCGCCATGAACCGCGCCCAGAAAAATAATGTCGTCTCCCAGAACCCAGCCTACTGCCCACAGCATGATTAATTTCGATACAAAGAGAATAAGCCAAGTTGTAAAAAGTCGTGCAGCTAACCAAATAAAGCCCGTTTTGCCCGTGAATGGCTTGGCGGCATAGTGCTCCGATACGACGGTTATCTGAAGCATCAACTGCAGCAAAACGGCAGCGATGAGACCGCTGGAGAAATTCGCGATGCTTACCTGTGACCAGTATTGGCTGAGCAGGCCCAGTACAATGAGATCAGCACTAATAGCGACGTAATAGCGGATGAAAATACGCTGCCGTAGTTGAGGCGTTTCAGATGATGCCTGAGCGACAGTATGATGTGCTTTCATAATAAATTGCCGTGTCACGATGCGCGGAGAGCTTTAAGTTTAACCATCCATTGGCGCTTTGTCGCCGTAAGGTCTGCTAATTTTAGGCGTTAATCTGACCGGGAGGTCCTCGATGAACAAAACAACCGTTACATTCCTAGTGGCTGCAGTCGTTAGCCATAGTACGGGGGTCGCAGCCCAAGCGGATCGCTTCGCGAACGTGGTGATAGAAGCTACTGTGGTGGCCCCAGAGGTTTACATGCTCGGTGGCGCGGGAGGAAATATTGGTGTGAGCATGGGCAGAGACGGCATTCTCATTATTGATGATCAGTTTGCGCCACTTGCCCAACGCATTGCTGACACCTTGGCACGTTTAGACGTTCGAGATGTAGAGGTTCGAGATGATTCACATGCGGTCGACGTAAAATATGTGATCAACACGCACTATCACGGAGATCACACGGGCAGTAACGAATACTTTGGTGAGCGAGGGGCTACTATCGTGGCACACCAAAATGTTCGCGTGCGCTTGCTGGGTTTAGAAGATCAACCAGAAGCAGCGTTGCCAGTGATTACGCATCACGATGGGGTTAATATTTACTTTAACGATGAACAGCTAAAAGTTATCGCGTTATCAGGTCACACCGATGGCGATTCTGCGGTGCTTTTTAAGCGCGCTAATGTTTTGCATGCGGGCGATCTATTCTTTAACGGCCGCTTTCCCTACATTGATCTTGAGGGTGGCGGTGGCGTTGAGGACTACATTGCGAGCCAGCAAACAATGCTTGAGTTGATCAACGATGAAACGGTCGTGATCCCCGGTCATGGCCCTTTGGGTAACCGGGGAGATCTGCAATCGATGAATCGGATGATCGTCGATACCTACGCGGCGGTGAAGCGGGCCGTAGCGGGTGGTGCTGCGCTTGACGACGTTCTCACCGCAGGTGTTGATCCAATGTATGCGCCCATGGCTTGGGCATTTATATCTGAGCGGCGCTGGCTTGAAACACTCTATCGTGCGGCTGCCATGAACCCCTAAGAAGATTGCTGTGCCATACTGCCCCGAAGGCACGTAACGAGCTTGTGGGGGAGATACCATGCGGATTTGGTTTGCGGCGGCATTAATTGCCGTGCTCGGGTGGTTTTTGTGGCTGCAAATAGGTGAGCCGGCTCCGATCGAAGTGGCAGTGGTAACAGTCGTGCGAGGCGTGGTTGAAGACACTGTTGCCAACACCAGAGCTGGTAGCATCAAAGCCTGTCGACGCTCGGGCCTGTCGATGCCGCAAGGCGGTCGCGTTGAGGCACTTCATGTCACTGAAGGTGATCACGTCGTCGCTGGGCAGCTGTTGCTGGAGCTGTGGAATAAAGACTCAATTGCGCGGACCGAACAGGCGCGAGCAACGCTCGATGCGACGTCGCACAGACGCGAGCAGCGCTGTGTCGAAGCAAAAAATTTAAGTCGTGAGGCGCTCAGGATGGAATCTTTGTTCGAACAAGGATTAGCTTCACTAGAGATACGAGAGAGTGTGCGTACCCGAGCAAGTTCTGCGGAATTTTCTTGTGAGGCCTCACATAATGACGAAGAAGTTGCCCGTGCAGTGCTCGAACTCAACAAGGCGCAGCTTGCTGAAACACAATTACGCGCACCTTTCGCAGGCGTTGTCGCTGAGATTACTGGCGAAGTGGGGGAGTTCGTTACGCCATCACCTCCCGGAATTCCGACGCCTCCAGCCATCGACCTTATTGACTACAGTTGCCTGTATGTCACGGCACCCATAGATGAAATCGATGCAGGAAAGCTTCGCGAGGGTCAGCACGCCCGAGTAAGTTTAGACGCCTTTCGAGGTGAATATTTCGATGCAACACTTGAGCGGATTGCACCTTATGTTCAAGAGTATGAAAAGCAAGCTCGGACCGTCGAAGTGGATGTAGCGCTCGATCAAGGTGACATAGCGGTGCGTCTTTTAGTCGGCTACTCGGCTGACGTAGATATTATTTTAGAAGCTCGAGAGAATGTTCTGCGCCTACCCGCGGATGCATTACTCGAGGGTGATCGCGTGTGGCGTATTGATTCCGATAATCGTCTAGAGCAGCAATTCATCACCGTTGGCTTGCGCAACTGGAACTATGTAGAGGTCGTTGAGGGGTTGGACGATGGTGACCGCATAGTGACGTCGCTCGATAGCATGGGGCTGAGTGACGGCGTGCTTGTGACAATTCGCGATGATAAGTCTTAAGAAATTATCGAGAGAATTCCAAGTTGGCGACAGCCCAGTGCTAGCGCTGCGCAACATTGACTTGACGATTGAGGCCGGAGAGTACGTTTCCATAATGGGTCCGTCAGGATCGGGTAAGTCTACGCTGCTCAACATGCTGGGTTTGATCGACCGGCCGAGCGATGGCGAATACTTTCTTAAGGGTGAGGAAACATCGGTACTATCAGAGAGCGATCGGGCTGCACTCCGACGGGCCCATATTGGATTCGTTTTTCAAGCCTATCATTTAGTCCCCCGCCTTACCGCGCGTGAAAACATTGAGCTACCTCTGATGCTGGACGGCGTATCTCGGGCGGAGCGTAGCAGCCGCGCAGACACGGTTATGCAACAACTGAATCTCTCCGATAGGGCACACCATTTACCTAATCAGTTGTCGGGAGGGCAGCGTCAGCGCGTGGCCATTGGCCGCTCGATTATTATGCACCCTAGCTTGTTATTGGCGGATGAACCTACCGGCAACCTCGATAGCCGATCGGGACAGGAAGTCACGGCACTACTAGAAACACTTAATGCAGCGGGATTAACGTTGATCGTTGTCACCCACGACAACCATTTGGGGCAGCGAGCGACACGTCAGTTGAGTATGCTTGATGGTGAGATCGCGCACGATACGCTTAGGGATATTGACCTAAATGCGCATTGAAGACGTACTGCAATACGCTTTTAAGAGCCTCACACGGCAGGGTTTTCGCAGCATTATGTTAGTGCTTTCGCTGGCTCTCGGTGTGGCATCGACAACGGTATTGGTATCCCTGGGTGAGTCTGCCCGCAGTTTTATTCTGGGTGAGTTTGCTCATCTTGGTAGTGATGTATTGGCGGTCTATCCTGGCCGAAAAACAACAACGGGTGCTATGCCGCCGATTACAGGCAATGCAGCCCGAGATATAACGTTACAGGACGCTGCTATTTTAGAACGCACCGTACCTGGAATCGCGGCTATTGCTCCACTTGTTGTGGGAACCGGCTCGATCTCGCAAGCTAATCGAGAACGTAATACATTGGTTCTCGGGGTCAATGAGGCCTTTTTTGATATTCGAAGACTCACTTTGGCTCGCGGTGCTTTGTGGCACGATATAGCCATCGAGCAGTCGGCGCCGGTAGCCGTTATCGGGGAAACATTGGCTGATGAACTGTTTGCTGGTGGGCAAGTGCTGGGCCAGTGGCTGCGCGTGCGCGGGTTTAGATTTCGTGTAGTGGGGGTGCTCGAGGGAACTGGCGACAGCTTCGGCTCTGATCTCTCGGATGCACTGTTTATTCCTGTTGCATCGGCGCAGCAGCTCTTTAATTCCCCAGGCCTTTTTAGGCTTATCGTGCAGGTCGATGACCGCTACGACCGCCAGCTGATGATAAGACGGATTGAGCAGCGCATGCAGGCGCTTCATCAGGGAGAAATCGATGTGACGGTCGTTAGTCCAGACGCCATGGTCGCAAGCATCTCCGATATCTTGCAGATGATGACGCTGGCAGTCGCGGGTATCGCCGCAATCAGTTTAGTGGTTGCAGGTGTCTTGGTGATGAATCTGACATTGATTTCTGTGCAACAGCGCACTGCGGAAATTGGTTTACTCAAAGCGATAGGCGCTAGTGCATTACAGGTTCGTTGGTTGTTTGTGGCAGAGTCGCTGATTCTGGCGATAGCGGGTTGCGTAGTTGGATTGTTGATTACCGCCGCAGCCCTTTGGGCCGGTCGACTCTTCCTACCTCAACTATCTTGGCAATTACCAGCTTGGGCGCTCGTATCTGTCGTCGTAATTACCATTGTCACGGCACTGTTATTCACCTGGCGTCCAGCCTCTAAAGCAGCAGGTTTATCGCCTACTGTAGCGCTGGGGCGTGCTTAACCGTGCGGGTTGATGACCAGTTAGCTTGGACCTGGAGTGCCTTGGCGACGGATAAAGGTCGATCACTTCTAACAGCTCTAGGGATCGCTATCGGTATCGGTGCGATTGTTTTGCTGACAACTATTGGCGAAGGCATTCGACTCTACCTTATGGATAGTTTTTCACAGTTTGGCTCCCGGATTATTGCTGTAACTCCGGGAAGAAGGTCAACGGGCGGTATCTCAGGCGGGTTGCTTTCATCAGTTCGTCCTTTGAGTCTGGCTGACGCAGAAGCCCTAGGCCGTTTACCACATGTCGTGGTCTCGATGCCTGTTGTGCAAGGCACTGCTCGCGTAGAAGCAGGGCGCATGGCGCGTGATACCGATGTATACGGTGTTGGACCTAGCTTGGATAAAGCGTGGAACTTTAAGACGCAATTAGGAAGAGGCTTTTTTGCCACCGAGGGTGGTGCGCGATACGAAGCTTTGATTGGCGCAAAAGTTCGCGAGGAATTATTCGCCAATTATAATCCGTTAGGGCAGTTCGTCCGGATTGGGGGTAGCCGTTTTAGGGTGGTAGGCGTCATGGAGCCTAAGGGCCAGCTCTTGGGGGTGGATCTTGATGACGCGGTTTATATACCTGCGAGCCTAGCATTGGCTATGTATGATCGTGCGGGGTTAATGGAGATTGATGTGGTGTTCAGAGAAAGCATCACGTCGAAAGCGATGAGCGAGTCAGTGGATGCGTTAATGATGGCACGCCACGGTGAGCAAGACTTCACCCTTTTCACGCAAGAAGATATGTTGTCGAGTCTTGACCGAATCTTGGGCATGCTTAAATTTGCCATTGGCGCGCTTGGTGGAATTGCGCTGCTAGTCGGTGGGGTGGGTGTCTTAACTATTATGAGCATGTCTTTACGAGAGCGAATTCCAGAGATCGGCTTGCTTCGCGCGTTGGGAACTACGCGACAAGAGATTCTCATGCTCTTTCTCATTGAATCTATGCTGTTATCTGGGCTAGGGGGATTGCTTGGCATTGTCGTGTTACTTAGCGTGCAATTCATTTTATCTGCAGCAGTGCCGGCATTTCCTCTCGCTCTACAACCTCAGTATTTGCTTTTTGGTGTGCTTTTGAGTCTGGTAGTGGGGTTGATTGCCGGCTTGTCTCCTGCGTACCGGGCGGCCAATCTTGACCCAGTCGACGCGTTGCGTGCGGAATGACAGATGCATTCAGGCGGGTCATCCATTAAGACGCCTTAGGCGCTCAATGAGGCTCGATGTATCCCAACGACCACCCCCCATATGTTGAATGTCAGCATAGAATTGATCGACCAAGGCGGTGACCGGCAGCGATGCGCCCACGTCGTTGGCGGCTTGGATCACGATACCCAAATCTTTGCGCATCCAGTCGACTGCGAAGCCAAAGTCGAACTGACCATCGATCATAGTGGCGTGTCGATTCTCCATCTGCCAGCTTTGTGCGGCGCCTTTAGAGATGGCAGCAATCACTGCACGGCCATCCAGCCCCGCTTTGTCGGCAAAGTGCAGTGCTTCTGAAAGACCCTGTACCAGCCCCGCAATACAAATTTGATTAGCCATTTTAGTGAGTTGACCCGCGCCGCTTTCCCCCATGAGTCGAGTGCTTTTTGCATAGCAATTGAGCAGTGGCATTATGCGCTCGTAAACAGGCTCGGCGCCTCCAATCATGATGGTGAGAGCACCGTTCTCAGCGCCAGCTTGTCCACCCGATACTGGCGCGTCGAGAAAGCACAAATTGTGTTCGGTGCAGGTCTGATCAAGTTCGCGCGCAAGCTCGGCAGATGCGGTGGTGTGATCGATAACGACGCTACCTGGCTTCATTGTGGCCAATATACCGTTGTCCCCATAGATCACGCTTCGGACGTCATCATCATTGCCGACGCAGATACAAACCACATCGGCATTTAATGCAGCAAGGGCGGGCGTTTCGGCGTTGACGCCGCCGTAGTCTGTTACCCACTGCGTGGCTTTATCGGCGGTGCGGTTATAAACGCAGGTATCGAAGCCGGCTTGCTGTAAATGGCCCGCCATTGGGTAGCCCATGGCCCCTAAGCCAATAAAAGCAACGCGCTTTATGTTCGATGTCATCTCTATCCCCTTGAGCGATACTGTTCGCCGTAACGTGGGCTCGGCCGGGTCCAGAATGCAACTAAGTCTATGCCGCCCCCATACAGAAAGAGCATGATAGATGTACTATGAAGATAGTTAAACGCTACACGTTAATTAAAGTGCAAGGAGGGTTAGGGCATGGCGGTACTACATAAAATGGTCGCAGGGGTAATTGTCGCTGGCGTCGCGATGTCTGGCTTCGCGCAAAGCTTGGGTCCCGGCGCAAGACCCGTGGGTGCCGATTGGTCGCGCAGTCCTGTCTATGGCACGCACGGCATGGCAGCTACGGCGCAACCGTTGGCGTCGCAAGTCGCTCTTGATGTGCTTAAAGCGGGGGGGAGTGCGGTTGATGCTGCGGTGGCAGCAAATGCGACCTTAGGATTGATGGAGCCCACGGGCAATGGAATCGGTGGCGATCTATTTGCCATTGTTTGGGATCCCAAAACGCAGAAACTTTATGGCTACAACGGGTCAGGCCGATCGCCATTGGGTCGTGATCTTGATCAGATGAATACAAAGATTGCCGCGATGAAAGCCGACGGTCGTCTTGCTGCAGATTATGCCGGTATTCCCTCCCACGGATCGCTGTCAGTAACAGTGCCCGGTGCTGTTGATGGATGGTTTGCGCTGCATGAGCGCTGGGGAAAGCTGCCCATGAAGCAAGTGCTTGCACCCGCGATTGGTTATGCCGAGCAAGGTTTCCCCCTGTCGCCTGTTATAGCCAGTGGATTTGCTGCAAATCTTCGCCGTTTTCAGTCTGTCGCGCCGATGGTGGAAGAGCTTGATAATGCTATGGCATTGTATTTCGCCGACGCAAAGGCACCTGCTGCAGGCGATATTTTTGCCAATCCTGATCTGGCCAAAACACTTCAGGCAATAGCGGATGAGGGTCGCGAGGCTTTTTATGAGGGCGAGTTGGCGGCCAGACTTGGCGCATACTTCATGCGTATTGGTGCGGACCTTACCTACGACGATCTCAAGCAGCATCGAGGAGAGTGGGTTGAGCCGCGGGGTGTTGATTATCATGGCGTTACGCTATGGGAACTGCCTCCTAATGGGCAGGGCTTTGCTGCCTTGATGATGCTCAATATTCTCAAACAGACTGACTTACGCGATTTCGAAAGAGGCTCGCCAGAAATCTTCCATTACATGGTCGAAGCTAAACGGTTAGCGTTTGAAACTATGGCGCAAACGTTTGGAGACTCTGATTTTTCGAATATTCCTATTGATGACTTGTTGTCAGAGGATTTTGCGCGACGACAATTTCAGCGAATTGATCCCAAAACAGTGATTGCGCCAGACGCCTTGGCGGTTGAATTAGAGGGTGAGGGTGACACCACCTATCTGACTGTAGCTGATAAAGATGGCGTTATGGTGTCGCTCATCCAGTCTAATTATCGAGGCATGGGTTCGGGTCTTGTCCCTGATGGTATGGGATTTATGTTGCAGGATCGCGGTGAATTGTTCTCGTTAGATCCTAAGCATCCCAATAGCTACGAACCCGGTAAGCGTCCTTTTCATACAATTATTCCAGCTTTCCTCACTCAGAACGGACAGCCTCTCATGAGCTTTGGCCTCATGGGTGGGGGCATGCAGCCTCAAGGACACGTGCAAATCGTGGTAAACATGATTGATTTTGGCATGAACGTCCAAGAGGCGGGTGATGCGGCGCGTTTTTCCCATGATGGCGGTGCAAGTCCCGACGGGGGTACACCCGATGAGTACGGCGTACTTTATGTAGAGCCAGGTGTTCCCCAGAGCACAATCGATGCCCTATCGGCTTTGGGCCATACGGTTGAAGTCAATGATGGCGGAGTGATGTTTGGAGGCTATCAGGCAATAGTGAGAGACCCAAACAGTGGTGTTTACTCGGGAGCAACAGAGATGAGAAAAGACGGTACGGTTACCGCCTGGTGACCTTACTCTTCCTCTTCCGTGAATACTTCATCGTAGTCGAACTCTGCTTCAAATTCGGAATACGAGGGGCGTTCAGGAAGAGGCTGTAGATCCGCCTCGCTAGCTTCTGGACTTCGAGGGTCGTTATCAAAACTCGCGGGCGCGGTATCGAGGCCAGCGGCGACGAAAGGGCTTTGATCTTCAACGGATACAGCGGTTTTACCGAGTGGTTGAAGCATAATGTAAAGTGCGGCGATGACCGAAAAGCCCGCGATCCCGAAAAATAGAAAGCTACTCCCGAACAGCGACATCATCTGACCAATGGCCAAAGGCGCTGTGGCAGCGGCTAGTGAGTTAAGTAGCAGCACTGAAGATGCAATAGTGACAAACTCATCTGGCTTACTGTTATCCGCAGCTTTTGCCAAGGATACAGCGTAGATAGCATTGGCTGCTGCGCCAAAAAGGAATCCTGCGCATAACAGCCAGCTCGTATTGGTCGACAGCGTCATGAGCAAGCTGGATCCAGCCGTTGCGATTGCCAGACCTGCAAGCACATAGCGTCGATCAATTCGATCGGATATGAGACCGATGGGGTATTGCGCTAAAGCGCCGCCGACGACCGTTGAGCTAATAAACAGCGGCACAAAATCGGTGGTGCCAGCCGCACGGAGACTAAAAACTGCGGCGAGACTCCAAAAGCTGCCCATCACAATACCCGAGAGTAAGCCTCCTGCAAAAGCGGTATGGGAGCGTTTGTAGAGCAGTGTAAAACTGAGCTTAGTACTGGGGACCGGTGCTGGTGCCAAAGACTTGGTGAGACTTACGGGTACTACGGCGAGTGCGATCAAGATGCCCGCCAAGATGAACGGTTTTGACGAATCTGCAGGCGTTAAGTTAACTAAGAACTGCCCGAGTGTAATCGCTGCGAGAGTTAGAAACGTGTAAATCGCAAGTACTTTTCCTCGAGCGTCGCTCGGTGTTTGGTCGGTTAGCCAGCTCTCAATAACGGTGTAGGCACCACACATCATTGCGCCGATGGTAAAGCGAAGAATGAGCCAAACTGCTAGGTGGTTTGATAAATCGAGGGCGAGCAGTGCGCTCAAAAATCCGGCAAGCAGTGCGCCAAAGATACGAATGTGGCCAACCTGAGCAATGATATTGGGGATAAAAAAGCAGCCGGTTACAAACCCCAGATAGTAAGCGGAGGCTGTTAGGCCGATCAGCGTATCACTGAAGCCGATTTGGTCTGCGCGTAAGGGGAGGAGTGTGAGGTGCAAGCCATGCCCAGCCAAAAGCAGAGCAGTCGCTATCAATAATGATGTTAGTGGTCTAAGACTACGCATTAAACGTCAGTGGGCTCGCTATGGGGTGGCATTTTTGTGCGATTCCAATGATCGTCGCAGATAGTGTGAATGGCATGCCCAAGGCTATAGGATTATTGGCGCGGCGCAAGGATGCTTGGCCTATTCTGGTATGAATTCACTGTCAAAAGACAGGTGGGTTAATGCGCGTGATAAAGAGCACCCCCCGGGCGAGAGACTGAGAGTCGGGCGCAGCGCGAAGTACTTTCAAATGTTTAGAAGTACTTTGAAATGTTTAAAAGTAGCTAGAAGTGGTTACGGGTAAACACTGACTCTCAGTAATCGACAAATAGGGACTGCAAGAGACGCTATACTGACGAGCGTTTCGCCCGCGTAACCGCTGGGTGCTTAGGGGATTAAGCTCACGCGCACCAAGGAGAGCAAGATTGATGTTTCCGATTGAATTTGTCGAGGGTTAACGCTGATGACTGAGCATTCTGGGGCCGTAAGACCTAAGGCTATTGTGATAGGCGCAGGCGGCGGGCTAGGGCGCGCCGTTATTGCAGAGCTTATGTCCACGGAGCGTTATACGGTTCACGCTGTATCGCGTGAGCCTGTCAATGCATTGGTCGACCACTCTTGGGAGTGCGACTACGAAGATGACTCGATTGCAAGGATCGCTCAAGCCATCAGCGCTGAGCCCGGTTCACTGTCACGCTTGATCATTTGCAACGGCGTCCTGCACGGCGAAAGTTTTCGGCCTGAGCGCTCAATTAAGCATCTGAATAGACACAGTATGCTCCACGTGCTCGAGACGAATACTGTAGTTCCTATGTTGTGGTTGGCCGCTTTCACGACGGCTATTAAGAATGCAGATGAACTCCGGATTGCCGTTTTTTCAGCGCGAGTAGGAAGCCTTACCGATAACGGTTTAGGGGGCTGGTGTAGTTATCGGGCAAGTAAAGCGGCGCTTAATATGTCGCTGAAATGTGCGGCCATTGAGTACGCTCGACTCAATAAGAACGCAAAGTTGATCGCTTTCCATCCAGGAACGACGGATACCGCGATGTCAAAGCCATTTCAGAAGGGAGTGCCTGAAGGCAAGTTATTCGAACCGTCCTTTGTCGCGCACCGCCTTATTACTTTACTTGACGCTATCGCCTCAGACGGAGAGTTGTCTTACATTGATTGGGATGGAAAAACCATCCCTTGGTAGGAATGCTTGCTGGGCTCGAAAGATGCTTTTAAGCCCGTGACGCAGCGCTGCCGTACGTAGGTCTGTTAGCAGCTACTTTAACGAAGAAACTCAGCGCGGGTTTCCGAGTTCGCTTTAAAAGCTCCACCCAGTGCAGTCGTACGCGTAGATGAATTACTGTCCATAACCCCACGCGATTTAACACAGTAATGCACTGCGTCTATGGTGACCGCAACATCGTCGGTTTCAAGGAGTGTTTGGAGTGCTACCAGAACTTGCTGAGTTAGCCGCTCCTGCACCTGCGGGCGCTGAGCGAAAAATCTAACGATACGGTTAAGCTTGCTGAGTCCGATAATTTTATCGTTAGGGATATAGGCTACACGGGCTTTACCATCGATCGTCACAAAGTGGTGTTCACAGGTCGACGTTAGATCGATGTCATCAACGCGAACCATTTCTTCAACCTGCATTTTATTATCGATTATTGATATTTTCGGAAACTGACCGTAATCGAGGCCAGAAAAAATCTCATCGATGTACATCTTCGCTATGCGATGGGGTGTCTCACACAAACTGTCGTCAGCGAGATCAAGGCCCAGCGCCGTTGTGATGTCAGTAAAAGCGTCGCGGATAATGGTGTACTTCTGCTCTCGGGTGTAGCCATTCTCGATCAGAGGTGTCTCCAAGCCGCGCTCCATCAATGCGCTCCGCACCAGCTCAGCTTCGGTACTTAAAGTCGACGGAAAGTTGACGGTCTTGCTTTTAACTGTTGGATTAAGCATGAAGATTTCCTTTTGTTTGTACTTTACACTTACGACACGCATCAGGGGTTGGATTACTCTGATCGCTGTGGCTCTGACGGCCACTGTTGCCGTCGCGGATGGGTGCGGAGGTACCGTGGAGCAATTCAGTAAGTTAAGCGCTGCATTTGTTGGCATTGTTGGGGTTGATCAGCCGCCCCTTTTGCCTGTTACAATGCCGATCTCGGCACTTGACCTCGTGTTTGGAATCTTGCCGAATTGACAGGAAGTCATAACTGAACAAGGAGTTGTTATGTTGACCCGCTTAAAAAGTGCAGCAGTTCCCCTAGCTGTGCTCGCAGTTGGTATTGGGATTTTCGTTTTACTCAATGCCACCAAACCTACACCCGATGCCGCTACGGAACTCCCCCGTGCACTCAGCGTTTATGTCGAAACGGCTTCTGAGCGCGATGCGCAATTGCGCGTACAAGCCAACGGTGAAGTCCGTGCTCGAATTCGTTCCGATATTGTTCCACAAGTTAACGGCCGTATTATCGAGGTGTCTCCCGAGTTTATCGAAGGTGGAGCGTTCGCCGCTAACGAGACACTCTTTGTTATTGAAGACACGGACTACCAGTCTGCATTGAATGAGGCTAAAGCCCGGGTTGCCTCCGCGCAGGTGGATCTTGAGCAAGCCCTGGCGGATGCAGACGTGGCGCGCAAACAGCTGGCAGGGCAGGCGAATCCCTCGCCGTTAGCATTGAAAAAACCACAGGTCGCACGCGCAGAGGCGGGCCTTGAGGCCGCATTGGCGAGCTTGTCATTGGCTAAAACTAATTTGGCACGCACCCGCGTCTCGCTGCCCTATGCTGGGCGGATAGCGACGACTACCGTCGATCTTGGGCAATTTGTGAGTGCCGGGAAAGTCGTTGGATCGGCGTTCTCTACGGACAGTGTCGAAGTGCGGTTACCACTTACCGATGCCCAGTTAGGCGCGCTAGGTGTCCCCATTGGTTATCGCTTCGAGGAAGGGCAGGGCTTGCCTGTGGACTTCAGTGCCGAGGTCGCCGGTAAGATTTATCGATGGTCTGGCGAGCTGACCCGAATAGATGCGTTAATAGACCCGGCGACACGGGTCATTTATGCCACCGCAGAGGTTAAAGATCCTTACAAGAATTTAACCAGCCGTGATGCGATGCCTCTGGCCGTAGGCCTGTACGTTAACGCTTCTATTGCGGGTCGCATTGTTGATGATGCAATAGAGATTCCAGCGGAAGGGCTGCGTGCAGGTAGTCGCGTGTTTGTGCTTACCGAGGAAGGGCAGCTCTCAATACGCAACGTCAATGTTATTCATAACACAGCGTATCAAACACTGCTGTCTTCAGGTGTCTCGCAAGGCGAAAACGTCATAGTGTCTGCTATCCGAAATCCGATTGCTGGTATGCGATTAGAGTCTATCGACTCGAAGTCAGGTGGTCAGGAAGGTCAGCAGGAAGGTCAGCAGGAAGGCGGTGTCATCGGCGCCCTCGCGGACTGAGGAGAGGATCATGCAAAATTTAATCGCGTGGTGGATCCGTAACCCGGTCGCCGCTAACCTACTGATGCTCGGCATCTTGATAGCAGGCTGGTTAGGGCTCAAAAACATTGAGAAAGAAGCCTTTCCGTCAGTTAGTCCCTATGAAGTTCAAATCGAGATCATCTGGCCCGGCGCCTCGCCCCAAGAGGTCGAGCAGCAAATTGTTCAGCGTGTCGAAGACGCTATTGAGAACGTGAGTAATGTCTATCGCGTGCGTTCTGAGGCGCGCGAAAGCCTCGCGATGATTAGCGTCGAAACCTATGCTCGTGTTGATCTCAATGGGTTCATAAATGATGTCAAGAACGCTGTTGACGGCATAACGTCATTCCCGCGCGATATCGAGAATCCGCGTGTTCGCCGGTTAGAGTGGCGCCAAGAAATGATTCGCGTTGCAGTGGTCGGAGACCTCGGCGAGCGCACCCTCACTCGGCTTGCGCAAGATTTGCGAGAGGATTTTGCTTCGCAGCCTTATATTTCCAAGGTCGAGTTATTTGGCGCTCGCAAAGAAGAAGTTACCGTAGAGCTTTCTGAGCTCGCCCTGCGACGATATGACTTGACGTTCGCAGAGGTAGCAGGCGCCATACGAACGAACTCCATTAACTTATCGTCAGGGCAAGTGCGGACCGCAACTGGAGACATCCAGCTTAGAGTGCTCAACTTGGCCGATAACGCGGCAGATTTTAGCGACATTATTATTAGGCAATCGCCCGAAGGTGGTGTCATTCGCGTTGGCGATGTGGCCCGTGTTATTGACGGATTCGAGGAAGAGGAGATTCTCGCCACTCTGAATGGTATTCCGGCGGTGTTATTGCAGGTGCAATCCACCGATGACATGCAGGTTGTCAAAAGCAGTGAATCAACCAAGCGTTGGATTGCAGAGACCAATAAAACGTTGCCCCCGGGTGTTCACTTAGAGCTTTGGTTCGATACCGCCGATATTTATACCTCGCGGATGGACTTGATCACTGAGTCATCGATTTTAGGCCTAATCCTTGTATTCATTGTGCTGATCTTAACCCTGCGCCCCAAAGTTGCGCTGTGGGTTACAGCAGGTATTGGCGTCGCGTTCTTGGGCTCATTCGCGCTTTTGCCGGCTAATGATGTGTCACTTAACGTGATTTCCACCTTCGCTTTCTTGTTGGTACTGGGCATTGTTGTCGATGATGCGATCGTGGTGGGGGAGAGTATTCATCACCACGCCCATATCGGTCTTCCTGGTGAAGAGGCGGCTATCGTTGGAACCATGAGCGTCGCGAGGCCTGTTATTTTTGCTGTGCTGACAACGATTGTGGCCTTTGCCCCTTGGTTATTTGTGTCCGGTGTCGATGCACAGGTGACTCGCCAGTTGTCTATTGTGATTACCCTGGCCTTAATCGTGTCTCTGATAGAGGCGTTTTTTATTCTGCCCGCCCACTTACGGCACGTTGAACCGCGTCACGATCTGAAAGGTCTGGCTCTTAAGCAGCAGAAAATAGCGCACAGTATTGTTATTTTCAGTGAGCGTTACTATCAGCCATTCCTTAAAAAATGTGTGAAGCACCGTTACACGACTGCGATGGTATTTGTATCTGCCTTTATCGTGTCAATTGGTTTGTTCGCGACGGGCTGG
>Ga0209654_1001532_pt1 | contig 18141 bp, 32 predicted proteins | sample SaaInl1SG_22_DNA_FD_184646 | JGI IMG/M metagenome (GOLD analysis project Ga0209654, IMG submission 184646) | Marine microbial communities from expanding oxygen minimum zones in the Saanich Inlet - ESP_161SG_22_DNA (SPAdes) (version 2) | ecosystem: Environmental > Aquatic > Marine > Intertidal... | reverse complement strand
ACTGTGCCGCTGTTTTCAGTGCGGTGGCTTTGGCCTCTGCGGTGGCCTTGGTTGATTCCGCCTTGGCACTGACCCATGTACCTGCCAAGTTCGTGATAGCTGTGACTAACCCAATCATGTGGCATTTCCTATTACGTCCGTCTGTACACACACTGCTTCATAGTTAATCTTAGGCTTTGGTGCTGTTGCCATAAAATACTCACGGGCTTCAAAGCACTCGTCCATTGTTGCAAATGGCCCTTGAGGATAGACAGCGTAGCTATCAGACTGAATTAGGATTGCAAATAATAACCACATAGGTGACCTACTGTTTACTGAGCCAGTAGAAGATATATATTACCAAGCCAATGGCTGAGAGAACGCTAACGCCCAAACCGATGCTAATACAAAGATCAACAATTTGTTTTTTACGTTTAGCTTTCTTGGCTTTCTCAGCTTTCTCTGCGGCTTCACGGCTTTCCTTCATCTTCCTTTGGTAGTCTAACCAATCTGTCCATAACCCGGCTCGCCCTTGCCAGATCATCATTTGTTTCAGAGCATCCTCATATTCTTTAAGTTGCTCTGTAGCCATGAACGCTTCAAGGTCAGACTTATATCCGTGTTCATGTGCTTTCTTTTGTATCTGAGCTTTAAGACCAAAGTAGTCTGCTAGTGCCTGTCCTGCTTCATACAGTTCTTTACCGTTGGCGATAGTTTCTTTAATAACGCCAAAGGCCGCATTAGCGGCGGCCAGTTCAGCTATCATCGGGGCTGTCCTTGCCCAATAACCTCTGTACTGTCTGAGTTTCGTAGATCCTTATTGCTGTCCATACTAATGTAAACAACGCCGCCATTGGAGGCAACAGTTCACCTATCGTTCCTACTACAGTGACCACACTTAAACCGTCTACTAAAGTTTTAGTGCTTTCAGTTGCCATCTCTTTCACACTCCGTCCTTAGCTTTCTGCGTCTTGAATCACTAGCTCACCCGCCTCAACCTGACGCATGATTTCTGCGTAGTGGCGGTTGGCAGGGTCTAGTGGGACTGACATGGTTATGCCGTCGATTGTGGCGGTGATAATCAAATTATATGCGTCTTGATACTGCGCTGAAGTAATGTTCATTTGTTCCATTTATAACTCCGCATCTGCTGTAAACGACCCACTTGCCGTATAGTCATCATTGTCTGTATTACTGTTTGTTGTTCTTAATGTAACTGATGATTGATATGTAGTAACCGCAGTAGGAACTGAGCATCTATTAGTGCTTGTTGAGTTAATAGTAACTGTTGGTGAACTTCTTTTGTCAACAGCCATTCTATAAGGAAAGCGTGTACCCCTTCCACTTGAAGAACCTGCAACCGCACCTATTTCATAATTGACATACTCAAAATACCTCTGACACAACGCAAGCTCCTCACCGTAACTGCGGTGTTCAAATGGTGTGGCAACAGAGCCGACTTCTAGTTGGACTCCGGTGATGTAGAAATTGTTTGATGTGGAGTCAAACACATTGACTTGCCCTGCGGCTCTATTAGCGTTCGTAACAGATGCCCATGAGTCGCTCAATGATCCACTGCTGTAAGTAGAACCTGCTCCTAGCCAAAAATTTAAAACTAAACTTTCTCCGTTATCATTGTCTAAAACGCCACTGGTATCTCCTGAGAATTCTATTGTTTTGAACTCCCAAGTATCTGCGGTATTTACAGTACATGCTTTATTAATGTGTCTAGTATTGTCTGCATCATAAAGCTCAACAACATGAGTGCCTGTTTTAGATGAGCGCACCCAGAACGAAAGAGTTAAAGATTCTGCACCAGAAGTACCTTTCTTGATACCTTGTAAATCCTGACCCTCAAACTTAAATTGCAAAAGAACCGCATCACCGGAAGCTAGAGTTGAGTCTGCTGTTGTAACATCTACATGAAGCGAATTCGCAAATCCTGATCCAGAAGGAACAGTTGTCGATTGCTTAATATCAGCCGCTGTCGTGGCGGCAGTGCCTAATCTCCATCTATCTGGACTATATCCTTCAGACCCAGTGCCAACAGAAGTTGATGTGCCTCTTTGCGCCACTATCATTGAGCCGTTCATGTTGAGTCGCCTACGTCCCAACGATGGTGACGCTGTGGTGACTACCGTACCTGTTGATACGTCATCTGCTACGTTTGCTAAGTCTCTTGCACGGGTCACAATCTAGTCCTTATGGTTTTACAGGCCAAGTAACGTCATCAAGGCTTGTTGCGTTGTCTGTAATATCACGCAGTGCCTGACGGTATGCAGTCTGTTCAGCAGTCATTGTGAGATCAGAAGATGCCCACCAGTCTGTCTGAGCAATCACGCGGTCACGTTCTTCACGGAGAGCCTTCATAGGTTCTGCCGCTGTCAGTTCTGCTTGCTTGGCGGAGACTTCAGTCCACGTTACGCCCCAGTCTGCTGAGTTAGCTGACTCAATGGCTGAACCATTAGCATCTGCCCCAGTTACTTTGCGGAACATTTCGTTGAACTCTGCTTCTGTTGTAGGCTCCCCACGGAGAACCCATTCTGTGATGTTAAGCTCTGAGAGAGCCTGTGATACGCTTGCCATGTGTTTCTCCTTTAGCCTGCGATTTCCATTAGTGTGTAACTAAACGGCATATTAGACCAATGCAATGTAAGTTCATTGCCGTTAAACAACCGTCCTTCAAGTTTATACGTCACTTGTGAAGTGGATGCGGGACTGTCTGTATAGGTCATATGTGACATAATTCTATACTGAGTATTCGGACTTCCTGCGCCTTCAATATAAAGATTTCCACTATCGCCTCCTGCGGCGTAAATCACAGATGAATCTCTAAGCATTCGCAGTCCTGCATATGTTGCACCTGAACCACTTCTAAAGCATCCATATTGAAATGTGAATAAAACAACAATTTTACTGTCTACTGAACTTGGTGTAATAGAGGCTGTTATTGATGTATCAACCCATGACGTTGATGTAATACTAAAACTACCGGGTGCTGATGATCCTGAAACAACCTGCAACACACTACCTGTCGTATTCAACCCCAAGTCAGCCGCTGTTGGCGTACCACCTGCCGCAGTCTGGATGGTATCTACTTTGATAATACTGCTCATCCTGCGATCTCCATGAGGGTGATAAAGGATGTAGACTTATTATTTGAGTCATATCCAGTATTAAACGACAATTCACTCCCTGTGTAGAATCGGCCTTGTAATTTGTATGTCAGGGTGCTTGTCGTAGATGGACTGTGAAGTGTTTGCAAAATTTGAGAGTGCCACTGGATAGTTCCGCTTCCTCCGTAATCATAAGCACGGTTATCAACTTCTGTTAACTGTGCCGAAGTAGAAGTTTCAAATATTCTCCAGTAAACACGCCCATCAGACCCCCCGTTAACAGTAGGGCCTCCCTGATACTGAACAATAACAAGAATGTCGGAACTTGCTGAAGTAGGTGTTATTGATGCGGCTAACCCAGTATCGGAGTAACTAGTGCTTGTAATTAAACTACCGCTATATACAGAACCCGTAGCCACCTGCACCACAGACCCACTAGGAAGCTGAAGGTTAGGCGCACTGATCTTGCTCTGGAGATTCGGGGCGATGTTGTCTACATAGAGTGTTGTCATCCTGCGATCTCCTGAAGAACAATATGAGCGAGTGAACCAAAGTCAGGCGCATAGACATATCCTCCTGCATCATTACGAACCGCAACGGTATAGGTTTGTGAACTTGTTGTTGAAGGGGAGTCTAAAATTGTCGCGGCAATCGTCCCTGCGTTCTCTCCACTACTTGTAAAAGTATTGCCAACTCCCGCCCCGTTGGAGGTTCCTAAATCTACTCCAAATGAAACATTGCCCCTCATTACAGTGATAATTGCTCTAGTGTTTACTGGTGCAATTACTTGCATATTAAAGCTGATTAAAACTTTACTAGAGGTGCTTGAAGGAGTGATTGAAGCACTTAAGTTTGTATTCACGAAAGAAGTGGAAGTTGTGTAAGTTGCACCTGATGTTGTGTTTTGTACAACCTGCAATACTTTACCACCAACACCCGCAGGTAATGTCGTTCCAGAAGGAAGTGCAACACCTTCATTTAACTCCAACGTCTGCCCAGACGGGATAATCACCTTGTTTGCATTGGCCCCGCTAGTTGGCCCCTTGAGTGTTTGTACGATTAGCTCTGAAGCCATCTCAGTTCCTTATACAATCGTCAGTGTGCCGTTGACCGTCACTGTCGCATTTAATGTCAGTGGGCCAGTGGCTGATGCGTTGGTGTTAGCGGCAATGGTCACTGCAGTATCAAGGGCATCCTCATGCACCCTGAAAATGTCACCTAGGCCATTCGTAGTGTCACCTGTAGCACCATTCTCACCAAGGAAGTACCCCGCACCTGCCGGCCCTGCTAGTTCAAAGGTAGTGAATGCCACCACTGATAGTACGTCACCTGCAGTGGCTCCAGTAGCCAACACCACATCAGTGCCGTTAGCGGCTGTGTAGTCTGTAGGGTCTAGGTGTACACCGTTGAGGTATACGTCAAGGTAACCCGGAGTGTACCCAGAGGTAGCAAAGGTAGTCTGGCTTGCAGTGGCTGTGAAGTTGTCACGAGTCTGCGTAGCCTGTGGTACTGGGATGTTTCCGATGTAACCTGACATTACAATGCTCCTATGATGAACGCTAGCAACTCAGGGTAACGAACACCTAATCGTGTACGCTCTGTTGCGCCTTCTGGTGCTTCATCTGCTGTGTCGTATGTGTTGATGCGAGTCTGCTCAACGCCTTCATCGTCTGTGTAAGTTTCTTCAGCTTCCCACCAAGTATTTGATGTAAACATTGCATAACGATGTGCATCTAAACCTTCAGCTTCAAAAGCCGCTTGCAAGTCCTGTGCAATGATTCCAAAGTGGATACGGGCATCGTCACCTTTCTTTTCAACAGCATTAATCCACCGAAACTTGCGTATTAGTCCTTTACAGGCTACTGCAACACGCTGTTCAGCTTCAGACAATTCTTCAATGTCTTGCTTCTCGTTGCGGTCAGAGGTGCTGATTGTGCCGTTGGCGGCGTAGATGTCGTCCCAACGAACATTAGAACGACCTAAGTCTTTTACGGCATCAACAGCATTACCAGTTCCGTCCGCAGGCAGAATCGTGCCACCGTTTGACGTTGATCCAAACAAACCAACACCCGTTGATGCAGTGGTATTCAAGGTAATACTGGAGGAAGTGGTTCCTGAATGTGACCTGATGCTTGCGATTGTTGAGCCGTCTTTGCGGAATTGAACAATGTCGCCTGCTGATGTACTACGGTTAATATATAAAGGAATCCCTCCAGACCGACTCGCAATGATACGACCGCTTGTTCCATTAAAAGTTATGCCTGTATTTGTATTCTCAATTCCGGGTTCTGTGTTAGTAGTACCAACCAACAAGTTACCACTGGAGTCGAGGCGCATACGCTCAGGTGCGTCAGAGCCTTCACCACCTTCAGAACCATCATGTGTATGGAATGTAGTATAGCCACCTGCTCCTGTAGTGTTTGCTGAATAGTGACGGACAGCACCAGTTACTGTTGGGCCATCACCAGAGGTATCGGTGTTTTCCCACTCGATTCCACCTATAAGTTGATTTTGTGCGTTTGACCCACTGCCCTCAAGACGAATAACAGGGCCATCGTTTGCTGTTAAGTCTCTCAGATGCAGTAATGTATCTACACTGGTACTCGTCCCAATCCCTACGTTACCACTAGCATCAATCGCCAGTGAGTCAGCAGGGGCAGAAGCGTTTACGTCAATAGCATCTGGTAAAGCCTCGACAGTCGCCCAAGACGCATCAGTACCGTCAGTGGTTAGATACTTACCTGAGTTATTTGTCTGGCTAGGAATGCTTGGGTCTTGTTCGGCAAGTACAGCCAGTGATTTAGCCTTACCAATATAACCTGCCATTAGCTTTGCTCCAGTACACTCAGGATTACGTCAGCACTGCTTGCGGTATCAGATGTCACCACAATAGTCTCTGTAGTCTCTGCAATGATCTTACCGTCCAGTACGCTCAGGGCTGATCCTGCAGGCACTGGTGCGCCTTTCACGATGTAGGTAGACCCTAGCTGTACATCCACAGTAATGGACGTAGACTCACGGTTTGCAATGTTGCATCCAATGACAACTGCAGTGGTTGCTGATGGCACTGTGTAGACCGTCACAGGTGATGTGCCTACGGATGCCGATGTGTAATTCTTGAACGTGTTTGCCATTGTCCTATCCTAGTGCGATTGCAAATGCGAGGGCAGTATCATCACCAGTCGCATCGTCTGCCCATGTTGTATCGTAATCAGTTCCTGAAGCCTTAACTAAAACTTGACCTGTAGTACCGCCTGCGGGAATGCCTACACCGTCAGCACCATCTGCACCTGCAGGGCCAGTTTCACCTTGGATACCCTGAATACCTTGTATACCTTGCTCACCCTGCGGGCCAGTAGCTCCAGTATCACCAGTCTCGCCCTGTATTCCTTGAATGCCTTGTGGCCCTTGTGGCCCTGTTTCGCCTTGGATTCCTTGTGGGCCAGTATCACCTGTGTCACCCTTCTCACCTTGGACGCCTTGGATACCTTGTATGCCCTGAATCCCTTGAGGCCCTGTAGCTCCAGTGTCACCTGTAGGAAGACCGAAAGAGAATGCATACGTCTCAGAGTTGTAAGAGACTGTAGCACTCGATCCTTCGGGAAGTGTTGATGCGCTTACACTAACTTCATCTCCAAAATCTAGCGTAGCGTTTTTAGAAGCAAGAGCTTCTGCGGCTGAAGAGGCGGCGGCTATTGCGGCGGCTTCCGCATCCTGTGTTAGTTCTGTAACACGGTTAATCGTAATGTCGTTGGTTGCATCACCTGCACCACCTGTACCACGAAAGATAGCCATTACACTCTCCAGTTAGAAATAAGATAGGGGAGCCTGAATAGACTCCCCCGGACTCTGTTTATACTACAACAGAGAGTACGTTCTCTTCACGGAGAACTTTAGTGCCGTACAAAGTATCAGCAGTAAACAAGTTCGCAAGGAACTCTTGCTTGTACTGAGTCTGTGAACGTACAGCCATTTGCTCTGCAAGAACGAAAGCGTCCTTGTGCATCATAGTCATGACACGACCAGAAGTGTTAGAGCCAGTAACAGATGGAGCGTTAGATGTAACGTAAACGTCAACACCGTAAAGCTGACCGATTTGACCGTTGTTAACACCACGACCGTTGACAAAGTCAGAAGACACGTAACGATCAATGCCCATGATAGTGTTGCGAATCACAGGAGGGATAATCAATACACGACCTTCCATAGGAACATCAGCATCATCCAACCGTTGAATCATGTTGCGGAAAGCCGCATCAGAGAACACTTCAAGAGCAGTAGAGTCATCATAGTCAATCAAGACATCAGATGCACCGTTGATCTGGTAGTGAGACTGAGTAGCATCAGCACCATCAGCAGTACCTGCATCGTTTGACACGTTCAACAACTCTGCAAACAGATCGTCATCGACTTGCTTAGCAAGAGCGTAACCTGCATCGTCAGTGTAGAAACGGCGGAGTGAATCCAACGCTTGTACTTCTGTGATGTCTTCGATCAAGCGTGAGTATTCGTAGTGCTTGTCGATAGTGATTACAACTTCTGTGTTAGCAGTCTGTTGAATTGTTACAGTGTCAGCCGCTGTCTTAGCATTGGCCGCGCCACGGACAGGCTTAGGAATGTGAAGAGTATCACCTTTCTTACCAGTCATAGGCATTTTGTTTACGAGGTTAGCAAGAACGAGGTTCTGCTTGTACGCCGCAATGATTTCATCTGACCACAGTTCTGGAATGAACGTAGCCGCGTTTGCTAAAGTAACGGTATTGTTACTTGCCGGGGTTAAGTTAGCCATTGTAAATGTCTCCTAATAGCTATTTGACTCGACCCTCAGAATATGCGATGCGAATTTCTTCTGCCATCTGCGAATATCTATCTGGGTCTGTTTGCATAAGTTTAATAATATCAGCACGCCGATAGACTTTACGACTAGGCTTCTCAGATGATCCCTTAGCAGAACCAGTTGAAGCGGCTTTCATTTGACGTTTACGATCTTGATCTTGCATCTCAGTTGTTTCTTTAACAATGTTCTGACGTTCCTTCCATAAGGACAATAGTTCATCAGCACTGTCATAATCAAACTTCTGGTCAGCACGTTGATACAATTCCGTACGTACTTTAGATTTTGCAACCCACTCTCCAAAGTTTCCATCCTGAATGATTTCTTTAAAATCTGGATGGTTAGCTTGAAGTTTGTTGTAAATCTCAGCTTGCTTCATCTGAAGCGTTAGTTGCTCGGCTTCCTTAATTTTAGGATGACTTGCAATTGCGCGCTCTACCGCTTTATGCGGATCTTCAAAGAAGTCAATCTCTTCTTCGGCTTCTTCTTTTTGTGGGCTATTGGCTTTGTCGAGTTGCGTCTTAACGAAATCGTCAACGATCTTGCGGAGTTCGCCTACTTCTGAAGATTGTTTACCAAGTAATTTTTCTGCTTCTTGATGCATTCGGACAACATCTCGGATGTCCTTGCCCTGATACTTATCAGGAATCTCATCATCAGCTTCTTGTATCTCTTCAGGCTCTGCAGGTTGTTCCTCTTCTGGAATCTGCTCTTCCTGTTCATCTTCAAAGTTAGCGAGTGCTTCCCCGTCCTCTGGTTGATATTCGGGACTCTCTTCTAAAAAACGTGCCATATTGTTAAACTCCGTTGCCGTAGCAATTATGGATATTGATTTACTTTCTCGCGGCTCTCTCGTGATCCTTAGCCCACTTATCGTCTTTATCAGGCCAACCATGACCTACGAAATGTGTTCGGATTGGAGAGATTATCCGCTGTGCTGTCTCACCGCATTCTAAACAAGTTACAAAGTTGTCACTGTGTGTCCAGTGTTCTTCGATATGCTCACATTGGGTGCATTTATAATCGAACCGCTTTAGCATTATTCTTGCCTCTGCAGTACGTCATAAGCTGTTTTGATGCCTGTCTCAAAGCGTCTTACCCTGAACAGTGCATCGCGTTCACCTTTGACAAACGCTAAATGTGTTTCATTCTTAATATCTTCAATACGATGTCTATCAAGAATGTCGTTGATCTCTTCGATAAATTGTTTCCAACCATCTGAGGCGAAAAGATCAAAATAGGTATCATAATATTTATTTTCTTCAGGACTCAAAGAGTTTCTCCCTAATTCTAATGCAATTATTATACCACAATTTTATTCATTTGTCAAGTCTTTTTCTTGACTCTTGGTTGTTTTTGTGATACGAGCAGGCTTAGCTGACTCAAGTGTTTTGATTCTTTCGTCAAGTTTTGTCAAGATTTGATTCATTTGATCAATCACTTCTTGGAACTCACGTTTAGTTAATACCACTGTATTCCCTCATTTGTTTTTCTACGATGTCTTCTTTACTTGCGATCTCTCGCTCCTTGAGGACAAGCTCAGCTAGCTTAGCCCTGCGCTCAAATTCTTTATCAACCTCATCGGGACCGCCTTTAGACTGTGCGACGATACGACGAGTTTCAGCATCCAACGGAAGCATTTGTGTTTCCACTTCATTCTGTTTGATGCGTGATTGAATCTCAGCAGTTTGTGCTTGAATGTTTGCAATGGTCATTTGCTTCTGTTGCATTTCCATTTCAATCTGTATCTGCTGTAATTGCTGTTGTTGTGGGTTAGGTTGATTTGCTTTCTTTAACCCTTCAATGATTTGCTCACGGTTACTCAAGTTCATATTATCTACAATAGACTCAATCAACATTGGGTACATTGGAGACTCAGGTGACATTGTTTGTAACAACTGTACCAACTGAGTGACTTCGTATTCACGAGCAATAATACCAAGAGAACTACTTGCAACAAACTTAAAGTCCTTAACAGGATACAACTCAGGATTAAACTGCATGTATCTGTGTGCGGCTTTCGTAACAAATGGAAGTAAGAATGAGTCTTGGAAATTAATCAAGGTACGCTTGTGACGCTTAATGATAGCACCTAGTGACATTGATATACCTGCCGCTGTTGCATCACCATTGATAGACCCAGGAATTCCTGCGGCATCAATTGCACCTGTAGCCATCTGAACCATTTGCTGTAAGGTAGCGGCTTGGTTAAATGTATTAGGATCAAGTGTACCAAAGTTAAATGGTTGTAAGATCTCAGCAGGGTTACCATTAGTCAAGATTGCTTTACCCGGACGTACCTCTAGCTTAGCACCACGAGGGAGCCTAGAAGCGTCCACAGCCATCATTGGATGTACAGTCAATGCCAAGGCATCAATACGTGCGCGTAGTTCTGTGTCAAGAGCTTTCTGTGCGTTGTAGCCTTTCTCACATACACCACGTCCCCAGAAGCGTGAAGGCACAACATCCCAAGGGAAAGCAACAACAGGACGATCCTGCATCATGTAAGGATTCTCTTCAACCTTCAGTAGCGTACCACCGTTAGCAATGACTACGATAGCTTCTACATAAGGGCTGTACTCTTCCATCTCTTCTTCGGATGGTTTATCTTCGTCTTCGCCGTACAATGCGGCTTCAAACAAATCACGAGGTACAAGGCCATAGTACTTCGTCAGACGGACTTTATCGTCCATGTAGATAGTCAGGTCTTGGTCAGGCTCAATGTCCGTGTCAGGAGCCGCTACAGCAACGTCCTCGTCAGAGTAGATACCTTTTTGTTGAGCAATCTCAATCTGATGTAAAGGAACAAACTCATCAATTGCAACACCCAATGCTTCGTCAATACTTGTAGCAACCGGATCAATCAAGAAGTTCTGTGGCATAATCGGACGTAGCTTAACAAGCGTACGAGGTGCTTCGAGTACACCAACCGCTGTCATCTCACCATCCATGATCGGCTGAGTTGCAGGACGTAGCTCATTAACTTCTTCAAGAACTAACTCACCAACCCCTGTACCAAACACAGCAGAGTTAATCAAACATTCTGCAATAGCCTTACGCGCTCCTGCAAACTGCATGTCTTCAGTTAACTGCGTCCGTAAGAGTTGGATATCTTGAGGTTGCTCATCTGCAAAGTCGTCCTTAATATCGAACCACTTACCACGCCCAAAGGTAGCTTCCTCAACTTCTGCTACGCTAGACTCGACAGCCTGTTGTAATGCAGGAGAGATAAGGCGTGAACGCTCAGACGCTCGCATTGAATCTTCTTCAGCCCAGATGCCACGCCATAAACGATAGTACTCGTCAAACTTTTCTTGGTAGTTAGATTCAAAGTGGTCACGCCACTGATTGCATTTGCTAATTACCCAACCTTCTAATGATGCGGGGTCTTCGTGGTTATGATCGTAATCCATGTTAATATCCTGCTACGGGGTCTAAAATTTCAAAGTCGTCTTCTTCATAATCATAATGATATACAACTTTCGCTAACTGGTCTATGTATGCTAAAGCATCAACCAAGTCATCATGCACTAAGGCGTTAGGGAATTGGAATAGTTCGTCTAAGAATTGTGCATTCCAATCTCCTTTGTTAAGAGTAATCTGTCCGTGTTCAAAGCGACCTTGAAGTCCCCAGACAACACGATCAGTTTTTTTCTTGTTCCCATGCGTAAGTTCCTCCACCCGAAAGAATCTCTGCGATGATTTCATGATGTCCGTTAGGTAAGGAAGTACCGCATTCTTTAAGGCTCCTTTTTCGATACCAACTGCTACAGGTTGATAATACGCTACAGCATCGAATATCTTCTTGGCGGTCTTCTTGATATCCCATCGTCCATGTACAATATCCGCTACCCACCATCCGTTTTCATTTACCTTAACAATTGCAATAGCTGTTTGGTCAAGTTTCTTATTCTTACTTTTAGTTGCATGTTCAACATCAGCAAAACCTGCAAGGTCAACTGCAATATAGTAATCACCATCGTCAGGCTCTTCATCGTCAAACTGTACCCAATCTTCTTTAAAGATCTCAGAACCAGATGCTTCAAAGCTTGCAAGGAATTCCTGTCTGAACGCATAGCTTGACATGGATTTCTTAGCGACATCGATTTCGTCTGGATCGAGTAACGGATTGTCGTAAGACGTAAAATGCCACGCCCGATAAGTTGGATCATCGTCCAGTTCTCCGTACTGAAACAACTCGTAGAAGTGGTTACGTCCCATCGGTGTACCAATAAACATGGCTTCACCCTTCTGGTCAGCAAGCGCAGGACGTAAGATCTGTTCCCACACACTAGGCTTCATATCCGCATATTCGTCCATAACAAGGAACTTAAGGGATACGCCTCGCATTGTCTCTGGTCTATCAGCACCCTTGAGTGAGATTGTGCAACCGTTAATGAGAGTGATTTGCAAGTTGTTAATGTGTGATGATTTGATTACTGGATGCGCTAACTCTAGCAGAGTAGACCACATAATGTCACGAGCCTGCCCTTGAGTAGGCGCAACATAGAACACATGACCACGTTCAGTTTGTAATCCATTAATGATTAAGAGCCACGCCGCTAGTCTTGACTTTCCTGTACGACGACCTGCCGCTACAATCTTGAATCGAGTCGGATCATTAAAGACTTCTTGTTGCCACGGGAGCAACTCAACATTAAGCTCCAACGTCACCTCGGAACAATTCTTGATCGCCTGCAAGAAGTTCTTCAGTATCGACAAACTCTTCTGCAGGCATTGCGGTTGGAATACGAATACGCTGACCAATAGCAATTCTGTTAGGGTTTGCAATCTCGTTGAAAGAAATCAAGTCGTCAATTGACACACCTTCTTCTTTTGCAATCTTACCTAACGTATCACCCTTTTCAACTTTACGACCGACCAGTTCTTTTTCTTTACCTATGTACAGACGAAAAGCTTGACCAGTAGTGTCGCCTTCATCTTCAGTCATTACTTTACCTGCGGCTCGACGTAGCTCGCTGTAAGTGTCTTCACCTTTGTTGGAACCTTGCGCGGCAAAGTTGTAACGGTCAGTGTAGAATACGTTACCTTCGTCATCAATTTCAATTGAGCCACGACCAACTGTTGTAGCCGCTTGTGCCGCAGGAGATGATAGTAGTTTATTATAAAACTCAGAACCTCCGCGTGCTACATCATCACGAACAAAGTCTCCCATTTTCGTACCATCAGGAAGATCATCGTAGTCTTCATATTCTGTTCCACGTCTTCCTGCCTCAAGAGCGCGAACGACAGTCTTCTTAACTTCGTTAACTACTTCAGGAGAAAGATCTTCATTTGTTTGCGTCTTAACATCTATTCCAGTTTTACCTACTAGACCTTTAGTAAACTGTTCGACAGTATCTGTACCTAAAAGATCAATAGTTTTTTCAGCACCAAGATCATATGCATCGCCTGCAAGTCGTAGACCTAGTTTACCTAAACGCTTTGCATCACTTACTAAATCACCCACGCATAATCTCCACTAGCTCTTTGGATCTACGTCCAACTTGATGATACCACTTACTGTCTTTCATTTCTTCTGCGGCTCGCTCATAATCTTTTGCTTCGATTGCCGCAAGCATGTTTTTAAATTTGGAAAGACGTGGCCTGCCCAGATTAAATACCATGTTAACCAAGACACGGCTGACGCTATCAGGATGGTCAGCAAGATCATTAATAAGAAGTTCAGCATCTTCAATGGCTACCTTACAATCATCATGGAACACTTGCAGAATACGCTCATCGGTTACAGGCGTACCTACAGGCCATGTGTATTCCATATCTTTTTCAGTTACCATATGCCCAATCCCAAATGTAGGATAGTTCTCTGAACACAGGTAGATTTCTGTGACGTACCCTTCGTGACGCACAAGGTCTTCTTTAATCTGATCCATCAGATGTTGGGGTAACATCAATTATATCCTCGTCATTGTTAATGATTGTTTCGCCACCTACGCCTTTGATAGTAATAGACACAGATGATCGTCCATTTGAATTCTTATCTTTCTCAAAATAACTAACAGGCAACATGCGATCCATCAACAACTTCCATGCCGCCGCTTGATTCTTATGCTCATCGTCAAGAGCCGCGCTCATGATACTGTCCAATACCTTTTGAGATCTTGGACTGGCTAACAAGCGAGCCTTAAACTCATTGATCGCCGCCGCATCACCGGGAGGTCTTCCGCGTTTAACTCTATTGCCCGGCTTCTTTGCCTCAACAATATTCTTAGGGGGTCTACCGCGTTTCTTCGGTTGAGTATTCTCTGTCATATACAGTACTCTGTAGTTATCGCAACAATCATTTGCAAGAGATTATCACTTATGTATAATAATTATCTCTTGCGTTATCTCTTAAGTGGTAATATTGTAGCATACTTTTTAGTATTTGTCAAGTTCTTTTTAGTGATCAGTACAGATTCCTTTAACTCGGCGGGTTTCAGGTGTACCCTCTCCGCAGTGCGCGATTGATTTTTAGTAATAATATTAATAACATAAGCAGTTAGTACGCAAATGCGAATCATTCTCATTACTATTCTAATTTCACTCTTTTTTGTATCTAAGTAGGTACACTATTTCGAGCCAAGGTTGTGCGCCCTCCCCCGCCCCTCCAGAGTTGGCACGCTTCTTGCTAGTAAAAACTGGCACGATTCCTGCATAAACACGACAATTATTGAACCAAACTATGGGAATGTGAGTATCGATACAGTACCTCTATAGTCCCCCATAGTATTAAACTATTACCCCACCCGTATCGATAGAAATATACAAGGTTAACCAAGTTAACAATCGCTTGCAATAAAGCCTGACTCCTGTATTATGTACATATGGTTAATAAAGAGTTAATCATAAATTAAATAGTAAATATATATAGACTGGAGGGTCTTATGACTACTAAAAACGAAGCGATTCAATTCGATGGGAAAGGTGCGTCTTTTGCGAAGTACCTAAATGAAGACGTGCGCCTGATTGTTGAGTCAACAGGAAAGCAGGTCGATAATATCGTTGAGATGGTTAACCAAGTTAACCTAGACAAAGACGTGATCAAAGCATACTGCGATGAGTTCGCGTCAGTACTCAAAGCGGCGGGCAAGGATGACAACACCGTGAAAGCTTTGAAATCAGCGCGTAAATGCATCTTGGATTTCTCATGCGGATTGCGCAAGGGGCAAGAGGATCAGAAAAAATGGACTGCCAAGAATTGCCAACAGCAGTTGAATGATCTCAGCAAAGAGGCCGGATCGATCAACTCACTGGCAAAACTCTGTCGCGAAGCAGTCACTGATGAGCAGGATGACGATCAAGTCTGGGATTTCGTAGAGAAATTCAACAAGCTTCTTGAGAAAGCGGCAGACGAGGGAACAGATCCAAAGGTAGTCGCGGATGCGATGCAACAGGCTCTGGAAATCTACAAGCAAGACCAAGCGGCATAATCGAGAGAGGGGCGAAAGCCCCTTTTTCTTTGTCTGAATAAATTTTAAAATAAATTTTTTTGCGCCGGACATCTGGGGCTAGCTGTGTTACACTGTGTATACACAGTCGGGCGACAGTGTTCGATTAGTGCTGAAGTTAACCAAGTTAACCTTTGGAGGGTTACAAAATGATTACATTAGAAAACATGTTGCATTCATTTGCGAGTGAAGTGGTCGAGTGTGTAAAGAGTCCGAAAGACGTTGACGACTATTCGACATCCTACAACGAGCCTAAGCGTTTTGAAGTGCGCGTGCGGACACAGGTTGGTGGTGCTTTCTGGGCGTTGCGTTCTATATCGAGTCACATCTCGTACTCAGACGCTAACGAGTTTGAGCATCGAGCGCAAGAATTCTTCCACAATCACTGCAAGAATATTATGGACTTGCATGATGGTTTAGAATTCAAGAGCGAGTACCAAGACTGATGGAGTTTGTTGTACTCTGGCTTGGTTTGTTATGTTTTATCGGGGCGTGCTTTTGCATGTCCCATGTTATTTCAGAATTTTTGAGGAATTTAAAATGAGTTTCAAAGAAGTAAATCCTGTGATCAATGGGTATATGCAAGCGAATCACAAGAACATGATCGACGGTATTATGTTTGTTGTGCTTTCAGTTAAGACTCCGTTCCATACGATGGCGCGACAGATGGCAGACTATCGTGCCAATGGTCTCGACTCAAAGTATGTGTGGGGTTTCAAGAAGCAGACACTTGAGTACCTGCTGGAGCATGGAGAGGATCTATACAATGAGTTGATGGATCTGCGCGTGCGCTCCAAGTTCGGGGATGAGAAGTTTCCGGGTCGATCCATATGGACTGAACGGGATCGCAAGATGATGTTAGTGCTTACGGATGTGCCTGGACTCGGTATGGTCAAGGCAGGGTTTGTGATGCAGTTGATGTTCGGACGAGTGGGGTGCATCGATGTGCATAACCTCAAGCGGTTCTACAAGATAGATCCCAAGGATGTCAAGTTTGTGAAGATCGCGCCAGATAGTACCAAGTTGGAGAAGATCACGAATTATATCAACATTTGCAAGGGCAACCGTAGCACGCAGAAGTTGTGGGATTCATGGTGTGAACAGTTGGTACACAAGCGTTGTAATCGTGGGAAGTTTGAGTCAGGTTGGGATGTGTCTATGTTCCATGCCGAATCACTGTTGGGATTACAGAGAGCCTAGTTTCCCTCCGATCCTGAGCATGATGTTAAACTGCTCACCTAATTGTTAACCAAGTTAACCTTTGGAGGTTAAGTGATGATGATATTCAATTACAGTAGTAAGAAAGAAATGCGTGAGCATATTGGTCAACGTCTCAACTACACGGAGACATCCTACTTTGGTCCAGAATACAAGACCAATGGGGTATTGACAGGCTCTAACAGGCCACAACTTACGAATAACAAGGGGCGAGAGTTCTTTGCACAGGTCACAATGATTGACGGTTTGATAGCGGGAGTTAAGTAATGAAAGCAGTATTAGTTGATCCATATCTCAAGACGATTGAGAATGTAGAAGTGAATGACTACACAGATATCAGCAAGCATTTGCAGTGCGATATATTCTGTAGTGGTGGTTATGATGAGGGCGGTGATGCAATCTATGTCAATGACAATGGGTTGCATGAGGAGTCTGCGTTTGTGTACATGCCAGACGTGTACCCTGATCCATATGCAGGTCGTGTGTTGTTCCTTGGTATTGATGCGGGAGGTAACTCCAAGGATGCATGGTTGGATGCTGAGGATGTGGCGGATATTGATCACAAGTTCATGGCCCGTGATGAAGTAGGAGCGATGTATTACTATGGGTAGTTCGATATTCAAAAACGGTCAGCAGTACTACAGTACTCATCATTGGTGGGACTCTGAGTGTAATGAGTTTGAGTTCTGTACAACGTGGGAGTTTGAGCATAACTATCCTGATATGCCTGACTACTGGCACTTGATTGATGTTGAGCTTGAGGATTACAAGAGTTCAACTTCTGAGTCTTTACTTCAGGATGTTGAGCAGATGTCCCGCAATGGTGGATCAATCTGGTGCGACATTGAACGTGAAGGCCCACCGTTGGCAGAGTTGCAAGAAGTAAGTTACGAATAACACTCGCGGGGTTAACCAAGTTAACCTCGTATTTTTTTTGTCTATACAAGGTAGAACACAATGGCTAATTACAGTACAGATCGTCCCTATGCACCACGCGGATCAAAGCATCACAATTCAAAGATCACAGAAGATGATGTTCTTTTGATTCTTGAGTTGGATCAAGAGCGTCGACGCACCAAAGAAAAACTTGACGGCCTATCTCAGCGGGCTATCGGTGAGAAGTTTGGCATCAGTAAGCAACGAGTGTGGGAAATTGTCAATGCTCATAACGGCTGTTGGGGGCATGTTTGAGGTTTATTTTCTTTTGTGTTACACTGGTAGTCATCTTGTATCTAATAAGGAGTTCACAGCTATGAGATGCCTATCGTGTGATGCAGAGTTGACTGACTTTGAGGCGACTCGCAAGAGTGCAGACTCTAATGAATTCATAGACTTATGCAACTATTGTTATGGGTTTGTTAAGACTGATTTAAGGGCAGTCGAACGCATGGATTTAATGCATGAGAATGATGAAGAAATATTTATTTTAGAGCCGGACTTCTTGAAGGATTCATGATATAATATTTACTCTTAAGTTATGCAAGAGGTAATTATTAATAACTTAATTATCTCTTGTAACTCTATAGGTGTAGTTATGAATGAT
>Ga0209654_1001528_pt1 | contig 18163 bp, 17 predicted proteins | sample SaaInl1SG_22_DNA_FD_184646 | JGI IMG/M metagenome (GOLD analysis project Ga0209654, IMG submission 184646) | Marine microbial communities from expanding oxygen minimum zones in the Saanich Inlet - ESP_161SG_22_DNA (SPAdes) (version 2) | ecosystem: Environmental > Aquatic > Marine > Intertidal... | reverse complement strand
TTTTAACTTCATAAAAAAAGCCTGTCCAAATGGACAGGCTTTAGTTTTTTGAAAAGGTTGTATATGATTAGATCACTTTAACGTTTACCGCATTCAATCCTTTTTTTCCTTGCTCAAGTTCGAATTCTACTTCATCCCCTTCACGAATCTCATCGATTAAACCTGAGATGTGTACGAAATGTTCTTTACCTGCTCCTTCTTCACTGATAAAACCGAATCCTTTGGTGTCGTTGAAGAATTTTACTGTTCCTTTGTTCATTACTAAAAATTAAAAAATTATATTAGTTGCAAATGTAAGATATATATTTATAAATCCTTTCAATTAAGTGACTTATATTTTTAATTGCCTAAAAATAATACATAATTCTACTAAATGAGTGCCTCAAATTTTGACCCAATAGTATTTCCAATTGGGGAGTATACGCCTGTAGGTCAGTTTAATCGCCTGCAAATAAACGAATGGATAGCGGAAGTGGATCAGTTACCTACTTTAGTTGCAAAGCTATCTAGTCAGTTCAAAGAATCATTTTTAGATAGCTCTCTTAGATCTGGCGCATGGACCATAAGACAACTCATTCATCATATTGCGGACAGTCACCATCATGCGTATACCCGGTTTAAATGGACCCTCACTGAAAATGAACCAATGATAAAAGCTTATGATGAAAAAGCTTGGTCTGCGCTTTCAGATGCAACAGCACCCATACAACTCTCTTTAGACCATCTTAGTTCAGTACACCGTAAGTGGGTTTTTTTATTAGAGAAAATGAATGAGAATGACTTTAGCAAGCGTTTTCAACATCCAGAGACCAAGTCTTTTCATTTTTTGTATGATTATTTAGGGGTTTATGCCTGGCATGGCAACCACCATCTGGCTCAAATAAAGGAAGCTTTTGCAAGATTTAATCAAAATTGATATTTTTAAAATAAACCTAAATTTTTAACACAATACCTATGGAGTCCAATCAGATAAATTGGGGTGATTTTGAAAAAGTAGCTATCCGTGTTGGTACAGTTATAGATGCATTAGATTTCCCTGAGGCACACAAACCAGCCTACAAACTTTTTATTGATTTTGGGGTACCTACGGGTGTACTGAAAACGTCTGCTCAAATCACCAAGCTTTACAGTAAAAAGGAATTGATTGGAAAACAACTCATAGCGGTTGTTAATTTTCCAGAAAAGCAAATTGCCCATTTTAAAAGTCAATGTTTGGTTTTGGGTGCAGTGAATGGAGACGAGGTTACTTTACTACAGCCTATGTCTAAAGTTAAGAACGGATTAAAAATTTCATAATATTGTTGGAACAAGCACAGATTAACTTTAATAATGACAGTATTTGGGTTTTAAATATAGCCCTAGCTTTTGTGATGTTTGGAATTGCTTTATCTATTGATTGGCGCGATTTTAAACCAGTTGTTTTAAAGCCAAAGGCACTCATTGTGGGTGTTGCCAGTCAATTTTTAATTTTTCCCCTAATCAGTTTTTTACTTGTTCTGTTTTTAAAACCGGCACCTAGTATTGCTTTAGGAATGATTTTAGTCGCTGCATGTCCTGGAGGAAATATCTCTAATTTTATCACTCATTTTTCAAAAGGGAATGACGCCTTGTCAGTTAGTTTAACGGCCATTGCGACACTTTTAGCCGTAGTAATGACCCCATTAAATCTTGCTTTTTGGGGTAATTTGTATGAACCCACTTCAGTTATTTTGAAATCTGTGTCGGTGGAGCCCATTGAAATGGTAAAATTAGTGGGTTTGATTTTGGGAGTTCCGTTGGTTTTAGGGATGTTTATTCATGAAAAATTCCCTCTTTTTGCCCAAAGGACGTCTATTGTCATGAAAAAACTTTCCCTGCTTTTTTTTATAGCCCTTATCTTTCTGGCTCTGGGAAAAAACTTGGAGGCTTTTGAGCGCTATGTAATGGAGGTTTTTTGGTTGGTGTTACTTCACAATTTTGTTGCTTTTGCTACAGGTTTTAGCTTGGCTAAATGGTGGGGACTATCTTGGAAAGACACCAAGACAATTACCATTGAAACAGGCATTCAAAATTCAGGACTTGGCCTACTCTTGATATTTACTTTTTTTGATGGTTTAGGGGGCATGGCTATATTAACTGCTTTCTGGGGAATTTGGCATTTGATTTCTGGCTTGTTGTTGGGGACTTTTCTTAGAAATTATCCCACTTTAAATGAGGAAGCTTATGAATAGTGTTCAAAATCAGGTGACCAATTCAGTCAAAGCTTTGGTTCGATTTGCATTATGGTGTTATTTTAAACGCATTACATTGATTGGTTTTTCCAAAGAAAACCATGCCAAGCCTGTGATTTATTTGGGCAACCATCAAAATGCTTTGATAGATGCTTTACTGATCGCTACAACAACAAGGAGGAAGACTACTTTTCTCACAAGATCAGATGTGTTTAAAAATCCTTTGATTGGACGTTTATTAAGGTATATAGGTATGTTACCCATATATAGATTTAGAGATGGTGTAGACACCCTTTCTAAGAATGCCCCCATTTTTAATCGTTGTGGGAAAATACTCCATGACCATGAAGCCATATTAATTTTTCCTGAGGGAAATCATGGCTTAAAAAGGAGGGTGAGACCCTTAAAAAAAGGTTTTATTAGCCTTTTAACACACCGCTGGTCTAGGGACAAGCAGCCTGTTTATTTATCTCCTATTGGTGTGAATTATAAAAATGCAGTTCGTTTTCCAGATTGTGCGACGCTCGTTTATGGCAAAGCCTTTCAAGTAAATCCCTTTGAACCTTCCCCAGATAGCATACAATCCCTTTTGAATCAGCTGCACCAACAATTGTCCGTTTTGACCACCCACATTCCTGAATCCTTGGAGGTTTATTACGATCAAATTGAAGCTGGTATAGAGAAAGACGGCCAATTATTTTTAAATCCTATTAAAGCCAATGATATAATAGCACAATTCGAAAGAGCACTGCATATAGATCCATCTGGAGTTGCAGCCAATGATATATGGCTTAAAGTTAATTCTGAAAAAAGCATTTCTTTTTTTCAGAAAGCCTGTAGCTTAATTTCCAAGTTTCTTTTCGAATGTTTAAATATTGTACCAATTTCTATATGGCGTTTGTTTTTAAAGCCAGGTATAAAGCAGCCTGAATTTTTGAGTACGGCTAGATTTGGTTTTTCATTATTGTTCTTTCCCGCATACTTTTTACTACTATTTATTTTGATTGCAGTATTTTCCAAAAATTTAGGGATGGCTTTAGCCATCCCTATGATTCATTTTATATTGAATATTATATTCGTAAAAAAATACGCTAACCCATTACATTAAAGGGCTGAAGAATATTGCATTGGCTAGGAACTTATTTGTTCCGTACCAAAAGGCTCTAAAATTAGTATTGTCCGTAAATAAGATCACATTTCCTCTACCGAGACCAGATACTTTAAAGGGTACCGTATTAGGAATTAAGGTGGCATTTACTTTAGAGTGGTATCCGCTTAAAAGCGGTGAAGAAGTGTATTGAATAGGGTTGTTGAAACTTTGCTTGTCTGCTTCTATATAAACATTTGTTTTTCTAAACATGGCTACATAAGCATTGTGATACCCGTAGTTGATTGGGTGACTCAGATCTAACTTGGCTTCGAAAATAGCGCCGCCAGTTTCTTGTGCGCCATAGAAATTCTCCCTGTCTTCATAAGATATTCCTTTAGCCTCCAAAGGAGTACTCTTAAATGTTAGGTCCATAAATTCATTTTTAGAGATCCATTTGGCGGAATTTTTGTACGCAATTAGGGTGCCTCCATCTTTAACCCATTCTTTAATTTTATCTGAAGCAGAAGAATTTAATGCACTTCCGTACATGTTTGGAACAATCAGGGTGGTGTATCTAGATAGGTCTACCCTGTTAAAGTATTCAATATCTATTTTGGTGAGTTTCATGTCGTATCTCTGGTCAAATAGGTGCCAGATTTCTCCTGCGTCATAAGAAGCAGTGCCATTACCAACAACAATGGCTACGGAGGCCTTTTGAAGTGCCTCAAAATTATTACTTCCCAGATCTATTCCATTGCTTAAACCAGTGCCTACCCCTTTTATTCTAATATGAGCGTCTGCAGCAATTTCTGACAAGAATTTGTGTATTTCATTGGCAGATAAAGATTGATTGGCTACTGGAATCATGATAGTACCGTAATCGTATTTTATGCCCTCTAATTCAAATGCTCTTTTGGCTACTTTGGCCCTAAGTCCTTTGTTTAATATTTTGTTTAAGGCTTTTGGCGTGTAATATTCATGCCATTCGAAGAGGTATGCATACTGAGATGAGTCGCTAATAGTTCCCTCTGAAACCGGAATTTCGTTTACCTCAGACCCTGCTTCATTTAGGTTGTTTGTAGTAGTGTAAGCAACATTGAAAGCGAGTGGAAATGTCCATGCAGAAATATCGTAAAACAAACTGTCTGAAAAAGTAGTTCTTTTTTCAAACATGGCTTGTATTAAAGTGTTGTTCTGTTGGTTTAATGGGACTACATAACCATATCCCTTTTTGAATTTTTTTCCATTGATAACAGCATCTCTTTTGAGCTCATGAAATTTAATTTCTTGCCTGTGAAGAATTTCAGCCAAGTGGTTTGTTTTAGCAGCATCCTTAGTGTCACCAAATACAATGGCTTTTTGCTTTTCTTTAGCAGCCAATGTCCTTGTATTTGAAAAGAAGTCTCTCTGGTAGTTTAATATTTTTTCCCTCATTCCCTGAGCTGCAGCTACAGTAGACAAGGCAGTCGTGAATTGATTTCTAATGGTGAACGGAAAGGTGATTATGCCATTTTCACTTTCTTGTATATGCCCTCTAGAACTACCTTGTTCAAAAAGGATTCCAATACTGCCATTAATATCTGGGAAAGTAGAGCCCTTTCCGTAATAATAGTCGTCGTAGTTTTCTTCAGAATAATACAAAGAACCAATTTTATCTAGTGCTTTGGCGTGGTAAGCACCTATTTCTGCGGTAAGTTCTTGGTTAATCGCAGGGGTTAATGGGTGTACTCTTGTGGGTTCTCCTGGTTGGAAGAAAAAAGTAGAATTGGTTCCCATCTCGTGGTGATCGGTAAGTATGTTTGGTTTCCATGCGTGAAAACTTTTTATTCTTGCCCTACTTTCTGGTAATTGAACTGGAAGCCAATCTCTATTCATGTCAAACCAATAATGATTGGTCCTTCCTCCTGGCCATACCTCATGATACTCCCTTTCATTTGGATCTGGATTGAGTAAATGACTTCTATTGGTGTTGGCCCAATAGGCAAATCTTTGCAGTCCGTCAGGATTAAATGAAGGGTCCATTAAAATGACCGTGTTGTTTAATATTGCGTCTATTTCTGGCCCCTGAGCTGCAGCCAAATAATAGGCGTATGCAAGCCCTGCGTTTGCACCACTGGGTTCATTTCCATGAATTGAAAAACCCTGATACACTACTATGGGCATATTTTCAGTAGCTAAATTTTGTCCTTCTGAAGTGGTTAAAGCCAAGTGTTGCGCTCTAATTGACTCAATATTAGTATGATTTTTGGGACTGGTTACTGTGAGAAGTAATAATGGCCTACCTTCAAATGTAGTGCCCCTATTCTCCATATTTATTCGATCAGAAGAAGCTGCCAAGGCCGTCATGTACTGCACTAATTTGTCGTGTGTAACATGCCATTCTCCCACTTCATGTCCTATTACCTCTTTTGGTGTGGGTATTTCTGGGTTGTAGGATATGTTGTCTGGAAGGTAATAGCCTAAGTCAACGGCTTGTTGCGCAAAAATGCTAAACGGTAAAAAGAGCATAAAGCCCAATAGAAATTTCTTCATGGAATTGGTTTTGAAGGGTTACTTAAGGTATAAAAATAAGAAAAGGGCCTCTATTGAGGCCCTTTTACATACTTAAATTTTCGTTGAAAATTAAATATCATCAAAATCTACTTCTGTAAAAGAAGAAGTAGGGGTGTCTTCAATAGACTTTTCTTCAGTATCTTCTGAAGCAATGTCTTCAAATGATTCTTTTTTGAAATCTGATTGGTGTCTTTCAGAGATAACCTCCGAACCTTTGTTGTCTATGATGAAATCCATCATTTCGTCCATGATTTCTTTAAATGCAGTGAAGTCTTCTTTGTACAAATAAATCTTGTGCTTCTTGTAATGGAAAGATCCGTCGTCGTGCGTAAATTTCTTACTCTCTGTAATAGTTAAATAGTAATCTCCGGCTTTAGTGCCTCTTACATCAAAAAAATAAGTTCTCCTTCCAGCTCTTAAAACCTTTGAGTGTATCTCTTCTTGTTCCATGGATTCTTTTGCGTACATCTGTTCTGTTTTTGCAAGTGCATTGTTCCCATCAAAATTGGAAAAAAAATGTTTATGTTACAACATTTTTCGGGTTTTCTTTATGGGTAGATTGTCCTTCGTAAAGTGCTTTATAATAGCCGTTTATGTCAATTAATTCTGAATGCGTACCCTCTTGAATTTTTTTACCATCCTCTAAAACGATTATTTTGTCTGCATTTTTAGCTGCAGAAACCCGGTGACTTACAATGATCGTTGTTTTGTGGGTAGACGCTTTTTTAAGCGCATTTAATATGGCTTCCTCAGTTTCTGTATCTACAGCAGAAAGACAGTCGTCAAAAAGATATATTTCTGGGTTTTTTATGAGTGCTCTAGCAATAGAAACCCTTTGCTTCTGACCACCACTTAAGGTAATGCCTCTTTCTCCTAGAATGGTTTCGTAGCCTTTAGAGAATGCTATAATATTGTTGTGTACTACGGCTTGTTTGGCTGCAGTTTCAATATCTGATTGGGAGGCTTGCTCTTTGCCAAAAGCAATATTCTTAGCGATGGTATCTGAAAAAAGAAAAGCGTCTTGAGGGACTGCGCCTATTGCATTTCTGAGTGAAGAAAGGGGGGCTTTTTTAATGGATACACCGTCTATGGTGAGTGTTCCACTATCTATGTCATACATCCTACTGATTAATTCTAGGACAGTAGATTTACCTGAACCAGTTTTTCCTAAGATGGCTAGGGTTTGGCCTTGTTTCACTTCAAAAGACAAATCTTGGATGGCTTTAATCCCAGTGTCTGGATAGGTAAAGCAAACACGATCAAATACTATATTACCCTTTATATCTAGGGGTCCTTCTGACTCATCTACTATGGCTGGTTCAGTTTTTAGAAATTCATTGATTCTAGTCTGTGAGGCCTCTGCTTGTTGTATAATAGAGGTAAGCCAGCCAACAATAGCTACGGGCCAAGTAAGCATATTGACATAGATAATAAATTCAAGGATCAATCCAATAGAGCTTATTTCACCACTGATGTACTGTTTACCACCTATATATATGACAAATAAATTACTCACCCCAATCATTAAGATCATTAGGGGAAAGAACCAAGCATTAACTCTAGCAAGGTCCAAGCTTTTTTGTCTTCCTGTATTGGCTAAAACAACCAATTCATTGTTTGTGCGCTCCTCTAAGCCGTAGGCTTTAATCACCGATATTCCTGAAAAACGTTCTTGAGTAAATGTAGATAAAGAAGAAAGGAAGGTTTGGACCGCCGTACTTTTTTTGTGAATGATTTTACTGATTTTATAAATGAGCACAGATAAAAAGGGCAGCGGAAGTAGGGTGTAAGCGGCTAAAGTAGGTGCTTTAATAAACATAAGTGGAATAACGCAGCCAAACAGCGTCAAGGTTTGAATACCATACATAATTGCAGGGCCTGCATACATTCGGACTTGGCCAACATCTTCACTGATTCTATTCATAAGATCTCCAGTACGGTTGTTCTTGTAAAAGGCTAAATGTAATTTTTGATAGTGGTCAAATATTTCATTTTTGAGATCTCGTTCTATATATCTAGAGATGTTTATTATTGTTTGACGCATTAAAAACGTAAAAAAACCTGAGAGTAGTGCGGCACCAATAATGATGAGAATATATTCGAGTAAAATCCCTTTCACTAGACTCACATCTGCATTGGTCTCTGATAGATATTGCTCCACTGCTTGAACAGATTTATTTATGAAAGGAGGCATTACAAGAGAAAAAACCCTTGCTACAATAGTGATTAAAATACCTAAAAGGAGTTTTAATCTATATTTTCTAAAGTATTTATTGAGGTGACGCAGTTCCTTCATGCCTGAGTATTAGGGCTTCAATTTAAGCCGAACAAATATAAGGTTTATGAAATTTATAAAGCAGAGAATTAAGCGAATAATATTATCCAATAAGGGTTTGCTATCTATAAATAAGTAGTATTTTTGCCTCCGAGTTTTATCCATTAAAAAAGTTCTTTATCATGCTTACAAGGAGGCACATTCGAGTAAAAGTAATGCAAGGTTTGTACGCTATGACACAAACCACAGAAGACACCTTAGATAAGGAAAAGAAATTCCTAAGCCTTAGTATGGAAAAGATGGGAAGCCTCTATTTACTTCATTTGAGTCTATTTATTGAGCTTCAAGCTAGGGCTGCAGATCATTTAATTTTGTCTTCTAAAAAATACATTTCTTCCTCAGCAGATTTAGACCCTTCTAAAGCAAAGTTCTCAAATAACTTGGTGTTGGCTCAGATCAAAAACAATGAAGCGATCAATAGCGCTATTGCTGCTAGAAAACTCAATACTTGGTATTTACATGAAGAGTATGTCAAAATCATCTATAAGGAAATTGTGGAGAGCGCCGCTTATAGCGAGTACCTGAAAAATTCAGAAAATACTTATGAAGAAGATCTGGCCTTTGTGATTAAGATCTTTAAAGAGATTATAGCACCCAATGACAAAGTGTATGATTTTTTAGAAGACCACACCATTACTTGGGCAGACGACATGCCCATTGTGAATACTTTTTTGCTAAAGCAGTTAAAAAAATTAACGCCAAAAGTAATTGGATCAGATTTTATTAAGGGCCTAGCTATTTTAGAAGACGACGCTGAATTTGCTCAAAATCTATTGGTTAAAACTGCACTTAAAGAAAGTATTTTAGCCAAAGAAACAGCAGACAAAACTCCTAAATGGGATAAGGATAGAATTGCAGACATAGATGGTATTTTATTAAAAATGTCTATTTGCGAATTACTTTTCTTTCCTTCTATTCCAGTAAGGGTTACCATCAATGAGTACCTAGAGATTGCCAAAGAATACTCTACACCCAAGAGTAGTATTTTTATTAATGGAATATTAGATTCCTTATCAAAAGAGTACAAAGACCAAGGAAGGCTTGAGAAAGTTGGACGTGGTTTGTTGTAAATAATTTTTATATTCGTATTTCACAATTTTAAAACATCCAGATCATGAAAAAAATTAGCTTAATCGCACTTGTATCTATTTCACTAATCACTTTCTCATGTAAAGAGAAAGCGACTGAGAAAATTGAAAATGCCAATGTAGAGGCTGCAGCAGTAAGAGACGCTTCTGCCAATAAAATGGCGGTAATGTCTTTTGACAAAACCTTCCATGACTTTGGACAAATCACACAGGGAACCCCCCAACAAACGGTATTTACTTTTACCAATACTGGAGACGCTCCATTAATTATTACAGACGCTACTTCTAGCTGTGGATGTACTATTCCAGATTACCCAAAAAACACCCCAATTGCACCCGGACAGCAAGGGCAAATGGTAGTGAATTTTAATGGTTCAGGACAAAACCAAGTCACTAAAACAATTAATGTACAGGCCAACACAGCCAACGGTAGTGAGTTATTAAAAATTCAAGCCTTTGTTTTAGCGCCAAACGCTGCATCTGTTCCGTCTTATTAATCAATACTAATATTTTTACTATCCTATGGAAGCATTAAATCAATTTTTACCTTTAGCCTTAATTGTCGTAGTGGGTTATTTTTTTATGATCCGACCACAAATGAAGCGTCAAAAGGATGAAAAGAAATTTTCAGCTGCTTTAGCTAAAGGAGACAGAGTAATTACCAAAAGTGGTATGCACGGAAAAGTGGTAGAGTTAAATGAAAAAGATGCCAGCTGTGTGATTGAAACTATGGCAGGTAAGATTAAATTTGATCTTTCTGCTATTTCAATGGAGCTCTCAAAAAGACTTCAAGAAACAGCAAAATAAAATATGTACAAGATTTTCATTAGACCGCTTCTGTTTCTTTTCGATCCAGAAGCGGTCCATTATTTTAGTTTCTCTGTAATTAAATACTTATCTAAATTAGGTTTTGGTTCAATCACTAGACGTATATACACGCTAGAAGATCCAGCCCTAGAAAGAGAAGTTTTTGGTTTGAAATTTAAAAATCCGGTGGGTTTAGCAGCTGGTTTTGACAAAAATGCCTTACTCTACAATGAGCTCTCAGACTTTGGGTTTGGGTTTATTGAAATAGGGACACTGACACCAAAGCCACAAGATGGAAATCCTAAAAAAAGACTCTTTAGACTAAAAAAAGATCAGGCCATTATTAATAGAATGGGTTTTAATAACGCTGGTGTAGCCATTGCTGTAAAAGCGCTAAAGAAGCAGCACAAGGTTTTAATAGGGGGTAATATTGGTAAAAATAAAGTCACCCCAAACGATCAAGCCACTGAAGATTACATTATTTGCACACAGGCCCTTTGGCCTCATGTAGATTATTTTGTGGTAAACGTAAGTTCCCCAAACACACCAGGACTTAGAGAATTACAAGAAAAAGAACCTTTAACAGCCCTTTTAAAAGCACTTAAAGTAGAGAACGCACTTCTCGCCAATAAGTACGCTCAAAAACCAAAACCATTTTTGTTAAAGATTGCTCCAGACCTTACAGAGGACCAATTGTTAGATATTATAGCTATCATTCATGAGACTCAAATAGATGGGGTAATAGCCACCAACACCACAATTGGCAGGGAAGGTTTGGTTTCTGAGAAACCACTACTAAAGGAAGCGGGAGGATTAAGCGGTGCTCCTCTTAGAAAGCGCAGTACTGAAGTAATCCGTTTCCTTTCTCAAAAGAGTGGCAATGCATTTCCAATTATTGGGGTAGGAGGTATCCATTCTCCAGAAGACGCATTAGAAAAACTAGAAGCAGGCGCAACACTAGTTCAGCTTTGGACTGGTTTTGTGTATGAAGGACCTGCCCTTGTGAAGCAAATAAATAAAGCTATATTAGCCAAGCGCTAAGCATTTATTTTGATCGAATTTCAAGTACTTATTTCTTTTTCAGTTGCGGTATTTTTCTTGGCAATATCACCAGGACCAGATAATATTTTTGTCGCATTTCAGAGCCTAAGATTTGGTTTTAAGAGCGGCTTATTTGTTATTATGGGTCTGATGAGCGGTTGCCTTGTTCACACTATTTTAGGGGCATTTGGTGCCGCTGTTTTTTTAGCCCGTTTTCCTTTCTTGCTCATTGTGATTAAAATATTAGGGGCAGTATATTTACTGTACTTAGCATATAGTCTTTACAAGCAAGGCGCGCCAAAAACACTTTCAGCCATTGAAGTGGTTTATAAAAAATCTACTGATTTATACAAGCAAGGTTTTGTGATGAGTGTATTAAATCCAAAGGTGGGTTTATTTTTCATTGCTTTTTTTCCAGGTTTTATATTTATACCATCGGCTCCTTTTTGGATTCAATTTTTGGCATTAGGTGGGGTGTTTATAATGATCTCAACTTTTGTGTTTTCATCTATAGCACTGGGTTCATCTATTTTATTAAATACCGCTACTAAATCACAAGCTACTTTTTTTAAAGTGCTTCATTGGTTACAAATAATCTTATTCTTAGGGATCGCAATTTTTCTTTTTCTACCTTAATTTAATTGTAACTTTAGCCTATAAATAGTCGCATGATAAAAGGAGTTAAAATTATTGAATGCCCTAGAGATGCCATGCAAGGCATCAAGACTTTTATTCCGACCAATCAGAAAATTATTTATTTACAGTCTCTATTAAATTGTGGTTTTGACACCTTAGATTTTGGCAGTTTTGTGTCTCCTAAAGCCATTCCTCAAATGTCAGATACTTCCGCAGTTTTATCTGGCTTAGACTTAAACAACACCGCTACTAAGTTACTGTCCATTGTGGCTAATTTACGTGGGGCAGAAGCGGCTTGTTCTCATGATGAAATCTCATATTTGGGTTTTCCATTTTCGATTTCTGAGAATTTTCAAATGAGAAATACACATACAACAATCACCGAGGCTATTACGGTTTTGCAATCAATTTTAGATTTAGCCCGTAAAAAAGACAAAAAAGTCGTGGTCTATCTTTCTATGGGTTTTGGAAATCCCTACGGAGACCCTTGGAGTTCAGAAATAGTGGCCAATTGGGTGTCTAAACTTTCGGCTATGGGGGTGGAAATTCTCTCCCTCTCAGATACAGTTGGTAGTGCCCAACCACAAGATATTTCTGCGCTTTACCGTCATTTAATCCCCGCCTATCCATCTATTGAATTTGGGGCTCATTTTCATACCAAAGCTGCGGAATGGTATGAAAAAGTTCATGCAGCCTTTGGGTCGGGTTGTCTTCGTTTTGACGGAGCTATTCAAGGTTTTGGTGGCTGCCCAATGGCAGCCGATGCCTTAACTGGAAACATGCCAACAGAAAAGCTACTTTCTTACTTTACCAGTAAAAAAGTAGCCCATGGTGTAAAATGGATGGCCTTTGAAGCGGCGCACAATAAAGCCACCGCTTTATTCAATACATACCATTGAATTTAATGCCATCTGCTTCCTATTGACAAGTTTTGCTCCTGTTATTTTTACAAGCTGTATCTGAATCCTATATTAACTCCGAAAGGGTGGCCAGGTCTTAATCCGTGTGGTAATCTAGAGACCGCATAAGTACTATTTAAGGCATTGACCAAGTTGGTTTGAATCCTCAAACGATGGTTCACTTGAAAATTTACACTAGCATCTAATATTGTATTGGCTTTAACACTATTTAAAGGATCTAAATCACCTTGACCAGCAATGGTTCTTACAGCACCCATATGCCTAAGTTGGGTGTTGAATTGCCATTTTTTTATTTCGTACCCAAGGCTTAAATGCCATTGATTTCTTGCAATGTATGGCATTTCATCTCCAATATTTACGTCACCCCATAAACCACTACTCGCGTCAAAGCTATTTTGAAATTCAGTGTCTGTGAAAGTATATCCAAATGTTAGCGGAAGGCTAGATTGGTTGTTGAAGCGAACTAAATCTAAATTAATAAGAAATTCAATTCCTTGAACCAATACTTCTCCAGCATTAAACAGGTCGAGATTTCCTGTACCTCCACTTGCTGCAAAATCACTCCCTAGTAGGTTGCTGTAATCATTTCTGTATCCTATGAGTTCTGCATTAATACCTGCATAGCTAAATCTAGCCCCCAGTTCCGTATTAATACTTTCTTCTGCTTTCTGACCTTCAATAGATCCAGGAGGGGCAAATCCCTTGTGTACTCCACCAAAAATTGAAACCTGATCTAGTTTGTAGTTAAAACCAACACCGGGAATCCAGACCCCCAAACTATTGGATCTTTCTGAAAGATCTGTTCCGTTTCTTTGCGTATCATTTTTTCCATAGTCTGTCTTAGAAAGCGTCATGTTCTCATACCTCACTCCGGGGGTAAGGGTCAGGTTTTTATAGGTGTATTTGTAAAATGCATAGGCAGCAAAAGCATTGGCGTCACTCACTCTATTTGCGTCTGTACCTCGTGTGCCGGTCTTGGCTAAAACCATTGCACCATTTTCCATACTATAGTCATTGAGCCATTGAAACCTGTCTTCTTGATCTTCATGGAGTCTTACGCCAATTTCGAGATCGTGGTAGGCTTGTTCTCCATCCCAATGAACGTCTAATTTAGTTTGAACACCCCTCGACAAATAGGACCTATTATTTGCTTTTATAAATAAATCAGCTTCTTTAGAGTCTTGAGCGCCAATAATTCGCTCATATGCTTCAGGATATTCAGAAGGATTGGTTAAAATATCCGTAAGGGACATTTTATTATTATCAATCTCAAGGTAGTCTAATTTATACCAGTTTCTGGCAAACTCATTTTGGTATGCAGTGGTAGTTAGCGATAAATAATCAGAAAATTTGAGGGTGTGGGTAAGCATATATTGCCTGTGTAGGGTATTCATTTGGTCTTTTTCAGAGGCAGTATAACGCTGAAAAGCGTCTTTTGAAAAATCTTCCTCAGTTAATCCTAAGTAAGTTTCATTGGAAGTTTCATCCGAGTATTGGTATTTGAATTCTAAGGATTGATTTACGTTAAATAAAACGTCACTGTATTTAATTTTACCTACAAAATCTTGTTTGTCAAAACCAGTATTTCCACCATTAGGCAGTGTTTTAAATCCATCAGAGTCATATCTGGTGTAGTCTGCCAAGTACCCCCATTTTCCTTTAGTGGCGCCATGACTTAAATTAAATAGGGAAGAATTAAAAGCACCGTATTGCGCTAAAAGTTGGGTGCTATTGTCTTGAGGAATGACTTTAGATACTAAGTTTATAGCACCTCCAGTAGTATAAGGACCGTATTGTATTTGGCTGCTGCCTTTGAGAATTTCCACTGCTTGCATTCGGGCAATGGTTGGGAAATAATAGGCTGCAGAAGCACTATAAGGTGCGGGAGCAATTAATACCCCGTCTTCCATTAGCGTAATTTTTGCGGAACGTTCAGGAGAAGTACCCCTCAAACTAATATTAGGTCTTAATCCCATACCATCTTCTTCATAAATAGAAACACCAGGTACAGATCTCAGGGTCCTATTGATGTCTGTTATATTAAATTTTTGCAATTCTTCTTGGTCCATATAATATGCGGCACCAGTTCTATTTTTAGCCCTAAACTTACTGCCAAATAATTGGTGCGCAGACACCACAACTTCTGAGAGTACCTGAGTACTGTCCATTTTCGCGGTTTCATTTTCCTGTCCTAGAGAGATGTTAGATACTAGTAAAGTGAGTGAAAATGCAAATAACTTATTCATTTGTTCTTATTTAGACTTATTAAAAATAACATTGCAAATATAATACTGAAATTTAAATTCACAAAGCTTATTTAGAATAAATAAAAATAAAATAATGTTAAAACTCTACCTATTCAAGCTATTTATGGCCTCCTTTTTTATAAAGGATTTACGGACAGCTTTTTAAATCCAAACAAAGCATCGTTTTTTCGAATAAATACGGTATATTTGCACGCAATTAAACTTTAATTGCTATGCAAGCACATCTTGACAAAATTGTAGGAGAAGGTCTCACTTATGACGACGTACTCTTAATCCCAGCCTTTTCAGAAGTACTTCCAAGAGAAGTTAATATTCAAGCGAAGTTTACAAGAAACATTACGATCAATGTTCCTATTGTATCTGCTGCTATGGATACTGTAACCGAATCTCGTATGGCTATTGCCATGGCTCGAGAAGGAGGAATAGGGGTGCTGCATAAAAACATGTCTATTGAAGCGCAGGCTTTGAAGGTTAGAAAAGTAAAGCGTGCAGAGAGTGGAATGATTATAGATCCTGTGACTTTACCATTAACCGCTACGGTAAAAGATGCTAAAGACAATATGAGAGAGTTTAGTATTGGAGGGATTCCAATTGTAGACAAGGACCATAAACTTTTAGGCATTGTGACCAATAGAGACTTACGTTTTGAGAAAAATAATGCCAGGCCTATTTCAGAGGTCATGACCTCTGGTGAATTAGTGACTGTAGCAGAAGGTACCTCTCTGGCTCAGGCAGAAGATATTTTACAGCAAAATAAAATAGAAAAATTGCCTGTCATTAATAAAGACAATAAGTTAGTAGGGCTAATCACATTCCGTGATATAACCAAGCTTACTCAAAAACCTATTGCCAATAAGGATTCGTATGGTAGACTCAGGGTTGCAGCGGCACTTGGTGTAACTGCAGACGCGGTAGATCGTGCAGCAGCACTGGTAAAGGCAGGAGTAGACGCAGTTGTTATAGACACAGCTCATGGACACACCCAAGGCGTGGTAAATGTACTTAAGGCGGTAAAAGCCTCATTCCCAAATTTGGAGGTTATTGTAGGTAATATAGCTACTGGAGAAGCGGCTAAATTTTTAGTAGCAGCTGGTGCAGACGCAGTTAAAGTGGGTATAGGACCTGGATCAATATGTACTACAAGGGTAGTGGCAGGGGTTGGTTTTCCGCAATTCTCAGCAGTTTTAGAAGTAGCTGCTGCTATAAAAGGCAGTGGCGTTCCAGTGATAGCAGATGGTGGAATTAGATATACAGGAGACATTCCTAAGGCAATAGCAGCTGGCGCAGATACTGTGATGTTAGGCTCTTTGCTTGCTGGGACTAAGGAATCTCCAGGAGAAACAATCATTTATGAGGGTAGAAAATTCAAGTCTTACCGTGGAATGGGCTCTGTAGAAGCCATGAAACAAGGGAGTAAAGACAGGTATTTTCAAGATGTAGAAGACGACATTAAGAAACTGGTTCCTGAGGGGATTGTAGGAAGAGTACCTTATAAAGGAGAACTTTTTGAGAGCATCCACCAATTTGTTGGTGGGCTTAGAGCAGGAATGGGTTATTGCGGTGCAAAGGATATTGAAAGCCTTAAAGCGCACGCTAAGTTTGTTAAAATTACTGCTAGTGGTATAAATGAAAGCCATCCTCACGATGTGACCATTACTAAAGAATCCCCAAATTACAGCAGGTAGGTTTCAATATATTTAATAAAAAAAGCGCCACTAAGGCGCTTTTTTTTATTTAGAATATTCTTCCCATTTGGTGGTTTTATAAATATCATCACCAAAATAAGTGGCTATTTTTAAGAAGGGCTCAGGGGTGAGATAACCCGGCACGGGACTTAACATATTCATATTTTCATCTAAATACACCACAGTGGGGTAACTCAATTGCCCTTGAAGTAAGTTAGCAGCCAATTCATGGTAGCCATTCCTTCCAGAAGCTACAAAAGAAAAAACCTGGTCTCTAAATGCAATGGGTTCTTTTCCTTCTCCATCTAGTTTCACCATATAAAAGTGTTGTTTCATATAGGCGGCTACTTCTGGATCTTGAAAAGTATTTTCATCCATTTTTTTGCACCACCCACACCAATCGGTATAAACATCTATAAAAATTTTTTTAGAATTGCCTTCTTGCGCTTGAAGCGCAACGGCTTCTTCAAAACCCAACCAATTGATTGGATTGTTTTCTTGTGCAAATACGCTTTGTGCACTTCCTAAAATGATTAGGAGGCCTATTATTTTATTTGAAAATTTAACTAGAAATTTAAACATGAATAAAAGTAGCTAATTTTTCAAATATATTTCACTTAAACCAACCAAAGACTGAAGTGAAACCAATAGGGAGTTTAAAAAAGCGCTATTAATTAGGTTGCAATACCTCATTGACCTTTTGTGAGAATAAGTCTTTTACGTCAATTTGGTTTCGCATAATATCTTCCATGGTTTCTGCTGCTCTAATTAGATGCGCCTCACCCATATACCATAAAACTTCTGCAGGTCTAAATCTAGAGTTGTAGTTGCTCGCCATGGTAAAACAATAGGCCCCTGCGTTTTTGAAGCAAAGGATATCTCCTTCCGTAATTTCAGCAATTTTGCGATTGGTTGCGAAGGTGTCTGTTTCACAGATATAGCCTACCACAGAATAGAAACGCTCTCTGCCGCTTGGATTAGATATATTATTAATACCATGGGTGGATCCATACAGCATTGGTCTGATTAGGTGGTTAAAACCACTGTCAATACTGGCAAATACGGTAGAAGTAGTTTGCTTTACTACATTCACCTTTGCCAAGAAACTACCTGCTTCACTGACAAGAAATTTGCCTGGTTCAAAAGCCAGGGTGAGTGGCTTACCATATTGCTCACAAAAATCATTGAACCTTTTAGAGAGCTTGTCTCCTAATTCTTCAATATTTGTTTCAATATCACCCTCTTTGTAAGGTACTTTGAAACCGCTACCAAAATCAATAAAATCTAGGTTTTTAAAATTTTTAGCTGTTTCAAATAAAATTTCTGAAGCGTATAAAAACACCTCAATATCTAAGATATCACTACCGGTATGCATGTGAATACCATTGATGTTCATTTTAGTGAGTGTTGTTATTCTGAGGATGTGTGGAATTTGGTGAATACTAATCCCGAATTTTGAATCTATATGTCCTACTGAAATATTGGCATTGCCTCCAGCCATTACATGTGGATTAATTCGAATACATACAGG
>Ga0209654_1001526_pt1 | contig 18168 bp, 16 predicted proteins | sample SaaInl1SG_22_DNA_FD_184646 | JGI IMG/M metagenome (GOLD analysis project Ga0209654, IMG submission 184646) | Marine microbial communities from expanding oxygen minimum zones in the Saanich Inlet - ESP_161SG_22_DNA (SPAdes) (version 2) | ecosystem: Environmental > Aquatic > Marine > Intertidal... | reverse complement strand
CTTGAGGCCGCCCCCCAAAAATACGAGGTTTGTTTTCTTACGAGACACAATCTCGATCCACAACAGCGCCTATAGAGTCATCTTCTGCTCAATTTCATGCATGATTTTCATCGCTGGGAGGCATTGCCGCAGTGAGCTATTTGGTTCTCTATTATCGCGAATTGCTGAGACAAACTCGCGATCGATCAGCTCAATACCATTCAGCGAGACATCCACACCGGAAACATCAATCTGATTATTATGCCCATCGAATAAATCGTCATAACTCGCGATGTAGGTACCATTGTCACAAATATATCTAAAATAAGATCCAAGCGGGCCATCATTATTGAACGACAGAGAGAGGGTACAAAGCTTTCCTGACTCAGTTTTCATCAATATCGACATATCCATCGCTATTCCGAGATCAGGATGAATCGGACCTTGGATAGCGTGAACCTCAGTCACGTCTTCACCCGCCTGATAACGGAACAAATCGATCGAATGACATGCATGGTGCCACAGGAGGTGATCAGTCCAAGAACGCGGCTCACCCTTTGCGTTCATGTTCGTTCGACGAAAAAAATAAGTCTGAATATCCATCTGCTGTATCGACAACTCACCTGCAACTATCTTGTTGTGGACCCACTGGTGAGATGGATTGAAACGCCGGACATGTCCCGCCATAGCGACCAACCCGGTCTCTTTTTGCTTTGCCACTAAGGCTTCTGAGTCCGCCAAAGTATCTGCCATCGGTATCTCAATGAGTACGTGCTTGCCAGAAGCCATTGCTTTCAGACCCTGTTCGGCGTGTATTTGGGTAGGTGTCGCCAAGATGACAGCGTCTAGATCTGCCAATCTGAGCATGTCGTCATAGTTATCAAACCGATTCGGAATGGAATATTTATCGGCCACCCTGTTTGCCTTCTCGAGGGTGGTCGCCATCGCCGCCACAATCTCAACATTATCGATCTGTGACAGCGCGTCCAGGTGCTTCGATCCGAATGCTCCGTTAGCTCCGGCAACGCCGATGCGGACTTTATTCATTGTTCAGTTCTCCGTTTATCTATTCTCAAGAATAATGGCACCATAGGCGGTCGCCGACACAGGAATGTGATAGAGACGAAACACCTCTTCAACGCTATCGCCAAGCGCACCCCGCATGACGTTCCACATAATCATCTCAACGCCCTCGCAACCCGCTTCGCGCATGAAATCTGTGTGAGAAAGACGCGTATTGGCCAACGGATCCTTGGTCAAGTTATCAAGAAATAGTTCATCAAACTCAGGGTTTACCACGCCAACTCTCTCTCCGCCAAGTTGATGCGACAAGCCACCCGTTCCCCAGATACCAACAGTGATATCGTCTGGATACGACGCTACCGCCTTACCAATCGCTTGACCGAGCTTGTAGCATCGCAGTGCTGTAGGTAAAGGGTGCTGTATCACGTTGACGCATACTGGTACCACAGCTGTCGGCCATTCTGGAGGCTGACCATAGGCTACGGAGAGTGGCACTGTGAACCCGTGATCTAAATCCATGCTCGCGTTCACGGCGAGATCAAACTCGTCGGCCATCACTGACTCGATCAGATGCCACGCTAACTCGGGATGTCCTCGCATCTCGGGGACCTGTCGCGGACCCCATCCTTCGTCAGCCGGCTTGAAAGACTCGCCGACACCGACCGTAAACGTCGAGTAGTTATCGAGCGAAAACTCTGTCGCGTGATCGTTATAGACTATGATATTTACGTCTGGAGTATTGGCCTCGTGCCACTGTCTCAGAGGTTCTAACCCCTCGAAAAGACCTTTCCAGTAGGCCTCTTGTGTCTTCCCGTTATCCATGGCAGCACCCAGCCCGGGCACGTGCGATGTGCCCATCCCAGCAATTAGTTTAGCCATTATTCCATTCCTCAACCGATCGATTACCCGTTATCGGACGCCCACCCTCGAGCATCATTTGCTGAAACTCGTCAAATGTGAGCCTCGGTTCTGCCATTTGTCCGTACATGACTTGCGGAGGCTGCCTGTCGAACGAAACGAGCTTAAAGGCGTAATAAACATTTGCGCCAAGCTTCAAAAGATCGAGATACCGGCGCTCTAAAACCGCCAGCTTTTGCTCCTCTGACATCTTAAACTTATCCAGGTACGCCCTCTCGTCCTTTGAAAACTCATCACGACAGGATGCCTTATTGAGACTCATCAAAAACATATTCACGTGATAGCCCTTCCGGTATGTGCGGCTATCGAGGGGGTAGGTGCCTGGTATTTTGTCGTAGTCTCTTTCCATGAAAATCCTCTGTATTGAATACCTACGGTTCTCGAAACGGTAACTGACTACCGCGAATTGCGGTCGAGGAAGAGCGTAAAATGAATCACACCCTATTCTGCGAGTCGATCATATCAAAAATAGTTGTATGTACTGGACTCGGATTCAAAATAAAAACACTATGATCTTGATATGAATTAGGTCTTTAAAACATTGATTGCGACTAAGTGGCGTGGATTATGCACAACTGGAACGAACAAATTGATGGGCTGGTAGGGATCATAGAGACCATGCGTAAGCGTGCCAATCACCGCGAATTGATCGCGATCGCTGGCCCCCCGGGGTCAGGAAAGACGACCTTAGCTAAAACTCTCTCTGACCGGCTCGCTCATTGCTCCTATTTATCAATGGATGGGTTCCACCTTGATAACCCCATACTCATCCAGAAGGGTTTACGTGAACGTAAAGGTGCACCTGAGACTTTTGATGTCGCTGGATTCATGCATCTCATTCAGCGGCTCAGGAGAAAAGAAGAGGTTTACGTTCCCGACTTCGACCGACAGACCGAGAGGACTGTTAACTGCGCATATCCTGTACCAAACCATCACGACTTGGTGATCGTGGAAGGCAACTACCTACTTCTGGATGAGCCTGTGTGGAGAGACTTAGACGACTATTGGGACCTGGCGGTGTTTGTCCAAATTGGCCTAGAGACAATCAAGACTCGGCTCATGCAACGATATAAAGCCCATGGGTTTGATGAGGAAACATCGGCTCGCTGGATTGAATCGAACGACATCCCCAACGCGGAGAGGGTACTAAAAAACAGGGTCCCGGAAGACGTCACACTCAATGTACCATTCTAGTCACCGGCTGGCCCAGAATTCAGGAGAACGCTCTCTTAGTTTCACAAGGCGATAAATCATGGTTGTCTTAGGAACGAGCAGCCCGTGTTGCTTGGCTCTCTCAGAGACAAATCCGTTGAGCGCATCGATCTCGGTTAGTCGGCTCTGCTGGAGATCTTGTACCATCGAAGGCTTGTGATAGGTGTGGTTTGCGCACGCCATATCAATCAACCCGTGCACATCGTCAGCAGAAACCTGAACGCCCTCAGCCAACCCGACGCTGATCACTTCATCCGCTATTTCGTGAGCCAACCGCTTCCCGTCTGTAAACTGCTCCAGTAACCCAGGCGCCCCGTCGACCAACGCGCAGAGACCGTTCATGGCGACGTTAAAACATGCCTTGTTCCAAATCCTCACCTCTGGCTCGGTCGTCAGCTCCACAAAAAAACCTGCGCGGCATAGTAAATCCAACACTTCGGCCGCAGAACTTAGACCTTCCCGAACAAAGGGACCTAGCCAAGACTTGGCCTGACCGTGAGTTTCTACATTGCCCACACCACGAAGATCTGCCGGCACCATCGTCACACCATGGGTGACCATCGATGGGGCTCTCACGATGGCCGATAGCCGCTGGCCGTGACCAAGCCCATTCTGCATGGTAACCAAGTGCGCGGAAGGCATGCGTGCAACAATACTCTCAGCCGCGGTCATCAGATCTTGGGCCTTAGTAAAGAATAGACAAAAATCTGTGGTGTCAGCCTGTTCGATCGGACGAGCCTTTACGCCCACAGTATCGATCTCCCCATCGACTTCAAACGTGATACCACCGGCATTGATACTGTCGAGTGCTTGCTGGTTTCGTCCGATCAATTGGACGGGTGTACCGCTCTTCGCTATTCGAGCCGCGAATAATGTACCTAGCGCGCCCGGGCCGATAATCGAGATGCTCACACTACCCACCCAGCAAGCTTGGTAGCCAGAGAACCAACCCCGGGAACATAAGGATCAGAATGACCCGCACGATTTCTGACGCGAAAAATGGAGTCACGCCCTTGAAAATCGTTGCCATCGGGACATTTTTAGCCATCGCTGAAATCACAAAAACATTCATTCCAACGGGTGGGGTGATCAAACCCAATTCCACAACGATCAGCGCCAAGATCCCGAACCAAATTTTTAGATCTTCAGTATTCATTCCAAAATCGAGATCAATAATCACCGGCCAAAAAAACGGGATGGCCAATAAAATCATTGAGAGTGAATCCATAAGACACCCAAGTACTATTAATCCCAAGAGAAGAAAAATCATAATCATCATGGGCTCTAGACCAGAGCCACCAAGGATCTCTGCTAAAGCCTGAGGGACCCCTCCTCTCGCCATGAATATTTTGAGCATCTCTGCTCCTAGCAATATGAGGAAAATCATACCGGTGGTCTTCGCGGTATCTAATCCAGCAAATTTGAGATCTAGCATCGACATCCTGCCTCGGATGAATGCGTATCCGCCGACTAAGAAAACACCGACAGCTGCCGCAGGAGTTGGGTTGAAAACGCCAAAAAATATCCCACCAATCACGCAACCAAATATCAAAAGGACCGGTAGAACCCCAAACGTAGCCTGCCAGAACTGATCGCGTCCGATTCGATCGCGAGCCGGACCACTATTCGGGAAGACTCGGACGTAAATCATAATAGTGATCAAAAATAGGATGACCGCGATGATTCCGGGCACAAACGCGGCCATAAACATGGTGACGATATTCGCCTCAACTAGGATGGCGTATATCACTAGTACAACCGATGGTGGAATCAAGATTCCGAGCACCCCGCCCGCCGCAAGGGTTCCAGTCGCTAGCGATGGTTGATATTTATATTTCTCAAGCTCTGGGAGAGCGACCTTGCCCATCGTAGAGGCTGTAGCAAGAGAGGATCCGCATACCGCCCCAAAGCCCGCACAGGCAACAATAGCAGACATTGCCACTCCGCCTCTTGCCCAACCAAGCCAAGCATTAGCCGCTCGAAATAGCTCTTGACTGAGCCCAGCTCTAGACGCCAGATTCCCCATCAAAACAAACATCGGGATGACCGACAGGTCGTAGATAGAAAACTGGATATAGGTTAGATCCTTCAGCTGGGATAAGAAAATTGCGGGGCCATTTAAGGCCGTGACACCTATCCCTCCTACCATGATCATTCCGAAGGCGATCGGGATTCGCAAGGCTATTAAGATGATCAGGCAAGCTAGCCCCGCCAAACCGATAACTAATTCATGTTCCACTAATCATGTTCTCCAAGAGCCTCATGGATGGGCGAATTAACCGTTTTTTCGGGAAATATCAGTGTGATAACCGCGGCTACCGTCCACAGGGCCAAAGAAAAAATAGCGGGGACAAAGGCATACCAAATAGGTATCTGTAGTATCGTGGTGGTTTCTAAGTAGATCTGATAATCCAGTAAACCCGCATAGGTGCGTGACACCAGTAGCAGTGAAAAACTGATAGCCAAAAGCGAGCCTGCGCGACTCAAAAGCCTAACGACATTGTCCGACGCTTTCGATGTAAAAATATCAGCCGATACGTGAGCAAAAGTAAGCTGACAATACGGAAGGAACATAAACGCCGCCACCGCGACGAGCATTTGCGTCAGCTCAAAGTCTCCAGGAAAAGGCGTCGCAAATAAAAATCCAGTCACCGAAGAAATCGTTGCCATAACCACAACAACAGCCAAAACGCAACAGCCACCTAGTGCCCACCACTCTATAAAACGAATAGGGAGCTCAATGAGCCCCCTATTCAAGGATAATGACTGAGTCATAAATTTACTTGGAGTGCTTGGCTACGAGCTTGCGAGCTGTATCAACCAATTTACGACCATCGATACCCTTCTCACCCACCTCACCGATCCAGCGATCAACGACAGGCTCAATTGCCGTGCGGAAGGCTTCCGTTTCTGCTTCATTTAATACAACGTGCTCGTTACCTGCCTTGACGGCTACCCCGATACCACCGACGTCTGAGTTCGACCAAATAGTACCGACCTCAGCAACCCAGGCCTCTGAGTTCACCTCGTCAATCGCCTTCTGGATATCGGCTGGCAATGAATCCCACGTCTTCTGATTCATCGTTACCTGGAACGTGGTTGTACCCAAACGAACTCCATTGTGAAGCTCAATCTGATACTTGGTCAGATCCTGTAACTTCAATGGAGGAATGATTTCGAATGGTATCAATGCACCATCGACGACTTTCTTCGACAAGGCTTGTGGTAACGCGGGAACAGGCATCGCGGTAGGCGCAGCGCCCAGCGCCTCAATCACCCATGATCCTGTCCGAGTTGGAATACGGAGCTTCATGCCTGCAACTTCAGCCGGTGTGCGAACCAGCTTGTCCACGGTGTGTATCGCTTGCCCCTGATGCACATGCAGGAACATTACCTTGGTTCCGGCGTATTCTTCGGCCAAGTATTCGTCAAACATTTCACGCATCGCTAAGTTCGTCGCGCGAGGATCGTTCGTGTGAATAAACGGAAGCTCAAACACTTCAGTCCGCGGGAACAGGCCAGGGGTATATCCGTTAACCGTCCAGACAATATCGACGACCCCATCCCGAGCCTGTTTGATCAGCTGAGGCGGTTTACCACCCAACGACATCGCTGGGTAGATATCGATTTTGACTCGGCCGCCCGTTTTTTCCTCGATTTGCTTGGCCCAGGGCTCTAGCATCTTGGTGTGGGCCGGGGCCTTCGGTCCAAGAAGGTGGTGTAACTTCAGGGTATAATCTGCCGCAAAAGCGGAGCTGGCTACGAGGACTGATGCTGCGATCCCTATAGCTTTGCTCAATAAATTTTTTTGCACTGTCATCTTATTGTTCTCCGTGTGTCTGGTTTCATGTTAATGACCTATCAGTTATAACAAATCTACTCGTCATAGTCCGCCGATTTCTTTTTGACGCCTGATATCTCAAATTAGGTGTATCCTTTCCACCCATCCCGTCGGTTGCTTTAGCTAACTCTATTTTGGACGACCCATGCGATCCCTATCTCACGGACAACAATGGTTGATTACGGTTATCACAGTTCTCTGCGGGGCTGTTTGTGGTGTGCACATCGCGAAGCTGGGGCCATCGATGACGGCGATAATTAACGAATACTCCATGTCACTTACCGAGGCCGGAGTGCTCGCGTCAACTTTCACGCTGTTGACGATTTTCGTCGGGGCGCTCGTTGGAAATCTGATGCCTCAGATCGGAGTCAAGCGACTAATATGTTCTGCCATGATGCTGTCTACGATAGGGGGAATCGTCGCGCTCGCATCGTCAGACTATGAGGCTTTGATCATCGGACGAGCGTTAGAGGGTATAGGACTCATTATCATGATGATCGCTGGACCGACCGCGGTATCGATGTTCACCGCTCTTGGCTCACGCGCAAAACATATGGGGCTGTGGGCGGCGTTCATGCCCCTAGGCACTGGCCTGAGTTTTTTGCTCGCACCGTACATCATCCCAACAGATGGCTGGCGCGGACTGTGGTTATTTTCAATTATTTTCTCGGCTACAAGTCTCCTCAGCGCCTTAACTTTTATTCCTAACGACGAGCAACCGATATCATTCTCGGTCGATAAACAAAAACTGCGAAAGACTTTTTCCCAAACACCTCTTATTTGGTTAGGGATCATCTTTGCGATGCACTCTCTTGTTTTTCATGTGATTCTTCAGTTCATCCCGGTCTACGGAACCCAATCTCTTCACGCCTCTTTCACAACCATTTCCCTCGTCATTGGGGCATTTTGTATCCTCAATGTTTTCGGAAATCTGATCGCCGGTAACGCGATCCACAGGGGTATATCACCGAGCAGGCTGATCCAGCTCCAGTTCGTGGTCGCGCCGATCTTGGGTCTCATCGTTTTCACTTCAAATTTCCCCGATATCGTCAAACTGGGTACGATTCTTTTTGGGGCTTTTTTTACCAGCATGGTCCCGACATCTTGCTTTACCTTGATCGCAAAATTAGCAAACGAGCCAGCCGACATCCCAGCGTACAACGGGTTGATGCTCCAAGTTCAGGGGGCAGGAATTCTGTTCGGCCCATCCCTGACAGGCTGGGCAGTTGAATTCTTCAACTCATGGAGTGTAGCGGGGATCATTTTTGTAGCGGGATCAGCGGCCATATTACTCGTCGTTTACGTTAAACTCAGAGTTCTAGACGGCGATATCTAAGCTATTCACAGAAGAGCCTAATCCAAAATGCTGGAATAATTTATGAATAACAATGCGTTAACCGTAGACGTTGCAATCATAGGTGCTGGACCTTCGGGCATGCTGTTGGCTCGACTCTTGAAACTGAACGGAATTTCTTCAGCGCTAGTTGAACGCCAGTCAATGTCACACGTTATCAGCCGAATAAGAGCTGGAGTCTTGGAGCAAGGTAGTGTTGAGATGATGAAGCTCGCCGAGATCGGTGATCGGGTATCTCGCGAGGGTGATCAGCACACCGGCTTCTCTATTACTTACGGAAACGATTCACTACGGATCGACTTGGAAAAATTAACGGGTAAAAAAGTCACGGTTTATGGTCAGACAGAGGTGACCAAGGACCTTTACAAGGTTATTGAGCAAGACGATATCCCGCTATTCGAGGAGACCGGAGACTCCACACAAATCGAGCTGAACAGTAATCACGTTACGGTTAGTGGCACATCAAACGGCACACCTTTTTCGATAGAAGCAACCTTCGTCGCGGGCTGTGACGGCTTCCATGGCGTTGCGAGAAAGACGATCCCCCATAATGTTCGTAAGGATTTCGAACGTGTATACCCGTTTGGCTGGCTAGGGATCCTCTCAGAGACCAAGCCGGCGGACCACGAGCTCATCTATGCAAGCGACGATGCAGGTTTCGCACTGTGTTCGATGAGAAACGAGCGCTTATCCCGGTACTATGTCCAGTGCAGTACGAAAGATAAAGTCGAGGACTGGAGCGACGATAGATTCTGGGACGTACTTAGATCAAGGATTCCGCATCAAATCGCCAATGATATAGAGACTGGGCCCTCAATAGAGAAGTCAATCGCACCTCTCAGAAGTTTTGTCTGTGAACCGATCCAGTACCGGCGACTATTTTTGTGTGGCGACGCGGCTCATATCGTTCCACCGACCGGAGCAAAAGGCCTAAATCTCGCCTTCTCTGACGTCTACTACTTATCACAGGGATTGGTTCAATATTTCGATGGTGACGACACAGCATTACAAAACTACTCAACCACAGCGCTCGCGAGGATATGGAAGAGTGAGCGCTTCAGCTGGTGGATGACGTCACTGCTGCACAAGTTTGACGAGCAAGACTCTTTCAGTGACCGCATGCGGCGCGCTGAGTTTGATTTCTTAATGGAATCGGAAGACTATCAACGGGCACTGGCTATCAACTATATTGGGCTGCCCTACTAATCTGTATTCGAGGAAGAACCTCCATGGACGCTGTCATAAACAACAAGATCAGGTTTGACGTGGCGCTCCCTCCAACGCCAACCGAGATGAGTGATGACGAATGGAACGCAAGGCTTGACCTCGCGGCTTGCTACCGGATGGTGGGGATGTATGGCTGGACGTCTGTTGTCTACAACCACATCACGCTGCGGATACCCGAGACTGACCACTTCCTGATTAATCCTTTCGGTGTCCGCTACGATGAAATCAGAGCGTCTGACCTCATAAAAATCGACATTGATGGGAACCCATTGTCCGAGTCAGAGTGGCCTGTCAATCAGGCGGGTTACGTTATCCACTCGACGATCCATAAGGCGAGAAACGATCTTCATTGTGTGCTTCACACCCATGAAGTCGTGTCTCAATCACTGTGCGCGACCCAGACAGAGGTGATTCCGGTCACTCAGGAGGGGTGCCAATTTTTCGAACGGACCGGATACCATGACTTCCAAGGAATTGTTTTAGACGGATCCGAGGCCCCAAAAATCGTTGCCGCCATAGGGCAAGCAAATCACACACTCGTTCTCAGAAATCATGGGCTCATCACCGCTGGACCATCTTGCGCGTGGGCGTTCACTCGGCACTATGCATTCATAAGAAACGCTGATGTCCAGTTGCGTGCGATGTCTGCAGGGGAAGTCAATCCCATCGATCCGAACATTATGCGTAAAACGCGTGAACAGTTTGAGGGCGGTGCCGCCCAGGCCGGCGCCAAGGTCAGGCACCCAGAGTGGCCGGCGCTGGTCAGACAAATTGACCAGCTGGACCCTACCTGGAAAGAGTAACCCAGCAACGACCATCAGTCGTTCCAGAGCTCCTCAGCACACTTGACAACCAGCTCCAGTTTACGTCTCTGATCGTCCTCGGTGATAGAGTTACCCTCCTCTGTCGACGCGAAGCCGCACTGTGGGGCAATACCTAGCTGATCCATGTCGGCATATTTCGATGCCTCCTCGAACTGCCGTTTCAGGGAATCCATAGACTCCAGCTCACCTGTCTTGGTAGTAATAAAGCCGGCCATTACCCGCTGGTGTCCCTTGGAGAGGAACTTCAGAGGTTCGAGACCACCTGCCCGATCGGTGTCATACTCCATAAAGAACACATCGACACCTGTCTGGTTGAAGACAGCGTCCGCGACCGCGTCGTAACTACCTTCGGCAGCGTGCGTCGAACGGAAATTCCCGCGGCACATGTGCATCCCGATGATCATGTCAGACGGACGGTCTTTGATGGCCTCGTTCATCATCCACGCGTATCGCTGGATTAGCCAATCCGGGTCCTGGCCCAGATTCTCCTTCTCCGCCCGGTGTTTGGGGTCGCAAAGGTAAGCAAAGAAGATGTCGTCCATCTGAAGGTATCGACAGCCAGCATCATAGAACGCTCTAACTGCCTTCTTGTAGGCCTTCGCTAGGTCGGCCGTATACACCTCAACGTCTCTGTATTGAGGTGGCGCGATATCCTCAGGCGCGACACGGAAATGACAGCAACTGGGCCCGGGGATCGAGATTTTTGGTGTGACCGAGGTTTGTGCCGCCAGATACTTGAAATGTGCGAGCATCGGATGATCTTGCGGGAAATCGACCTCACCATGAACCACAGGAAAAACGGGCCGCAACTGCACACCCGCGAAGGCGACCCCTTCGGATCGGTCTTCTAGATCAAACCCGTCAAGAGCGCCCATGAAGTCGTAGTGCCAGAAACTTCTCCGAGCCTCGCCGTCAGTGACCACGTTCAGACCGACCGACTCCTGGAGTTTGACCACGCCCTTAATAGCCTCATCCTCGGCAGAAGCTAGCTCTTCATTTGAAATCGATTGATCTTCGTAGAAACTCTTCCTTGCAGCTTTAACAATGTCCGGACGCAATAGACTACCGACATGATCGGCGCGAAATGGGGGTATTTTTGGTTGGCTCACAACAACTCCTTGTTATTAACATAAGCGGGAAATGCCTGAATAGGCACCTCACCTTTGACCGTTGTCCTGTGCATCTCGCGTCTAAAACCGTCGTAGTCGTTAAACGCTCTATGCAAGCAAATACGGTTGTCCCACATAGCCACGGTATTCGTTTCCCAACGAAGCCTGCAACTAAAAATCTCTTGGGTAATATGGCCAACGATCCATTCTAAAAGGGGCTTGGCTTCATGGTCTGTCATCCCCTCGATCCCGACTCCGTAGGTCCGATCGCAGTACAACGCTATTTCTCCAGACACGGGGTGCTTGCGGACCAACGGATGGTAGCTACCATCGACCATCGACTGGATATCGATCTCTAGCTCCATATCACTCATCGCGGTCATATTCTTCGTCTCATTGGCCAACTTTTTCATGGTATTAACCACATTGATTGCTGACATATGAACTCTCAGCGGAGCGAGCATGCGTTTCATTGGTTGAGAAAGCGCCTCATACGCCAACACAGAGTTGTACCAATGCGTGTCACCACCATAGGGAGGGATCTCAACGCCATGCAAAATACTGACAGACGGAGGCTCGGCCAAAAACGGTGAATCAGTATGCCATCCGCTACCAAAAATCATTTTTGAGCGTGTCGTGGCCTCTTTGACGACGGGCTGTATTTCGGGGTGTCCTGGCATTCCCTTCGTGTAGGCGTCTGTACCAAACTCTCCAAAACGTTGCGTCAGTCTCTCTTGATCCTCAAGAGACAGCCTCTGATCTCTCAAATAAATCATCTTGTGGTGATAAAGAGCTTGGGCGAGTTCCTCAAACTGAGCATCAGATAACTCGTGCAACTGAACATCGAGAATCTCACCACCCATCGATGATGCCAAGGGTCTAGACTGCAATGATTTCCCTTCGAACGGAATATTACGGTACGGTTGCTCTAAATCGACTACATCAACCATCAACTTTTTCCTCGAGTGCCGATTTTATCACCGACGAAACTTGCTCGTCAGCGCGCTAAATTGGACGCATCATACTACGTCACCCTCAACCGGACCGTCACTGCTGATGAAACTTTGGTATGACAGAGGTATGACCAAGACCACTGTCAGAGGTCAGTCTATGCACGATAGAAAGAGCGAGGGCTCTCGTCCATCGCCTCGGTCATCAAGACAGACAGCTCCTCAAGAAGCGCAACCTTTAGATCGGCACTAACGACTTCATCCCACAGATTGGAGAGATGCGACGGATCCAAGCAACTATCATACAACTCTCCGTATCCCTCTCCAGCAAACACAGTCAACCGTCCATTTTTGGTGTAGACGGTGCGAGTCCTAGCCGCCTTACCAAGCCCAAGTCTTGGCACGTTGTCATTAAACTCGATTAGCAATGATTCCCGACCATTATTCTTCGCCACATCCGCCAGCAGATCACGTCCCTGCAGCCCGAAGTATGGCTCGACCCCCGCACGACTCATGATCGTGGGCGCAAAATCGATTGATGAACCCAACACCTCAGTCTCACCCCGCGACCCGGTTGGATCAGACCAAATCATCGGCACATGATGAAGATTTTGTCGTAACCAAGGCCCCTTTAACAGCAAGTTACCATCACCCATGTAGTCGCCGTGATCTGATGTGAAAATGATCACCGTGTTGTCTGATAGTCCTTGAGTCTCAAGCTGATCAACAATCGATCCCACGGCATCGTCGATCATCTCAAGCATTCCCGCCGAAAGCGCCATCGCTTCTAGACACTGGCGGTCTGTAGCCGCGAATGCTTCCTGCGGCGTGTCAGCGACTCCGCCCGCCTTTAAACGTTCGTGAGCAAACGCTAACGGAGGCGATACCGTGTTGAATGCTGATATAGGGGTCGCCAGCGAAAACTGTTCGGGCTGGAAACGATCCCAGTACTTGCCTGGCGGATTAAACGGGTGATGGGGGTCCGGGAAAGACACAAAAAGAAAAAAAGGATCAGATTGACCTTTTCTTTGCTGAAGCCACTCGATGGTTTGATTCTCAATGTAGCGGGTGGGGTAGAGTTCCTCCGGCATGATGGTCCTGCAAGCCTGAGGCACCGAGTAGTTGTGCCCAAGCTGCTCATCCGGATCCCTAAGGCGTCTCCATTCCGGGGTTTGTGTCCGCAGCCACTGCAGGTAGTGACCCCCGCACTCGATCCCATGGCCCGTGACCATGTCGACGTGTCTGAAACCGTAGTAGGAGTCAGGGAACTGGAATCTTTCATCAGGCTCATAATGCACCGGACATTCGAAATCTAGGCCAGCGAAGTCGTGTTTCCATGCCTCATCATCTTGCTTATCAGTCGACTGATCCTTGAGCCGCTTAGCCGGAATCCCTGTGAAAGGTTGCAGATGTGACTTTCCGATGGCTGCAGTGTCATACCCAGCGTCGGCGAGCGTCTCCACGAACGTTCTCGCGTCGTTACTCAACGCACATCCGTTGTACTTCAACCCATGCACGCTCGGATAACGGCCGGTTAGGATCGATGCTCGGTTGGGCATACATACCGGCGACGCGGTGTGAAACTCTTTAAACAAAAGACCTCTTTCTGCGAGCCGGTCGACGTTTGGTGTCCTTATAACCGGATGCCCAAGGCAACTGAGCCAACTGGCGCAATGCTGATCTGTCACAATCATTACGAAGTTTGGTCTAGGCATGATCTAACCTTTCATTATTCAACTCGGATCCGCCAACATATTTTTCAATTAAATTTCCTCGATCCAATCATGGACCAAAGATGCGACAACATCAGGTCGCTCAAATGGCAGAAAATGTCCGGCACCTTGAACAACCTCTACCTGCGATCCAACTAGTTTTTCCCCGATCTTAATATGTTGTTCCGCCGGGCTCCATTGATCTTGGTCGCCAACCAACAACAGCGTTGGGCACCTTATCGCATTTAAATAAGCTTCTGCATTCGGTCGGTTCAGCAATGCATCAATTTGTTGCTCATGAGACTCAGGAGTTTCTTTGAGAACCATCTCTTCGAGTTGCTTATAGCGATCATTTATGTCAAAGCCTTTAGCTACCATCGGTTTGAGCCAGGAATCCAAAAGATTACTCATGCCCTTCTCATAAGCACCTCTCACCCGATCAGCCCGACCAGATCGCTCTTTCTCAGTCACAGTGCCGTCAACGCCAAAGTCAGCCAAAATAAGACCTGCGACTCGGCTCGAATCGAACGCCCAAGATTCTAATGCAATCCTTGCACCCATTGAGTGTCCAAAAAGTACCACGGGGCCACCTGTGACGCTGAGAACTTCCTGGCCCCAACGAGCCAACGAGCCCGATGCGGAGCGTTCGAAATCGAACCAATCAATATGTGGAAGTCCTTTTTTAATCGCTGCGAATACACGGGCGTCTGAGAGAAGACCTGGAATCAATACAATTTTCGTCATATGTTGAAATCCTTACGCATATGACTGAAGTTTAAGCCAATTCGTTTCAGCGGATAGTGACTCACAGTGATAGCGAAACCATATCGGCTAAAACTGAGATAGATATAGCTCTCAGTTGACTTCACCAGAAAACTAACCTGTACTGATCTAACAATAATAAAATCAGGAGGATATTCATGATTAAGCAATTGTTTAAGGCATCTCTCTTAGCGGTGGGCCTAAGCGCTGCATCATTCAGCTACGCCGATGCTGTGTCAGATTTCTACCAAGGAAAAACAGTGTCGGTGGTGTCTCCATCCGGAGTGGGAGGCTCGATCTACAAGTACGCACTACTCGTCTCCAACCACATTGGTCGTCACATTCCAGGTAACCCTGAAGTCGTAGTCGAGGATCGCGGCGGCGGCGGTGGAAAAAAAGCTGCGAACTACGTTCAAAACGCGGCTCCTAAATCAGGAGTTGTAATCGCAGAACTCCACCCATCATCGTTGGTTGTGCCTTTGATCGTTGAAAAACCCCAGTTTGATTTCAGTAAAGTTAATTGGCTTGGCTCGATCGCCGTTCGTCCTTATGTAGGTGTCGTTTGGAATACGGTAGAAGCAGATCGCCTTGAAAAAATGACTGGAAAAGAAGTCACTTTTGCTTCATCAGGTGTCGGCGGAAGTTCATATCAATATCCTTACTTTTTGTCACAAATCACGGGAGCAAAACTTAAGGTTATTCCAGGGTATAAAAGTGGTGGTAAAATGAACATCGCCATGGAAGCTGGAGAAGTCGACGGTCGTGGTAACTACTATGAGGGTTTCTTGTCAACGAACCCTGATTGGGTGAAAGATGGCAAGATCAAGTACGTGTTCAGAATGGGTGACGACCATCCAGATCTGATGAACGTTCCTCAGGCCTCTGACTACATGAAGACCGAGTCTCAGAAACAGATGCTAAATTTCCTCGAGGGACCACTTAAGATTGGTCAAGCGTTCTACGTCCATGGAGAGGTCCCTACTGATCGGTTGGCAGCTCTCCGTAAAGCATTTGTGGATATGATTAATGATCCAGTGTTCCAAGAAGACGCAAAGAAAATGAAACTCGTAATTCGCACACGGACTCCGGACCAAGTTGCGGCAGCTGTGAAGACAGTCTACGCAACCCCTAAGCCGGTTGTTGATGAACTTCAAGCAATGTTTAAGAAATAAACATACCTCTACACCACCGGCTGTTGCTGGTGGTGTATTCCTAAAAAATCTTAGTTATCCAATACTCTCGTGCCTCTGGGATTAACTCACCTAGCATCGCAGGTGGCCATGGGACCGACAAAATCACGTGAAACAAACCGAAAGAAAAGGCGAACAATAGTCCAGCTCCAATCAAACTGGACTTGATAGTTTCCTTACCTTGGAAATACATGAGACCGAACACCAGGATCGGGAGAGACAACAGCATGCCTATGATCTGCGAACACACGAGATAAATGATAGCCCAACCGAAAAATCCGAGAGCTCGGACATGCATTTGTCTAGTTGTTACCCCGTCTACGCCGCCGTCGTTCTCCAAACCATCTTGGGCCACCAAACTGTTCACGACCACACATAGAACAGCAATTCCACCAAGAACAGAGGCGACAACTGGAAAGAGAGACGCAGCATCGCTCCATTCGGACGCAGTTACATATGTGTAACCAAAAATGGTCGCGATCAGTCCGGCAAATACCAAATCTGGACGATTGATATTCAGACTAGTTGATCTAAGAGCGCCAGTGGTCTTTTCCGGACTCATCAACTTACCTAAGACCCATTTTATTGGATCAGCGAAAACGATATAGAGAGAGATAACCAAAAGAACGGCGACGACCGGCCTTAACATCCAATCAAAGTCATATCTCAATACCGAGATAAACGTATAGCGCTCAACTAGAGCGCCTAGGACAAATCCCAAGATCACGGGCGGGCGCGGCCAGCCCAAGCGCTTCATGATGAATCCAAATCCACCCGCGAGTATCATAACGTATAAATCACCCCACGCTTTTTGTCCTTGAAATGCACCGACAAATGCAATGGCCAGAACAAGGGGTACAAGCAAACTAGACCTGACCAGAGCCAGTTTTGCCAGCTGGCCAGCACTCGCGAATACAATTGCAGCAGCGATCACATTCGCTATCGCAACACTCCAGACAATCGCATAAGTTATTCCAAGATTTGAAGACAGCATCTCCGGACCCGGGACGATACCATGCACTGTGAATGCCCCCAGTAATAGTGCCATCGACGCCGAGCCTGGCACGCCAAAAGCAATCGTTGGTACCAACGCGCCGCCTTCTTTTGCGTTATTTGAGCTCTCTGACGCTATTACTCCTCGCACATCCCCTTTCCCGAAGGTCTCACTCGCCCCCCGCTCTGTTTTGGCAGCATGACCATAAGCAATCCAGTCGATGATTGCAGCACCGATCCCAGGAACGGCTCCAAGTAACGCCCCAATCGATGAACATCTAAGAACAAGCCACTTGTGCCTCAGCACTTCGGCCAGACCCTCGCGTTGGGTTGATTCGACAGACTGAAACTTCGCCGTAACAACGGTCGCTCGTCGAATTAAAAGATCGGCTAGTTCGGGAATCGCAAAAAGACCAAGCGCAATGGGCACCACTGGTATCCCATCCCACAGATAGATGGTATCGAAAGTCCAACGTAGCACCCCGTCTTGAGAATCCTCGCCGATCATTGCAATGAGCAATCCAAGGGCAACTGCAGCAACACCCTTGAATACGTTGCCTCCAGACAATGCCGCCACCAACGACAGCCCAAAAATGCAGAAAGATAACAGCTCGGGTGTCCCGACCATTAAAATCAATGGCCGTAAGATGGGAATACTAATCCCTAAAAGGAACGCTCCAAATAGCCCCCCCAATACTGATGCCGTAAAAGCAGCACCAAATGCTTTACGAGCCTTGCCTTGCTTCGCCATCGGATGACCGTCCAAGACCGTCGCAGCTGATCCAACCGTACCTGGGACGCCAAAAAGAACCGCGGGAATCGTGTCAGAGGTCGTGGTAACCGACATCAAACCTATCAGCATAGCGACTGCTGCTAGCGGCTCCATGCTGTAGGTGAATGGCAGTAACAACGACAGGCCTATTAACCCACTCAAGCCTGGTATGACTCCCAACACGAGACCAAAAAGAACTCCAACCAGTAAATACAAAAGCCGCAATGGTTCGGTAATACTGACGATTGCCGATCCGGCCGCGTCTAGGAGAGAAACATCCATGATTACCCCTTCTGAGCCAG
>Ga0209654_1001523_pt1 | contig 18179 bp, 17 predicted proteins | sample SaaInl1SG_22_DNA_FD_184646 | JGI IMG/M metagenome (GOLD analysis project Ga0209654, IMG submission 184646) | Marine microbial communities from expanding oxygen minimum zones in the Saanich Inlet - ESP_161SG_22_DNA (SPAdes) (version 2) | ecosystem: Environmental > Aquatic > Marine > Intertidal... | reverse complement strand
ACTCACATTCTGGCCAACGTGAATGCGGTCCGCCTGGCTACCAAGCCCGATGAGAGGGGACTGCGTAACGGCCGTAATAGCAGTCTGCCAATGTTCTAAACGGCCACTTCCAATTTTGTCAGGTGTGAAATCACGGAAAATTGTCACAGCTGTGATAGAGTTAGCGCTATGACTGCCGGCCGTGGTGATCAGCACTGCGATATACATGCCAGCTAGCAGGGTGAGCCAATATGCTAATGATATCAACGTAAAGCTTAACATCGCCGATAGAGATGGCATATTTTCTTTGTCGATCGCGATAAACGCAAAACCGCATAACACCAAAAATGCCATGATCGAACCGCGCGCCTGATAAAACAGCAAAAGTGCCAAGCAAATTGCGGCTATATGTATGATAATGCGCGAACGAACAATTCTCATCTGATGGATCGCCAATGCGGCAATTAACAAAATAATAGCTGATCGTGCGTTGCCGGTCGGGCGCGGTGTTTCCATGCCAAACTGATGGGGATTGGTTGGTTGAATTTGATAACCCTTGATGGTTTCAAAAATGACACCTTGAACGATGTCGCGCAGGACGAACACACCTAAAACCATGGCAAGAATTGCGATGCCTGTTACCGCTAATGTTATGGCTGGATCGAATTGGTCTATGTCTTCATGTTTTTTGGTCAATGCGTTACCGAGGAGCGTTATAATAACGGCGCAGATAATCGAGGCATGGAAATGGATGTAACCAAGCGGCACCTCGTTGACCACGCTACTTAGGATCACAATTATCGCATAGCCGATCAACCCGATTTGCCAGAGGGCGGGCTTTGTGAACAATCGATTAATTACCATCCAGCCAATAGCTATAAATGCGGCAATATAGGGCAGGTAAAACCTAGTTGCGTGGATCAATGACACAAGTGAACCATCAATGTTTCGAGATTCGGCGTTTAACGAAAACCACAAGAGGGACCAAAGAAAAGCCAAGCCCCAAAGCGATTTGTTCGTCTGTCGAATAATTGAAAAATAGGAAGTCATACAGGTAACTGTTAATCCGCAAGTTGGTTGAGAATATTGCTTAGCGCCATATCAGGGAGATAAATTAAGTGAACCATCACGGCTTAGACCGCATTGGGCTTTTTATAATGAATAGCGTCCAGAAACAAATTATAAGAACTTGAACAGACAGCACAGAAGCTAATGAGCCTTCGATTGTCATCAAGGTGAAATATCCATCGGCAAGAATGACGGTTACGGCGAGGCACGCATTTCGCCACAGGGTAGCAGGCGGCTTTAACAAATATAGGCGCATGGCGGAGAACAAAATTTCTTTGCAGATGACCGCGGCCGCGGTGCCCATTGGTCCGTATAAATAAGTCAGAATTGCCATGAGACCGATTAGGGGGAAAAATGACATTCCATCTATCATTGACAATTCTCTAGCGCGTCCGGCGCCTTCAAGAATTGATCCAGTGATGAAATTTACGCTGGTAAATATGATAGCAACAAAAGTCATTATCGATAGACTGGTGATAATTGGCGAAAAATGCGATCCAAGCCAGAGTTTAAAAAATGGGTCGGTAACACAAAAGAACAGTGCCGCGCCGATGGGCATTGCCGCGACGAGCACGAAAAGATACCAATTCGATTGGGATGTTTGGGCGTTGATTGAGCGATTGAAAATGATTTGCGCCATGGCAACGGGAAGAACAGCAATTTTTTGGGACACCTGAAGCGGGACCGAATAAAGGGCAACCGCGGCGGGAGAACCAAGCAAACCAATTAAATATCGATCCGCACCATCAAACAGTATTTGAATTGATTGGTTGATCCCCATCCATTTCCCATAGCCAATCAAGCCAAACACCAATTTGATGTGCGCCCCGCTATAAAAAGCATTGGGTCGTAAAAACGAGATGGACGTCTCACCTCTGGCTAGCAGCCAAATCGAAACCAATGCCCGGGCACCAATAGCAGTGACCAAAAAGCTCATAAGACTACTTTGCTCGGGTGCTAACAGAATAATGGCAAGCGGCATATATTGAACTGCTGCCATGTAAAGGAACGTCATAATACCAAGGCCGGTCAAATGCTCATTTGCTTGTAAAATGGACCGTTGGACCGACCATAAAAAATGCAGCGGTATACCGGCGAGGAAGCAATAAAGGATTGCCGGTTCGATGGTGACATGGGCATCAAGATTAGTGATGTGCATTAGCCCTGCGGCGATGATCGCAACAAGACAACCATAGATCAGAGCAACAAAGCTGGCGGCACCGCCGATTTGAGACGCGGGTTGAGATGCGGCGTTGCGTGAGGAAATAATCTGGCGGATCAGGTTTTTTTCGGCACCAAGCAACAGGATGTGGCTTTGATTGACGATCAAAATTAACAGCAACAAAGTGCCGTAATCAGCCAACCCAATGGCAGACAGGCAAAGGGGAACGGCGAGTAGCGTCAGGGGGATGCTAAGAAAACTCGGTGATGCCAGCTTTAGCGTCGCGTCAACATGCATCCGGCGCAGGAATTCAGAAATGACACTAACCATCTAGGCCGCCACGCGCTTGTAGACCATCACAGATATTAAGTCGCTGCATTAGAACGGACTCCAATCTATTCACGGGCAAGCACCGCATCATAGTTTTTTGCGGTAAGGTTTGTGATATCGATATCTACCGCCTTCGCAGAGCGCTGGCCAATCAAAATCACCTCCAAGGCGTGGATGATATGATTTATCCACCGCAATAGAGGGAAATTATTGAGCGCCGCAATGCGCATGGTTGGCGTCTCAATACTTTGAAATCTGCCATAGCCCACATTGAACAAATAATCGAGAGACGCGGCACGGCCGTTAATTATATCAGTTTCCAGCAACTCAATCAGCACGACGGGCTTTTGGCGGCGAAGTAAGTAAGCCGCGCCTTCTAGGACTTGGAGTTCATGCCCTTCCACATCAATTTTTAGCAAGCCTATCTCGCGGTCACCCAGTTGCGCATCATCCAGTTTCTTTGTTTCAACTTCAAAGGTTAAGGCCTCGTTGTCGCCATCATTGTGATCGTTTGAGGCGCCAAATTGGTCTTGCTGGGGGATTATGTGTGATCTACCTGTGTTAATCCGATCGCTGGAAAAAGACGCTGTGCCGTTGGCGTTGGATATCGCCAGTTGGTGGCAGATGACGTTTTTCATGTCTGCCATGTTGGCGCATAGTAAATTATATGTGCGCGGGTCAGCTTCGAAAACATGACATTCTGCGAAATAATCATTCAACCCATAAGTGTGGTTGCCAATGTTGGCGCCAACGTCCAGAAGGGTTTTTGTATGCATTTTGTCCGCAATATTTTGCCGCAGAAATGTCAGGATGTCCGCCTCAAACTCGCCAAGACAGCTGATGCGAAGTCCCAGATCATCATTTGCAAAGACCGCTATATCAGTCGAGTTGATCTTGTTTGAAATGCGTAGCCATTGGATGAGTTTGTAGCAAACCCCAGCAATGATGAAATATATGCGTTGCATGGATTTTTCCTTCAGGGCAACTGGACTTGGCGACCGCAACTTAATATGGTACGTCAACATTTTAGATGAAACCACGGTAGTTACCACAGGTTATTATCGACACTACAGGCTGATTATTAACAACACGGCTTGTTTGTCGGTGTTTTGTTACGGAAAGTCCATTATGAAAACTGCACTTGTTCTCGGTGGGAGCGGCTTTATTGGCCATCATATGGTTAGACGTCTCCAGGCTGAAGGCTTTTGGGTGAGGTCTGTTGACGCAAAATACCCAGATTTTACCTCGGTAGAGGCAGATGACTTCATCCGCGGTGATTTATGTGATCCCGCAGTTTGCGACGAGGCTATCGATCGTCCTTTCGATGAGATTTATCAATTTGCAGCTGATATGGGCGGGGCCGGCTATATATTTACAGGTGAGAATGATGCTGCGATCATGCAGAACTCGGCTCTGATTAATTTGAATGTTCTCCGGTCTTGCCTGCGGCGTAATTCAAAGAACATTTTCTATTCATCGTCGGCTTGCATCTATCCTGAAGAAAATCAACTCGATCCAGACAATCCGAATTGTGAAGAGAGCTCGGCCTACCCAGCCAATCCAGATTCGGACTATGGGTGGGAAAAGCTTTTCAGTGAGCGGCTGTATATGGCGCATGCACGCAATGAAGGCTTTCGGGTTCGTGTCGCGCGTTATCACAATATCTTTGGTGAAGAAGGTACTTTCGATGGTGGCCGTGAAAAAGTTCCAGCCGCGATTTGCCGGAAGGTCGCCGCGGCCGCTGATGGCGATCAGATTGAAATCTGGGGTGATGGATTGCAAACGCGCTCGTTTCTCCATGTGGATGAATGTATCACCGGCACGCTGACGCTGATGCGGTCAACCGAGCATGGGCCATTTAACATTGGGTCGGATGAGATGGTTACGATTAATCAATTGGTCGAAATTGTTGCGAAGATTGCCGGCAAATCCATATCGATAAACCATGTGCCGGGGCCCCAGGGCGTGCGTGGCCGGAATTCCGACAACAGGCTGATTTTTGATAAAATTGGTTGGCGTCCAACTGCGCTATTAGCTGATGGTCTCGCTAAAACATATCCGTGGATCGAGCAACAATTAAATGGGTCTAACCACTAGGCCTATTTGTTGCCAGTGTCGGGGGGTATGCCGTGTCAAAAGCAAGTGCAGACCTGCCGGTTTTCGTCGCCTGTGACATCTCTGATAATGGCGGTGAGGGGCGGCTTGCAAACCTTTACGCCCTTAACAAGTACGGCGTCAGGCTCGCCCCTAGTGAAGAGACCGAGCTCAACGATCTAGCGCCGGGAAAAGTATCGTCGCCATTGATTAGCGCGCGGTCGCGGTGGCGTAATTCGTTATCCGCTTACAGCTGGTTGCTGGTCCAGATGATCAGGCTACATTTTCAGCCAGCAAGGCATATTGTCGTGCTCAATTATTTGCCTTTGTGGAATTTTCTATTTTTCTTAACTGTTCCTCGTTGGGTGAAAATTGCGCCTATCACTGGTGGCGGTGCTGTAAATATGTTGCATCTGCACCTGTCGCAATCGACTGGGATATTGACGCGTTTTACCCGTAATATCTTCATCCCAATACTCTATAAAATATCGATTCTGCTGATCAAAGCTCGGCGCCTACAGGTTGTGCCTGCAACTCTTGCGGTTGCGGATGCGCTCGGGTTTCATGATCAAAGATCACGCTTTATCGAGACTGATGTGGCGCCGTTTGTTGCGGCTGAACAGCCTAAACAACCATCCGAGTGCCATTATGATTTCATTACTTATGTTGGCCCGCACCCACTCAAAAATTTGGCGTTGACGCTGGATGTTGCAACTCGACTTGCGACACAAGGGCACCGGATCGCGATAATTGGTAACATTGGTAACAATGACAAATTGCATGAGAATATTTCCTGTTTTCAGGATGTGACCCGAGAGGCGATTTTCGATATGATGCAGCAAAGCCGCATGGCCTTGTCACTATCGCTTGAACAGGCTGGATTTTTTACCTTTGAAGCTTCGGCATTTGGTTTACCTGTATTATGCCTTCCAAAGAGCGGCGGTGCTGTGCTACCTGGGGCGCGGCTATTGGTGTCTCCTGATGAATTGCTAACGCCGGACCTTGCAACGGCGCGGTGCCTGTCCGCATTTGCCGATATGCAAGGTAGTGACGCACAATCCAGACAGTCGATTAGTCGAGAAACACGCAAGGTACACCAAGATGCAGCAACCTTTTACCATCAGAATTAGCGACCAAATTGAGCGCCTCATGACAGCCCCGGAGCCGGTGGTTGCACTCAATCTTATGGGACTCGATTTGTTGGGGTCGCCCGGTTTCGTGGCCGATCGTGCAGTGTTTTGGGTTGATGGAATAATGGGCTCATTGGCCTGCAGGTTGCGTGGCCTGTCGGTTGAACGCAAGCCGGGACGTGATTTGTTGCGTGAGGCCCTTGTTTTTGCACGAGACAAAGCGCCCGACCGCCCGGTTGTGGTAATGGGGTTTGATGGCGATTTACGAATTGTGCAAGAGTTGCTTGGGCGGGATGTTGCCAAATTTGATCTGCCATGGGTTAAAACATTGAATGATGTTAATGCCATCGAATTGCCACCGCTTGGCCCAACACATTTGATTTTCCTGGCGGTAGGTTCGCCCAAGCAGGAATGGATAGCGGACTTGATTTACCAGTCTACGGGAGCAAAGTGCTTTTGCGTTGGCGGAGCAGTAAACATGTTAGAGGGACGTGAGAAAACAGTGCCCGACATTTTTGCAAAGCTTGGGCTGGAATGGCTGTTTAGGTTAATGACTGAGCCCAAACGGCGTTTTGCGCGGCTATTTTCTACATTGCCAAAAGGCATTGCTAATTTAACCAAGCTTGGTGGCTTGGAACGCCTGAGTTAGGGCTGGCGGTCTACAGTGTTGGAACCGGAGCCATTTAAAATGGTGACTTTGCTACAGGTCAATGCAAGTGCTATCGAATACCAGATCATTAAATTGATCCATTGCCCAAACACATCGGCCGTTGCCTGAACTGGAAAGAATAGGGCTAAGGGCACTATGAAACAAACTTGGCGGAATTTGTCATTTGTGCCGTGCCCATTACGCCAGATGTAATAGATTAGGCTTGCGACCATTAGAACAAACGCAAATAGACCAACAATGCCGCTCTCGCTCATGATCTGGATGTAATATTGATGGGGGTGATTATCACACCGCGCAATTACGTCACTTGGAAACTGTATTTCTTGGCATAGGGTTCGAAACATGCCTGCCCCGATACCGGTCACGGGTGCTAATTTAAAAATTTCTAACCCAGTATTCCAGAGGTGATAATAACCGCTATTGGCTACATTAAATAATCCGTCAATGAAATTGGTGGTAAATTTCAATCTTAAAAAATCATTAGATGAGATTGCCGTGCTGACCACAATTGCCGTTAGGCCAAAAATACCAGCGAGAAATTTGATGCGATGCAAATTCAACCAAACCAACGCTAGACCAAAACTTGATAGCACCAAAATGCTATTGATCCGTTCACCAGTTAGGATCGTCATTGCCAACAGGGCTATGAAGGCAGCAAATGCTATGCGTGAATTCACTTTGTTTTGTCCTGAAACGATCGCTGCCAACGCGACTACAACGACCAAGCCAAGCTTTGCGAGATAATTGCCTGGGACAGGGTCACCATATGGCCATGTGAGGCGGCCACCTTGGGTTCCGGGTGTCGACCACACCGCAAAATTTACATACAATTCTGCTAATAAAATGAGGCCAAGCACGGTTAGCCCCATCGCAGTGCTGAGCAGTAGCATGCGTAACAGCGCCGGGTTCCGACCAAGCCAATGCAAGGTAGCTACCGCGAATAAGGGAAACCTGACCCAGATTGCAGCTTCACTTGCCGCCTCGGCAGGCAGCGGACTGAAGAGTGCAGAAAGAAAAAGCGCTCCCCAAAAAAGCCCAACCATTTGAACCCAAAATAGCTTGGTCCAGCGCCAGTCATTTGTCACGATAGATCGTCCTAAAAAGGTTAAGCCGATCAATGATAGCCAAATGTCAGCAGGGCTACGTTCAATCAAATAGATCAACGGACCCAATAGCCAGAAAACGAAAAAAACACGCGCTAGCAAAGGCTTTTGAGCCAATTCAGCATTTGCCGCTTGGAATGTATGGCGAAGATTGTACATGCGGAGGTGACATTAAATTGTTAAAAGCGTTTTGGTTGTAACATGGTGATGAAAAATACAATAGGAAAACCCGCTCATGTCATCGGGGCTTTGCGCCAGCTTTTGCTATATGATAGACCCTTGTGTGATTGGTGTGGTGTGATTGGTGTGGTGTGATTGGTGTGGTGTGATTGGTGCGGTTTCGGCAAATGCGGCGTGATAGACTTATTGCTCATCAAATATAGACAGATGGCTAGCATATGAAAGTTCTTATAACAGGGGTGGCTGGGTTCATCGGCATGCATTGTGCCAAGCGATTGCTGGCGCGCGGTGACAGCGTTATCGGCGTTGATAATCTGAACGATTATTATGATGTTAGCCTAAAGCAAGACCGGCTGGCCCAGATTGCCGATCATCCTAATTTCATCTGGTCAAAGCTCGATATCGAAGACCGTGATGCCATGGCGTCATTGTTCGCGGCGCATCATCCTGACCGGGTTATTCATCTCGCCGCGCAGGCTGGTGTCCGTTATTCTCTTGAAAACCCCCACGCCTATATTGACGCTAATATTCAGGGCTTTATGAACATTCTTGATGGTTGTCAAAAGCATGCGGTTGCGCATCTGGTCTATGCCAGTTCATCCTCGGTCTATGGCGGCAACGAAGCCGCACCGTTTAGCGAACATGATAATGTTGATCACCCGATTAGCATGTATGCCGCGACCAAAAAGGCGAATGAGTTGATGGCGCATTGTTTCAGCCATCTTTATAATTTACCGACCACTGGATTGCGCTTTTTCACCGTGTACGGACCATGGGGCCGCCCTGATATGGCCCTTTTTAAATTTGCCAATGCCATGCGCAAAGGCGAGGCTATTGACGTCTATAATCATGGCGAGATGATCCGTGATTTTACCTATATCGATGATATCGTTGAGGGCGTAATTCGGGTGTTGGATAAACCGGCAACGGCCAATCCGGATTATGACGCGGCGGCACCTGATCCTGCGAGCTCAACCGCGCCTTTCAGAGTGTTCAACATAGGCAATGGACAGCCAACGCCGCTAATGGATTACATCGCGGCTCTGGAGACATCTCTTGGCGTAATTGCAGAGAAAAACATGATGCCGATACAGCCCGGTGACGTTCCAATGACCAATGCTGATATGACTCAATTGACAAATTGGGTTGGATTTGCGCCCGATACAAAGGTTGCTGATGGCGTACAAATTTTTGTAGAATGGCACAGCGAATATTATGGCCGTGACAGCTAGGAGCCAAAATTAATGTCGATAATTCCGGTATTGCTGGCCGGCGGTCAGGGCACGCGCCTATGGCCGTTATCGCGGCAAAGTTTTCCCAAGCAATTTGTGCAATTGATCCGTGAAGAGACTGCCTTCCAGCAGACCGCGGCGCGGTTTACGTCGGACGATAATAGGTTTGGCGCCCCGATTGTGGTGACGCAAGAGGGCTATCGTTTTACCTGCTCCCAGCAATTGGCCGCGATAGGAATTGATAATCCATTGATCATGCTAGAGCCACAAGGCAAGGGGACCGCCCCACCGATTTTGGCGGCGGCATTGCATGTGACCAAAGACGATCCCGAAGCGCTATTGCTAGTGGCACCAACCGATCATGATATTCGTGATAAAGTTGAATTTCTAAACGCTGTTTCCTCAGCAGCCAAAGCGGCACAGGCTGGCAAGCTGGTGTGTTTTGGAATTGCGCCAAACCATACTGAAACTGGCTATGGCTACATAGAGGCAAGCGAGGGATCAGGCGCGACAGATGATAAGTCTGAAGCGCTGGCGGTAAAGCGCTTTGTTGAGAAGCCTGACCGTGCTGCGGCGCAAGCGATGCTCGATGAAGGTGGGTATTTCTGGAATGCCGGGATCTTTTTGTTTAGTGCCAAATCGGTGATCGCGGCCTTTTCAACACATGCAAAAGACATGCTGGTGCCGGTACGTGCGGCCTATGACAAGGCCGAGATTGACGGCCAGTTTCTGCGGTTTGACGAGGCGTCTTGGCGGCAAATTGAGCCTGACTCGGTTGATTATGCGATCATGGAAAAAGCCGATAATGTCGCGGTCATGCCCTATGGCGGCAATTGGTCGGATCTGGGTGATTGGAGTGCCGTCCATAAAGAGGGCGTTAGGGACGAAAATGGCGTTGGCCAGTCGGGTCCTGTGACGAGCCTCAATAGCAAAAACAGCCTGTTGCGTTCGGAGAATCCGGATGTGCATCTGGTTGGTGTCGGTATCGAAAACATTGTTGCTATCGCCACCAAAGATGCGGTTCTGGTCGCGAATATGGACGCCACGCAAGATGTTGGTAAAGCAGTGCAAATGCTAAAGGCAGAGGACGTCGTACAAGCCACCCAGAACCTAACTGATTTTCGGCCATGGGGTTCATTCGAGATCCTCGCCGACCAGCCGGGCTTTAAGGTAAAGCGCATTATCGTAAAGCCGTCGGGTAAGCTGAGCCTGCAATCGCACGAGCATCGCTCTGAACATTGGGTGGTCGTGCGCGGTGTTGCGACAATTGTAAATGGCGATCAGGAATTGACGCTATCGGCCAATCAATCGACATATATTGAACAGGGCGCTATGCATCGTCTATCGAATTTGACTGACCAAGATGTTGAAATCATTGAGGTTCAGACAGGCTCATATCTTGGCGAAGATGATATCGTGCGCTATGATGATGTGTATAAACGCTAGTCGTTTAGAACCGTGCGCAACCGGTTAAGGCTGGTGACGAGGGCGTCAATTTCATCCTCACCAAAGCGGTTTTTGATATCTGCATAACGTTGCTCGGATATTGCCCATACCTGTTCAAACAGTTCACTGCCCTTTTTTGTAAGCCGGATAGCGCGTTGGCGCTTGTCGCGTGTCGGCACTGTTTCGACCAGATTTTCCGCCAGCAAATGATTGATGATCCGGGTTAATGACGGTGGCAGGATGACACAATGTTCCGCCAGCGTGGTGGTGTCCATATCACCGCCACCAGCCAATGCCCGAATGACCCGCCATTGCGGTAAGGTCAGGCCCGCCTGTGCCACATGTTCACGAAACCGCGCGGTAACGACTTCGCGCGCTCGCAATAAAGCGATCGTCAGTGAATCATCATAATGTGGCAGATCACGCATAGTTACCCGCCATTAGCCTCGCCAGCGCTGAGAAACGCATGAAGGTTGTTAAAGCGTTTTTCTGACATGGTTTTTTCAATTTCGATGACTTCTAGGCTGAGCGCGAATGGACGATCACCGATAAATGGTTTTAGCCATGTTTCTGCGGCGGTGTAGACGATCTCGACCACAGATTCGCGGGTCGCTTGATCACGGCCTTGACCCATGCGCAAGATCATATCGATAAACCCGATTTGATCATCACCATTGGCCAGAGCATGCGCGTCAACCCGCACACCGCGTACCCTTATGCCGCCCAATGGGAAAATACCACTATCGCGCATCGCATCACGTAGATGTGAAGAAAAGGCGTTCATATCGACGAGGTTTTCAACATTGGCTGAATATTCAAAGCTTATATGGGCCATTGGGACTCCGTTGCCTAGGATAGCTAATTTGACCCTCTGTATAGGGTCGGTTGCATGTGCCAGCTCGTCACGATGGTCGGTTGACATTGGGTCTGAAACACTTAACATGTAAAGTAATTTACAAAAGTGTTTCTGTCAAAATAATAACAGATGAACCGCATCGAACACAGAGTGGCTATGGTGACAGCATGGCCAAGTGGGCAATAGCGGTTATTGGATGTGAAAAATGTCGCTGCAACAAAATCTCGAAAAAGCCAAAGCCTACCTCTCAGCATATGAAGGTAAGCCGATTTATAATCATATCAACGGCCAATCTGTTCCGGCTAATGCGGGGGCGTTGTTCGAAACCGTATCGCCGATAGACATGGCCAAGCTTGCCGATGTTGCCAAGGGTGATGCGAGCGATATTGATGATGCGGCGAAAGCGGCAAAGGCGGCGTTTCCGGCTTGGCGTGATATGGGCGGTGAGGCGCGCCGCAAAATCCTTCATAAAATTGCTGATGGCATTGTCGCACGGGCTGAAGAGATTGCTTTTCTGGAATGTCTTGATACCGGTCAGGCGCTCCGCTTTATGTCAAAGGCGGCTTTGCGCGGGGCTGATAATTTCCGATTTTTTGCCGATCAAGCACCACAGGCACGCGACGGCCAGTCGTTACAGGCGGCCAATCAACTAAATGTCACATCACGCCGCCCGATTGGACCGGTTGGCATTATCACACCGTGGAACACGCCATTCATGCTGTCCACATGGAAGATCGCCCCGGCTTTGGCGGCGGGTTGTACCATCGTGCACAAGCCAGCAGAATTATCGCCAATGACGGCAAAAATCCTGATCGAGATTGCCGAAGAAGCCGGATTACCACCGGGCGTCTGGAATTTGGTTAATGGCATGGGCGAGGATGCGGGCAAGGCCCTAACCGAACATCCTGACATCAAGGCCATTGCCTTTGTTGGTGAGAGCCAGACCGGCAAGCATATCATGCGGCAGGGGGCAGAGACCCTAAAGCGTGTGCATTTTGAATTGGGCGGGAAAAATCCGGTTGTGGTCTTTGCCGATGCTGATTTAGAGCGGGCCGCAGATGCCGCGGCATTTATGATTTATTCGTTGAATGGTGAGCGTTGTACCTCATCGAGCCGGGTTTTGATCGAGGCCTCTATCTATGATGATTTTGTGGCTATTTTGGCGGATAAGGCGAAACGGCTGAAAGTTGGTCATCCGCTTGATCCTGAGACTGTGGTTGGGCCATTGATCCATCCGGGGCATGAAGCCAAGGTTCTGTCGTATTTTGATATTGCCCGGGAGGAAGGCGTGACCATCGCCGCTGGCGGGGAGAAACTGACCGATGGCGAATTTGCCGCTGGTTGTTATGTGCCGCCCACATTATTCGCTGGTGCGCGCAACGATATGCGGATTGCACAGGAAGAGATATTTGGCCCTGTTTTGACCGCCATTCCTTTTGCCGATGAGCAAGAGGCGCTGGATCTGTCGAATGATGTTGCCTATGGTCTTGCTGGATATTTGTGGACCAATGATGTGATGCGGGCGATGCGCTTTACCGATAATATGGAAGCTGGGATGATCTGGGTTAATTCAGAAAATATCCGGCATTTGCCGTCACCGTTTGGTGGGGTTAAGGAATCTGGCATTGGCCGCGATGGCGGCGATTGGTCATTTGATTTCTATATGGAAACAAAGAATGTTGCCTTTGCTACCGCCCCGCGTAACGTACCGAAACTAGGCCTCTAGGAGCTTTATATGCCTGTTCCAGCTTTTAATCTTTATCCCGATTTTCACATTGTGCGCCTCTCGCATGCGGAATTTATTGTCACTGATCTTGCGGCTAGCCGTGCGTTCTATTGTGATATTCTAGGGCTGCAAGTCTCGCATGAGGATAACCAACAGATATTCCTGCGGGCAATGGAAGAGCGCGGGCATCATTGCCTTGTTTTGACCAAGGGTGATACCCCGTCCTGCACCTATCTGGCGTTTCGGGTTTATTCTGAAGGTGATGTTGATAAGGCGGCGGCCTATTTTGCCGCAAAGGGCCATGACACAACATGGGTGGAACGCCCATTCCAGGGCCGCACATTGCGCGTTGTGGATCCACATGGCATCCCGCTTGAATTCTATTTCGAGATGAAGCGGCTACCGTCACTACATCAAAAATACGAATTATATAAAGGCGTAAAACCTCTGCGCATTGATCACTTCAACTGCTTCTCGCCAAATGTCGATGAGAGCGTCGCCTTCTACAATGATATGGGCTTCCGCACGACTGAATATACCGAGGATAAAGAGACCGGTCATCTATGGGCGGCATGGATGCACCGCAAGGGCGGTGTGCATGATATCGCCTTTACCAACGGCCATGGTCCGCGCTTGCATCACATTGCTTTCTGGGTGCCGACGCCGCTCAATATCATTGATTTGCTCGATTTGATGTCGACCACTGGCTATGTCACAAATATCGAACGTGGTCCGGGGCGTCACGGCATTGCCAACGCGTTTTTCCTTTATATTCTGGATCCAGATGGCCATCGCACGGAAATTTACTGCTCTGACTACCAGACGATCGACCCTGATCATGAACCCCTGCATTGGGATCTAACCGATCCCCAGCGGCAAACCTTGTGGGGGGCGGCGGCGCCGCGCTCTTGGTTTGAACATGGATCTGTCTTTGCTGGTTCACCAACCCGCGATGCCGATTTAACCGCCCAGCCAATTGTCGCGCCGTAAGGTGTCTTTGAACGAAATAAAGGAATAATCATGTCCGGTTTGATCAGTTTTTTACATAAGAACAATGCGCGATTTGGAAAATTGGATGGCGATAATATCATCGACCTTACCGACAAGTTCGCTGGAAAATATGCAAGCCTGAGCGATGCCGCTAATAAAGGCGCGCTGGGTGAGGTTTTTGCCGCTGATGCTGGCTTTGACGCTAGCCTCACGACAAATGAGGTTACGTTGCAACCGCCATTGCTGTCCCCCGGCAAGATCATTTGTGTTGGGGTGAATTTCCCCGATAGAAATGCCGAATATAAGGACGGACAAGGGGCCCCGGCGAACATGTCTTTATTCATCCGCTTTGCCTCTAGCTTTGTTGGCCATGAGGATGCGTTGATCCGGCCACCTGAATCCGAGCAGCTGGATTATGAAGGCGAGATCGCCATTGTCATTGGCAAGGGTGGACGCCGTATCCCAGAGACAGACGCATATGATCATATTGCCGCGGTCACCTTGTGCAATGAGGGCACTATTCGTGATTGGGTCCGGCACGCAAAATTCAATGTGACACAGGGTAAAAACTGGGACAAATCAGGTGCAATGGGCCCGTCTTTGCTGGCCTTTACCGGGGCTGATATGCTCGATGATATCGCTTTGACGACAACGGTAAATGGCGAGATCCGGCAACAGGATCGCACCAGCCGGATGATGTTTAGCTTTACCAAGATCATCAATTATATCTCGACCTTCACGACGCTGTGTGAGGGTGATGTTATTGTCTGCGGAACGCCAACTGGCGCCGGTGCGCGGTTTGACCCGCCAAAATGGCTCAAGCCGGGCGATGTGGTTGAGGTTAGCGCCGAGGGGCTTGGCACCTTGCGCAGTCATATTGCAGATGAAGGGTAATTAAGCCATGCCGGTGATGAATGCAGAACAGGTAGCAGCAGCGGGAGACGCGCTCTATCAAGCAGAGCAAGAGCGCAAGCAAATACGCCTGATTAGCGCGGCTCATGATGGTATGGATATGGATGATGCCTATGCCGTGCAAGACGCCTTTGTGGCGCGCAAACAGCGTGAAGGCGCGGTCATTAAGGGCTGGAAAATCGGTCTCACCTCAAAGGCCATGCAATATGCGCTCAACATCGATATCCCCGATAGTGGCATCTTGTTTGACGATATGTTTTTCGATCACGGTGGGGTGGTGCCAAAGGGGCGCTTTATCCAGCCGCGTATCGAGGCGGAGATCGCCTTTATCATGGCAAGTGATCTGTCTGGCGATAAGGTGACTGGGGCGGACGTCATTGCCGCGACCGAGTCCGTTGCACCGGCATTGGAAATTCTGGATACGCGAATTTTTCGGGCGGACCCGCAAACGGGCGCCCAACGCAGTGTGCTTGATACGATTTCGGACAATGCGGCCAATGCTGGTATTGTCTTGGGGCCAGAGCGTCATAGCTTTGATGCGTTTGATCTACGCTGGGCGGGGTGTATTTGTTTCCGCAATGACGAGGTTGAGGAAACCGGTCTTGGCGCTGGGGTTCTAAATGATCCGGTCGAGAGCATGGTCTGGCTGGTGCACCGTTTGGCGAGCTATGGTAGCGGTCTTCGCGCTGGTGATGTGGTGTTGTCGGGCAGCTTTATCCGCCCAGTTGAGGCCCGCAATGGCGATAGCTTTTTTGCTGATTACGGTGCCTTTGGTAGCGTGAAAATTGATTTTGAATAGGGAGAGATAGATGCCTGCACCACATAATGCCTTTAAGGCGATGTTGAAATCGGGACAGCAATCTATTGGATGCTGGCTTGGTATGGCTGATCCCTATGCGGCTGAAATGGCGGCGTCTGCTGATTTTGATTGGTTTCTGATCGATGGTGAGCATGCCCCTAACGACATCCGCTCTATGCTGGCCCAGCTTCAAGTTCTGGCCGCGGCGGATGCACCGTCGATGATTCGCCCCCCTATCGGGCAAACACATCTGCTGAAGCAAGTTTTGGATATTGGCTGTCAGACGATAATCGTGCCCATGGTTGAGAGCGGCGAGCAGGCGGCCGAGTTGGTGCAAGCGGTGCGCTATCCCCCGCACGGTATTCGCGGCGTTGGTTCGGCGCTGGCACGGGCCTCTGATTTTAATAATATTCCCGATTACCTAACCACGGCGAATGACGAGATTTGTCTGGTGGCACAGGTTGAAAATCAAGCCGGTCTCGATGCGCTGGATGATATTCTGGCGGTTGAGGGGATTGATGCGGTGTTTATCGGGCCGTCTGATCTGTCCGCTGATTTAGGGTATATCGGGCAACCATCAACACCAAAGGTGGTTGATGCCATCGATCAGGCGCTTGCCAAAATTGCCGCGTCGGACAAGGCGTCTGGCATTATGTCGCTGGATCCAAATGCGGCCAAGGCCTACCTTGATCGCGGTGTTGATTTTGTCGCTGTTGGCATTGATGTGGTGCTGTTCGCCAAGGCATTGCGCGGGCTGGCCGCACAATTCAAAAAATAACCACGACATGCATGATTATAATCACTTAATCGGATCTTTAATCCCGGCGGTTCGGGCCGCTGGGGCCGCTATTATGGATATCCACCGCGGCGGGGTGTCGGCTGTATCGGCCTCGATAAAATCCGATGGATCGCCGGTGACCGCGGCCGATGAGGCGGCGGAGAAAATTTTGGTGCACGCGCTCGGCGAAGTTGCGCCCGATATTCCTGTCATTTCAGAAGAAAACCCCGATAGTCATAAACTAAACGCGCCGCCTTTGTTCTTTCTGGTGGATCCGCTGGATGGCACGAAAGAGTTTCTGCGGGCCGATGGTGAGGGGGCGTTTACCGTCAATATCGGTTTGATTGATGCCGGCGTTCCGGTGATGGGCATCGTCTATGCGCCGGCGTTGGATCGGTTATTTGTTGGGGCCAAGGGTGTCGGTGCGCGTGAATTGAACACAGGCGGCGATAAAGCCATTACCATAGCCCCGGTGCCGAGCGATGGCGCAAGGGCAGTGGCAAGCCGGTCTCACATTGATGATGTGACCAAAGACTGGCTAGCAAGTCATGGCATTGAACAAGTCGTTCGTTCTGGCTCTAGCCTGAAATTCTGTCTAGTGGCTGCTGGTGAGGCGGATGTTTACCCGCGATTTGGCCCGACTATGGAATGGGACACAGCCGCCGGTGACGCCGTTTTAAGGGCGGCGGGCGGTGCCGTTTACCAGCCCGATGGCGCATTATATGTCTATGGCAAGCCGGATTACAAAAGCGGCCACTTTATCGCATGCGGTGGTTTTTCTTTCTAGCCACGACCGATGAACGGCATCTTTGGTGCCATGATCGTCATGAACTGGACATTGGCATCCAGCGGTAGCTCGGCCATTTGTAATACTGCGCGGCCAACATGGGACACATCCATTGTTGCCTCAGCTTTAATTGATCCATCGGCCTGAGGCACGCCTTTGGTCATCGGCATCGCCATTTCGGTCAGGGCATTACCAACATCAATCTGGCCAGACACAATATCAAACGCACGTCCATCGAGTGACAAGGTTTTGGTGAGGCCGGTAATGGCATGTTTGGTCGTGGTGTAACAGGTCGAGCCCGGACGCGGTGCATGCGCCGAAACCGAGCCATTATTGATAATCCGTCCACCTTGTGGTGATTGCGCGCGCATCATGCCAAAGGCTGCGCGGGCACATAAAAACGATCCGGTCAGATTGACCTGCAAAGCGCTTGTCCATTCCTCGACACTAATTTCATCGATCGGTTTGGAGGCATTAAAGATACCGGCATTGTTAAACAGCGTATCAAGCCGTCCCCATGCCGCCTTGGCAGTTTGAAAGGCCTTATCAACATCATCGGGTTCACCAACATCACAGGCGAGGATCAGGGCGTTTTCATGGCCCGCAGCGGTTTCTTCTAGCGTCTCGCTACGGCGACCAATCAATCCAACCTGCCACCCAGCGTTGAGGAAGGCATGCGCGGCGTCACGGCCAATTCCAGAGCCCGCGCCGGTGATGATAATGCTTTTCGTCATGCTAAATATATCCTATTGATGTGGAGTGATGAGCATAGGCACATAGAAACGCCGCGTCCATTGCGAGCTGTTCACTCACGCCATTTAAAGCAACCTTGCGAGATAATTTTGGGTACAAGTACCGCCTTCGTCATTCATCCAGAAATAAAAGGCGCCCCGTCTTTGCGTCCAGCAGATAAAATGCTGGAGGAAGCGGCGATGCT